>JFJP01012124.1_pt1 | contig 44471 bp, 42 predicted proteins | sample 431651 | NCBI WGS metagenome assembly JFJP01 (sample SAMN02602958, study PRJNA72255) | Microbial mat metagenome, whole genome shotgun sequencing project. | biome: fresh water; feature: sink hole; material: water; isolation source: purple microbial (photo- and chemosynthetic) mats found in...
GGCGCGCGCACCCAGTCAAATGGAGAGATCAATACAAGCGTAATACCTGACAGGATGGGCATGAGAAAACCGGCGATCAATCCCATATCATGATAAAGCGGAAGCCAGGAAACAAGAACATCATCATTGGCAAGATCAAGCGCGCGCGTGTATGCCTCAAGTTGATTAAGCACAGCCTGGTGCGAAAGCGCAACGCCTTTCTGCAAACCTGTTGTCCCCGACGAATGTTGCAGCAGGACTATTTCTTCCGGAGTACGCTGAAATCCACTCATTTGGCTTGGATCAGGTTCTGCCTGTTCTCCCAGTTGGCTCGTAAGTAAAATTCCGCGCACAAGATCGCCGGGTTTCAAAGCTGATCGAACATCCGCCTCAAACTCAGGATATGTGACAATAGCTGCAGGCTGAGTCACTGAAATTAAGGCAGATAAGTCAAGGCGATAACGCTCCGGGGACAGTTTCTCGGTCAGGAATGGCATGATCGAAGGGATCGCGCCATGGAAAATTGCGCCCCAAAAAGCATAGATCAAGTCAGCGCCATGTTGCAAAATAAGCACGACCACTTCGCCCGGCTGGATCTCTGCGCGGGCATATAATCCCGCGTATCGCGCCGACCCCGCAACCAGATCATGATGGGAAATGGCGATATCCTCCTGTCCTGCATGCTGGAGGATAATGGCTGTCTTATGGGGATTTTCCTGATAATTTTTGTGGACGAAGTGCGCGAGTGTGGACATTTTATTTTTTTCCAGGACAGATCCATTGATCATTTGCGCCCATTAATCAGTTGAGCAAGTTGTTCCAAAGTATCAAATGTTTCAGCATTGAGTTCAGTATCTTCAATTCTCACGCCAAAATTATTTTCGACGAGCAAACTTAGATCCATCAGGCTGAATGAGTCGATCAAGCCGCTGGAGATCAAGGCTTCATCCGGGCGGATCGTGCGCCTGGGTTGTTTGAGAATTTCAACAGCGATCCTGGCAGCGAGTTTTTCAATCATTTCTTCCATGGCTAATCCTTTTTAATTCTCGAAATAATTACATCAAGTGCGAATTCTACTTCAATTTTCCAATACAAGCTTCAGAAACCGGCCCTATGACAAGGCGTCTCCTCAGTGTATGATTGCCACACTCCGCCCCCTGCTCCGGAGCAGCCCAAGCCTCACGCATCCTTTGCTGCCGCCACCTACAGGCTGACGCCCATGTCCTTATATGAACGGGCAAAGAGGCTCGGTATTGGAAGCCATCTTATATTGACTTCTCAAAAGACGAGCCGAAGCGTGGAAGATTCAAGGACGATGAAAAAAAATCAAAGGTCGATCTTTGGATGAAATCAACCATGCGGCCAAAAGAATAATCAGATCTGGAGACTCTTAAAAAACCATGGCACTTAAACCCTGGAAAATCCTGAAATCCAATTACCTGCGTCCAAGATATCGATTCGATCAATGCGAATTACCAAACGGAAAGATCTTTGAAGCGACCGCTCTTGAATTTCGTAGTTGGGCGGCTGTTTTGGCTCTCACGAAAAATCAGGATGTTGTGCTGATCAAACAATATCGGCACGGGGCGCAGGATGCCTTTTGGGAGTTTCCTGGCGGCGTGGTGGATGATGGAGAAGATCCGCTGGATGGGGCGCAGCGCGAACTCGCTGAAGAAACCGGGTACACAACCTCGAACCTGATCGAGGTTGGAAAGTTTTATCCAAATCCTGCGCTTCAAACTAATCTAATGTATGCGTACCTGGCTTACGATGCCGAAAAAACAGATATTCAAAGGCTCGATGATGCCGAGGATATTGAAGTACACCCCATCCCGCTGGATGAATTGATCGCCATGACAAAGCGCGGGGAATTCCTCAATGGCTTGCAGGTTGCTGTATTATTCCACGCCCTTGCCTACCTGAATCGTATTCATTAAATGAAATCCAAATTTCTTATCAGCCTCAAATTCCTGTTCCAGTTGGGACTCCGTCCGCTGGTACTGTACGCGGTGTATAAATTCGGCTTGCTCACAGGACACTACAAACGGGTGACGCCCGCCGCCCACCCTGGTCTCATACCTGCTTACTCCTCGCGCCTTTTCTCTCTCCCCTCACGCGAACAACTTTCCCAAATCCTTGGCGAAGAAGGAAAAGCATACCTTCTCAAAGAAGCAGACGAAATCGTCAACGGTAAATTTCGGCTGTTCGGGGCGGAACTTGTGGATATCGATCTTACAGGTGATTGGAAACTTGCCCACTGGACAGATTTTGAAACCGGTAAAATTGTCCTTCGACCTTTGACCTTTGACATAAAATACATCTGGGAACCCGCCCGCTTCGGCTGGGCATTCACTCTCGGACGCGCATATCAGTTAACACAGGATGAACGCTACCCCCGGACATTTTGGAAATACTTCGAAGCGTTCACGCAAAACAATCCCGCAAACCTTGGCCCACACTGGATGAACGGACAGGAGGTTGCCATTCGGTTGATGAGTCTTGTCTGGTGCGCGCATGTTTTTTCAAACACACAAAAAGAAAATCACAGCTCGCAGCTCTTAGCCTCCATTTTTCAGCACGCGATGAGGATCCCGCCAACACTCATTTATGCGCGTTCACAAAATAATAATCACCTCGTTACCGAAGCTGCTGCGCTTTATACAGCAGGGCTGTTTTTTAACGATCAATATTGGCGCAAACTCGGTTGGAAGTGGCTCAACTGGTCATTTCAGAATCAAATTGGCGGCTATGGCGAATACATTCAACATAGCACCAACTATCATCGTCTGATATTACAGACTGCTCTTTGGATCAATCTCATCAAACAGGATGTCTTGCCCCTCAAAACTTCACAGGCGATCGGACGTTCTGCCCACTGGCTTTTCTCGGTCCTCGATAATTCTTCAGGACTCGCCCCCAACCTCGGAGCCAATGACGGAGCCTTGATCTTCCCATTAAGTTCTTCGGTATATGAAGATTATCGCCCCACCGTGCAAGCCGCTGCACGTGCCTTTTTACGGACAGGATTGACGGCCGGAATTTGGGATGAGATGTCCCTCTGGTTTGGCCTCAAGCCTGCTGCACGTGTGGTTGATTCAAGCGCCTACCTCACCGAAAACCTGCGTGGACAAAATTCATGGGCATACCTGCGCGCCTCCCATTTCAAGAGCCGCCTTTCGCACATGGATCAATTAAGCCTGGACCTCTGGTGGCGCGGATTGAACATCACCCAGGATGCAGGAACCTTTTTGTACAATGCCCAACCGCCCTGGGATAATCCCCTCGTGACAACCCGCGTTCATAATACAGTCACAGTGGATGGTCGTGACCAAATGACCCGCGCGGGACGCTTTCTTGTGCTGGATTGGGCAAATGCCCACATCAAAAATATAATCGAGACCGACGAAAATATTCTGGGGCGCATTCAAGCTCATCATTGCGGCTATGGCAGGGTAAAACACGAACGCACGGTGACAGTCTATCAGAATGAGTGTTGGCGCATCGAAGACAGGCTGACCTCTCCCCGCCGTGCCTCACACACTTATTGCCTGCACTGGCTCCTTCCAGATTACCCATGGGAACTCGAAGAACACGAATCAGCCGTCAGCCTAAAACTCGCCTCCCCCCATGGCTTGATTCGCGTTACCATCTCCGCTCATTCTTCATCACACACGTCTCATTCAGGGATTTCAATCGTTCGCGCAGGCGAATTAATATACGGTTACCGTGAAACGCATCCCTACGAAGGCTGGGTATCACGCTTTTATGGGCAAAAATCACCCGCCCTGTCCTTCGCCATTGAAATCACATCCGATCTTCATTCCACCTTCTCCACCGAATTTTTCTTCCCCAAATAACCCCATCCCATTATTTATCATTTTCCATTCCCTAATTCAAATAACGGGCGTAAAATAAACCAGCCGCAAAGGCAAGGAAACAATGTACAACACAGACGAGAGTGACCTTAGTTCTTCAGATAATAACCCGCCCAGTATGGGTGGAAGAGACGTGTTTAATTCAAGTACCATCATCACGTAGGTGTGCATGCGCCTCTGCGTGATGTGACATCACGCAGGAGGCTGCCATGCTGAGCATTTACAAAACCACAGAACAAGGGCTGGAAACACTTGAAATGATCGCAAACGGTGCATGGGTCAATGCTGTTGACCCAACAGCCGAAGAGGTTGAAAAACTCATCAACTGGGGGATGGACATGGACTACATTAATTATTCCCTCGACCAGGATGAAATGGCACGTATGGAGCGCGATGAAGAATACACCTTCATCCTGCTTCGTATTCCCATGCAACAGCCCGAAAGTGACATCCCTTATATCACTGTGCCTCTTGGCATCATGATCCTCGGCAGCAAGATCATAACTGTTTGTCGCTACGAAAGCGATATCTTCAAACCTCTGATTACCGGCAAACACCGCTACCTAAAAACAGGCAAACGATATCGTCTCGCCCTTTATATCTTCCTTGAAACTGCGGTCCGCTACCTGAACCTGCTGCGCGAGATCAATCGCGCCACTGAAATGGTGGAAGACCGGCTGCAAAAATCCACGCAAAACCGCGAACTGCTTGAACTGCTTAAATACCAAAAAAGCCTGACCTATTTTGCGACCGCCCTCCGCTCCAACGAGGTGATGATGGAGCGTGTGCAAAAGACCCAGCTTTTCAACTATTACGAAGAAGATCAAGACCTGCTCGAGGATGTGCTTACCGAAAATCAACAAGCCATTCAAATGACCAGCATCAACACCGAAATCCTCTCCAGCATGATGGGCGCATTTGCCTCGGTTATTTCCAACAATCTTAATGGCGTAATGAAAGCGCTCGCTGCGCTCACCATTATCTTTAACGTACCAACCATCGTCGCCTCATTCTATGGGATGAATGTCGCACTGCCTGGCGAAGGCCATCCATATGCCTTCCTCACTGTCATAGGAATGGCTCTTGGTCTTGCAGCACTTGCCACCTATGTCTTTTACAAACGCAACTGGTTCTAATGAACATCCAACTCCTTGCTCGAGGAAAAACACAGCCTCCATACTGGCTGGACATTTGTGGGAAGCGCACATATGCCGGGACTCGATTTCTCGCCATCCGGGGAAATTCGACCTGCGTCATGTGATCCGGCTCGGCGAATCACGACATCCTCAAATCATCAATGAACTTCCAGCGCCTGGTTTTTGCATAGTCCCCGTCCTGGGGATAAAAATAACGCGCATAGTCAGACCAGTTATCCACAATGCCGTAGATGGGGTCTTTTGTACCATTGGGCAGCAGATACCGTTCAATTCTGCCGTGAGCAGTCTTTGAAAGCAGATTTCCCCGCCCCCAGCCGCAATACATGGCAACGGATTCAGCAAAATCCTCCTTGCGGTTAAAACGCCAGTTTGCGCCGCTGGGTTGATCACCGTAGAAATATCCATATGCATTAACACCTGGTTTCCTGCCATGGGATCCCGGGGCTTTCAACGCGCCATCCAAAACAGCATCCCATTGATCGGGGATTCCTTTTATCATTTCGGATAATGATGGATCGGTAACTCCGCCCGTATATTCCTCAAGAGCCAGCGATAACTTCCAGTGATTTTTGGCATCCCACACATGTGCCAGTTCATGGATAACCGACCAGGCGCTGAACTGGCTTTTTTCACTTAGCTCGATCCGATCCCTGTAAGCCAGCCCCAGATTTTCCCCCGTGTCTGTTCTATCAATAAAAACATCCCCCAGCTGGCGTTTGAAATTATCATTTCCGCCCATGAATTCTGCAAACAATCCAATGGAGGCACGCAGAAGTTCCAGGTCACGCATATGCCAATTTCCATTTTCTGCAATAATTATCTGAAAATCCACACCCAGGCGGGTTATTTGTTCTCTCTTATTGTCTTCCATGCTAAAAGTATAAACCAACCTGGCAGACAAAAAATCGCCAATAACGGCGAAAATGGCCCCATAGGGGCAGTCCATGAGACTGCCCCCTTGATTAAAATATTCCGAGGCGGTTTCCCCTTTTTCAACCAACAGGCGCACTCGGCTGCTTTAGAAGTTATTTCCCCATTGGCGACTCTGCCTATTACCTTATCATATTGAATTATCCCTTTTACAAATCAAATGTCAAAAAATATCATTCGAATCTTCTCAAATATAAACAGGGTATGGACTCAAAGAATTTTTAGAGTTATATTTATATTCAGGAGGCAATGATGAACCGTTTTGAATTTGGCATAATGGTCGCATCTTTACGGGAAGATATGCGCTGGACTCAATTGGAACTGGCTGAAAAATCAGGTGTGGATGTGTCTGCGATCAGCAATATTGAGCGTGGAGCAAGAAGAACACTCCTGAAAGATAACATGCTGCTGAAACTGGCGGATGGTCTTCAACTCACAACTATGGAGAGGCAGGAATTCCTATGTGCGGCAAGCGGTGTGTCTGAGAGTGATACGGTCCGCAAGGAAAATCTTCGCGCAAAAATTCACTTCGACCCTGCTGTTTTTCTTAAAGAATTGGGAGGGTATATAGGATGCATCCCGGTCCCGGCGCTGGTAACCGACTCATTCTGCGATATTCTACTGGCCAATCAGTGCGCACTTGAATATTACAATACTCCGGCAACTTTAATAAATGATGCGCATCATGTTGTCGGTGGATACAACATGATGCGCTATGTATTCCATGCGGATTCAACCTTTCAGGATGGCATTAAGGATGACCAATGGGAAATACATGCCTTGATCAATCTGCGCTATTTTCGAAAACGGACGATGCGCGTCCGTTCCAAACCATATTTTTCGATCCTGCTGAATGAGCTGTTTAACAACAAAAACTACCCCTCCTTCGAAAGATATTGGAGAAAAATGTTATTTGAAAGTTATGATTATTATTCTGCGCCCATGGGAAAACCCGACCCCGACAACACAAATGCAGTTGTAGGGCTTGAATCCCAGTTGGCGGTGACACCGTGGGGTGAACTATATCTGCAGCAGCTCTTACCGATGAATAAAAAGACCAGCAAGCGATTTGAGAAGATAATGGACAAGGTCGGGGAAGGGGTTACACTGTTTGCCCCATTTCCAGACAGGCAGAAGCAATAAAAGCAGATCCCTGGGTTCCATTCCCCTGTGCGGGTCGACTGTTTATAAACTCAACTTTTCCCCATTTTCCCGCAGCCACTTCCTTTGTTTTTTATACTCAGGATAAATAGACTCCACCACCTTCCAGAATTCGCCGGAATGATTCTTTACGCGCAAGTGCGCGAGTTCATGCAAAACTACATAATCGATCACCTCCAGCGGAGCCATAACCAGCCGCCAGGTAAAGTTCAGGATACCCTTTGAACTGCATGATCCCCAGCGTGTTTTTGCAGAGGAGATCTTTATCTGTCCGGGTGAAAAATTATATTGTTCGGAATAAAGCCTGACCCGTTCGGAAATAATTTCAAGCGCGCGCGCTTTATACCAGTGAGTGAAAACCAGTTCACCTTTTACCTGTGCGGCCTGGCTGAGAGAAAATCCACTGTCAAAACACAGCAAAGGCTTTTGAAACCTGACCAATTTCAATTCGAAAGCAGACCCAAGGAAGAGGAATTTTTCACCGTCAACATATTGCTTCCTAATGACCGGATGGACGGATTTGGTCTTTTCGCGGGTGCGTATGATCCAATCCGATTTTTCTTGAATGAACGTATCGATTGCAGCATGAGACGCGCGCATGGGGGCACGAACAGTAAATGAACCATCGCGCTCGATGATCAAGGCGATGGTTCTGCGCTTACTGCGGATAAGTTTGTCTGCTTTTATGGGCATAAAATAAAACCGCCTTGCGGGCAGTTATGAAAAAAATATGATTATCCTCGCCCACAGTGGCGGACCAAGGATCAACAGCCCAATTAAAATGGCAGCCAAAGCGGCAACCAGGACAGCCGCTGCGCCCACATCCTTGCCGATCTTTGCCAGCGGATGAATTTCCGGACTGGCTAGATCCACCACCGCTTCAATGGCTGTGTTCAAAAACTCAGCAACAAATACCACAGCAGTGGTTAAGATCAATATCGCCCAATCACGCGCAGTCAGATGAAGCCAAAGCCCCATAACAAATACAACTGTGGCTATTGTGCTATGGATCCATGCATTCGCCTGTGTACGTAAAACATAATGCCAGCCTCGAAATGCATGGCCCAATGACACAGCTCGGGAGAAAAAAAAAGATTTCATCAGGATTCCTGCACTTTGATATGTGCCAATCCCAGTTTTGACATTACTTCAGACTGGGCTTTCCACATCCGCGCCTTTTCCTCCACTTCTGCATGGTCATGACCGAGCAGGTGCAAGGTGCCGTGCACGACAAGCAGCTGCACCTCTGCCTCAACAGGATGCCCCGCGGCTTGAGCCTGTTGCATGGCACGCGGGATCGAGATGAGAATATCACCGAGATAGGGAATGCCGGTTTCCGGGTCTTCTTCATCAGCAGGGAAGGACAGCACATCGGTCGGGGCGTCCACATCAAGGTATTCGCGATTTAGTTCGTGCAATTGGGAGTCATCCGTCAGGACAATGGTCATGTCTGAATCAGCTGGAGCTGATTCAAGATCAAGGGTCAGGCGGGCAGCGCGTTCCAGCAGGGCGGTATCTGAAAAATCCTCTTGTACGTCAATGTGGATCATTTTCCTGTCTCTCAGGCAACAAGGGTGTACCCTGTTCGGGGGATTTTGCATTGGGATATTGGATGCGTGGATGATAGGTTCCACGCAGGGTGGTGACAAATGACTCGGTGATCAGGTGCAGGTCACGAAGCGTAAGCAGGGTGTCATCAAGTTGATTGTATTTCTGCACCGTCTCGATCACACTGCGGACAAGCGCTCTCAAGCCATCCTCATTGTCTGGACGCTCAGCCCGGGCGCGGGCTTCAGTGGCGTCTGCAAGCATCAACAAAGCGGTTTCACGTGAATTGGGGCGCGGACCTGGGTAACGGAACTTTTCAATATCCACCCTGGTGGCGTCTCCGTTGACGGCCTGCATGGCCTGGTTATATTGATAGCGCGTGATCAGTGTGCCGTGATGTTCAAGAATGAAATCATGCAGGCGCTCGGGCAGGCTGTATTTCTTTGCCAGCTGAATGCCATCCGTCACATGACGGATGATGGTTGCGGCAGATTCCTCCGGCGGAATATCATGATGTGCATTTACATTTCCCGGGATTTGATTTTCAATGAAGAAGGTTGGGTTGAGGGCTTTACCAATGTCATGGAATTGAGCCCCGACTCGCGTCAACAGCGGATCGGCACCGATCTTTTCCGCAGCCTGTTCTGCAAGATTGGCAACCTGCAGACTATGCTGGTAGGTACCCGGCGCATTGCGGAGGAAAAATTGTAAAAGGGGATAATCAGGCCTTGAAATATCAAGCAATTGAAAAACAGTTGTCAGACCAAGAGTCTGCGCCAAAAGGTATTGAAGCAGCAGGGTGATGCTGGCAGCAGAAAAACCCGCAAAGAGAACCACGCCAATAAATTGAACAATACCAAGGACGTCAGGAGCAAAAAAGGGCAGGCGGTACGCCAGCAGGACGACCAGCCCGGATAGCGATACAGCCGCGCCTGCCCGCACAAAACCCCAAAAACGGCGTACAGGACCCAACACAAGCAGACCGATCAGCGATGAGATCAGATAATATGGCGCGAGGTCAAGTGTGTTAGATAGGCCGTAGGATGCCAGCAGGCAAAGCGGAATGGCGATCACCAATCCCGTTTCAAGTCCAAATAAAGCTGTGATCAACAAACCCGCCGCCTGCAACGGGTAGCCATACGGCGCAAGCGTGCGGTTTGTGAACAACCTGGCGCCCAGCAAAAAAACGATGAAGATGATGGAGATCACCAGCAGACTGCGCGCGTCGTTAACCACAACCGCGCGTTTGCGGCGATAGAAATAAAGCGGCACAAATGTGGCTGAGATCACAATGACCGCAGCCGCTCCGAGCATATCCTCCCAGCGTTGACCAGGGCGGATCATGCCCAATTGCTGAAAGGCTTCCATATCCGCCGGGGTGATGATTTCGCCTGCCGGCGCAATGGTTTCACCGGCTTTGTAGGTCCGCACAATAGGCTTCACGGCATCACGTGCGGCCTGGCGGGCGGCAATGGTCAGTTCTTCACTATAAAAGCTGTTCGGCAGAACAAAAGCAGCCACCAACTCCGTCACCAGCGCGGATTGCTGTTCGTTTAAGGTCAGGCTGACGAAGGAGGAAACACCCAATTGGGCAGGTTCCAGCTTGTCTTCGTAGATCGCGCGGCGCATGACCTGTTCCAGCACCCGCAGGGCCTCCGCTTGGGCGGCATCCCAGCGTGAGTCTGAAATACCGATCAGGTAATCGATCGTCTCAAGTTTTAAGCGGACATCGCTCAAGGTAACCAGGTTCGATTTTTTATCCTCAGATGATAATTCAGCATTCAAACGCACCGAGGTAATGTACTGCATGGCAGTACGCAGGCGTTCGATCTGCTGGCGCGCAATGGACGGGTCGGGCATGGTGTAGACCGGCTGAATGGCACTTTCTGCCGCCTTCCGCGCTTCCTCGGTCCGGATTTCACTCACATATTCGATGTCGCGCGAAGACTGCATGGTGAATTGCAAAACCCGCCCAATGCCCAACGCCTGCGTGGCAGGGCGCAGGGTAACAGGCATGGTCAATGCAGCAAAAGATACAAGGCTGACCGCAAGGATCAAACTGAACTGTAAAACACGAATACGGGGGGAGACCTGGGTGCGTACAGGCATATTTATCAGAACAGGCAAAAGGGCTCACTGCAATAAGCGCCCGCCGCCTGTGTAATAACTTTACTTCGTAAGCAATTCCTTTACCATGGAACTGATCATATCGTTTGGAGCGCGGCCGGCAACTTTTGGCATGACAATTTTCATTACCTTACCCATGTCGCCCGGGGCAGCTGCACCTGACTCAGCGATGGCGGCTTCTACCAGCATGCGCAATTCTTCGACGGGCATGGCTTGGGGCAGGAATACCTGCAGTACTTTGATCTCCGCTTCATTGCCATCGATCAGGTCAGGCCGGTTTGCTTTCTTCGCTTCTTCAATGGCTTCGCGGCGGTTCTTGATCTCTTTTTGGATCAACGCCACCACAGCCATGTCATCAAGTGCGGTTCGCTTATCCACTTCGACCTGTTTCACTGCGGCAAGCACCATGCTCACGGTCAGCTTGCGGACTTTATCGCCGCTCTTCATGGCATCCTTCATTGATTCTGTAAGTTGAGTTTTTATGTCCATGATTTGATTATACCCTTGGTGAGGTGACTGTCACCTTGTTTGAGGCCTGTTTTAAAGCCTGGGGAATGGTATAAAATGGTTTAATTATATTATGCTGAATGGGCTCCTACAGCGGAGAGACGATCACCAAATATTACTTCGCCGGTGCAGCCAGAATTGCGGTGCGGAAATATTCCATCCCGGCCAGCATGGAAGTGGAATACATCCTGAGCGATCACCTCGGGTCATCCACCCTGACCACAGACAAATATGGGAATAAGGTCTCAGAGATCAGGTACAAGCCGTGGGGAGAGATCCGCAGTTACGCGGCAACGCCACCCGCAAATGCGCAGGATCCCGACTATTACCAGACGAACCGCTACACCTTCACCGGTCAGTATTCTGACAGTACCATTAACTTGCTCTGGTGCGGCTCCCGTCACTATGACCCCGCACTCGGACGTTTCATTCAACCGGATTCCATTGTGCCAGTGGCCTCACAAGGTGTGCAAGCCCATGACCGGTATGCGTATGTGCGTGAGAAAAATGGTATCCCCATGCTGGATCATAAGTCTGTAAATTTTGCAAACAGCTCAGGAGTAAGGATATTCTTTAGCAATTCAAACTCGTACACCGTTCGTTTGATCGCAGCGATGCGGGCATATTCAAAGCGCGCGCCTTGTTTTGGTGAATCCAGGTTCATCTTCCCATGCGAATCATGCGCAAGAAGGGCAAGAGAAAACCTGCGGAGCAATGGGACAAAATACAACACGTCCAGCGGGAAGTAGATCTTTCCTGAATGAAGCTGCGGGCTTTTGATCAAATTCTTTTGAACAGGGTCGATCTCCGGCGGGGCGGGGGGAGTCCCCTCAAATTGGTCGAGCCACATGGTAATGTAATTCGTATGCGCGTAGAAATCCTGGGCGCTATGGATCAACCTCCCAAAGGCGATCCAGGCAGAAAGTACGCCGGGGGAAAGCAGGGCGGCGATCACAAATCCGCGCTGTTCAATAATATAGTGCTGCCCTTCGTCAATGGCGTTGTTATCAAAGTGATATTCATTATGACCGATTTGCCCGGAGAGGGCATCCTGTTTGCGGTTGGCGGCAATAATGATCTCGAGCGCACGCGGGCTGAAACAGGCATCAAGAGCCTGACGGGTCATTTCCTCATGGATGGGCACAAGCATCTGAAAATTATAAGCGAGGCATCCATAAAATGGTTATAATGACGACCATGACTTTTTATACTGCAAAAGGTGACGACGGCACAACAGGCTTGCTTGGTGAAGGACGGGTGCCCAAATATCACATCCGCATGGAGGCGGTTGGTGCGCTGGACGAGGCATCTGCCGCCCTGGGACTGGCACGCGCACAATGCTCCGCACCGCAAACCGCGCCGATCCTGCTTGAAGCCCAGCGCGACCTTTACAAGTTGATGGCTGAAGTTGCTGCCACGCCTGAGAACGCGCCGCGTTTTCATTTCATTGACCCGGCGCGGGTCACCTGGCTTGAAAAACGAACCGATGAGCTAAGCGGGATCGTTGAGCTGCCAAAGGAATTTATTTTGCCGGGTGATACACTGGGCGGGGCCGCGCTCTCTCTGGCGCGCGCTGTTGTCCGCCGGGCGGAGCGCCGGGTGGTGAGCCTCTTCGATGAAGAGGAAGTGGTCAATGCAGATCTACAACGTTACCTCAACCGGCTTTCCTCTTTGTGTTTTGTGCTGGAATTGCTCGAGAATCAAAACGCGGGAAAGAAAACAACGCTCGCAAAATCATCATAGAAAAGGGTAAACATGACAGGCACTTTCATCAACGTTGCCGCCATTCTGATTGGCGGCACCATCGGTTTATTTTTTGGTTCGCGCATTCCTGAAAGATTCAAGAACACGGTCATCGCCGGCATGGGGATTTTCACCTCCGCCCTGGGGATGCAGATGTTCCTGGATAGCAAAAATTCATTGATCGTACTCGGCGCATTGATCATTGGCGCGCTGATCGGGGAGTGGATCGGCATTGAAGATGGATTGCAGGCCCTGGGGCAGATGCTGGAAAAACGGTTTTCACAGGACAGCGAAACGGGCTCGAGTTCCAAATTTGTGCGCGGATTTATGGTGTCATCCCTGCTCTTTTGCATTGGACCCATCGCCATCCTCGGCTCCATCCAGGACGGCTTGACAGGTGATTACAACCTGCTGGCTGTAAAATCCACCCTGGATGGGTTCGCCTCCATCGCCTTTGCATCCACGCTGGGCATAGGGGTGCTATTCTCCTCCCTGATCATTCTTGTCTACCAGGGCGGGGTCAGCCTGCTGGCAAATCAACTCAACGCCATTGTCACCGACCCAATGATGGCTGAAATGACTGCCACAGGCGGCGTCCTTCTGATCGGCGTAGGCATCAGCAACCTGCTGGAGATCAAGAAAATCCGCGTGGGAAATTTCCTTCCCGCGCTGGCAGTAGCCCCATTGATCGTTTGGATATTAAGCCTTCTCAAAAATTAATATCATTTGATAAAGGGGTTATTGGACTGTCACTTCCCGGGCGGCTTAATGGCTCAGTTAAACCCGTATGGCAATTGCGCGCGGAACTGATCAATATCCTTTGGCGCAATGAACAATTTTTCGATCAGCTTCGTAAACCCATTCGGGTTTTTGGGGATGAGCAGCAAGCCATCGGCTGCGCGGGTACGGGCGAAGCAATTCCAGCCTTTGTTCCTGACATAACCACATCTTTCGATGCGGTCAATTTCACTGAATTTCAAAAATAAGCGATAGTCAAGGTTCCCCGGTGCAAAGTAGATCGCGATCCCCGCGGAGGTGATGACGTAAGTGGTCGGCGCTCCGAAGAACGTGGAATCCCGATAAAGAAGCGAAAAACCAACAACCATCAGAAACACCTGCCAGGGCTCCAGTCCTATTTGTTGGTTCAGAAAAAAAGAAATCCCTCCCGCAGCTGCGATCAGGATGAAGATATTTTTCACCGCACGCTGGAACAGAACTGGCGGACGGTCTACATAAAACTTGCCGTCAGCACCAACATGGTCCGCCCGCAGGGTGGACAGCCAGGCCGAGGTATGCCAGTGCAGCATGAAGAACCCGAGCAGGATGATGGCTGGAAAGATAAAAACAATGAGTGACGGCGGCCAGGCCCACAGGGCGATGAAAACGATCCACGCATAAGGATATTGTTTGAGATACAAACGGGGAATTCCAAGGATAAAGTGGTCAAGGAATGCCTGCATGGATTGATTATACAGCCAAAAAAAGACCGCATCCAAATGGATACGGCCTGATTGATGCTGTTTACTGCGCTCGATGATGGATTAATCCAGCTTTCCTGTCACCATCGCCATCTTCACTTCTCCGATCACCTTTGTGATCTTGATCTCACGCGGGCAGGCCTCGGTGCAGTTGTACGCCGTATGACAGCGCGCAATGCCGTCGGTTTCGCTCAAAATTTGCAGGCGTTCCGCAGCGGCTTCGTCCCGGCTGTCGAAGATGAAACGGTGCGCGGTCACGATGGAGGCGGGGCCATAATAATTCCCGTTCGCCCAATAGGAAGGACATGAGGTTGTACAACAGGCACACAGGATGCACTTGGTCGTCTCGTCGAAGCGGGCGCGGTCTTCAGGGCTTTGCAATCGTTCACGTCCGTCTTCAGGGAGCGGAGAGTTGTTGATGAAATACGGAAGCACGTGTTTGTAATTATCGAAGAACGGCTCCATATCCACGATCAAATCCTTGACAATTTTTAAACCAAGCACGGGCTCCACTGTGATCTTTTCGCCCACGTCGCGGACAAGGGTCTTGCATGCCAGCATGTTACGCCCATTAATGCGGATCGCATCCGAACCGCAGACGCCATGCGCGCACGAGCGGCGAAAGGACAGAGTCCCATCATGGTTACCCTTGATATATTCGAGGATGTCCAGCACGCGGTCGTTCTCGTCCCCTTCGACATGGTAAACCTCGTAATGTCCGCGTTTGTCCTTCTCAGGGTTGTATCGAAAAATTTTAATTGTAATTTCCATGCTGCCTCTTAATAAACCCGCGCCTTGGGTTGATGTTTGGTGATCGTCACCGGCTTGTAGCCGATCTCAAGTTTGCCGTCCTTATTCCAGATCAACGTGTGCTTGAGCCAGTTCTTGTCGTCCCGGTCGGGGAAATCTTCGCGTGAATGCCCGCCGCGCGACTCTTTGCGATTGGCGGCACTCATCGCGATCACTTCCGCAACATCAAGCATGTTGCCAAGCTCCCAGGCATTCAACAATTCCGTGTTGAAAATTCTCCCGGTATCGGTCACCGTTACATCTTTGAAACGTGCTTTCAACTCGCGCACCTTCTCCAACGCAGACAACATGTCTTTTTCATTGCGGTATATACCGACATCGGCAAACATGACCTTCTTCAATTCGTTGGACAATTTGAAGACATTCTCTCTGCCCGATCCATTCTTTAATGCTTCAAGCTGCGCCTTTGTGGCTGATTCTGAATCTGCGGGCAGTTTCTCAAATTCAGCCTGATTCGCGTACTCTGCCGCTTTGAGTCCTGCATATTTGCCGAAGACAACCAGGTCAAGTAGTGAGTTCGTTCCAAGACGGTTGCCGCCATGCACCGAAACACAGGCACATTCGCCCGCCGCGTAAAGCCCGGGGAAGGGCGTGTTCTTGTCGTCAATTACAACTTCGCCAAATTTATTGGTTGGGATGCCGCCCATCGTGTAATGCGCCGTCGGTTGGATCGGCATCATCTGGGTGACAGGATCAACGCCAAGATAGACGCGGCAGAAGTCAATAATATCGGGCAGTTTTGCAAGAACCTGTTCGGCGGTCAAATTGTATTTAGATCCGTCAATATTGGTGCGTCCATCCTCTGCTGCGAACTTGTTAACTGTCTCGGGACGAATATCCAAATAAACGAAGTTTTTGCCATTCACCCCGCGGCCTTCTTTGATCTCGGTGTAGATCGCGCGTGACACAACATCACGCGAAGCCAGATCTTTTACACTCGGCGCGTACTTGGGCATGAAACGCTCGCCCTTGCCATTGATCAGCACGCCGCCTTCGCCGCGCACACCTTCCGTGATGAGGATGCCGAGTTTGTAAATACCCGTCGGGTGGAACTGGAAGAATTCCATATCCTCCAGCGGAATGCCGTGACGAAGCAGAATTGCCGCACCGTCGCCTGTGTAGGCGTAGGCGTTGGATGTAACCTCAAAAATACGTCCGTGTCCGCCTGTGGCAAAGATCACGGCCTTGGCATGGATGACATGCAGTTCGCCGGTTGAAAGTTCCACAGCTACTACGCCAGCAGTTTTGCCGTTGACCATGATGAAATCCAGAACCTGAAATTCATCGAGAAAATTGACCTTATTCTTCAAGCACTGCTGATAAAGGGTTTGCAGGATCATGTGACCTGTGCGGTCTGCGGCATGTGCGGCGCGTCGGACCGGCTTGCCCGTCACATTGTTGGTATGCCCGCCGAACGGACGCTGGGAAATTTTTCCGTCGGGGGTTCGGTCAAAGGGCAATCCCATGTGTTCCAGTTCAAGCACGGCATTGATCGCCTCTTCACACATAAATTCAATGGCATCCTGGTCACCAAGATAATCCGAGCCTTTGACCGTATCATAGGTATGCCATTCGGGCTTGTCTTCTTCGATGTTGCCAAGTGCCGCGCCGATACCACCCTGGGCAGCGCCTGTATGTGAACGTGTGGGATATAACTTGCTGATCACCGCAGTCTTCGCCGTTTTGGATGCATACAAGCCGGCCATGAGACCAGCCCCGCCCGCACCGACAACGACTACGTCAAATTGATGGTTTTTTGTCATGAATTACTCCTGGAAAGATTCCAACCACAAAATGTCATACAGAAGCACAAAAGTTTTTAAGGTTTTCCTTCGCTGCCTTGTATCCTTTGTGGTTTCACAATTTATGAAGTCCAGATCACATACAGCCCAATGGCACTGACCGACACAAGCATCACGATGCTCAAGAGGCGAATGACTTTTCTACCGTTTACACCTGCGATGTAATCATCGGCGATGACCACCAACCCGTGTACACCATGCGCCGAAGCGACCAAAAGCAGCAGTCCCGCAACCGATTTCCAGAATACAGAAACCCAGGGTGCAAGGTCTGGCACATTGGTGCTTTGAACGTGGGTCACATTGGGCATGAATGCCCAACGCATCACATCGGCAAAATTCATCTGGTTACGCGCCCCCATGACCAGGGCGCCTATCATCCCAAAGAGGATCAGGGCATACATTGCCAGCGCAGAGAGGCGCGTGAAAAACCACATCAGCGTTTCAAAGTTCAACCCGCGTTCAGAAAGGGATAGATTTCTTGATTTTGAGCTGTTCATGCTACCCTCCCAATGCAGTCATGGTGATGACAAGCGCGGCGATCCCAAAAGTCGGCAGGAAAACCGCCCACTCGATCCAGATGGCTTCCCGGTGATGTTCGATCAACTTCGGGAACAGGTCAAGGATGGTGATCCGCAAGCCATTGATGGCATGGAACAAGGCGCAAAAGAAAATAAAGATCTGGAACGCCCAGTTTTCATATATCGCATTCAGGAAAGCCCCGGCCTCGCCCCCCAGAAACGACGCAAGAATGTGTGTGGTGACGAAGATTCCCATGCCCAACCCCCCTATGCGGTGCAGTACAAACGTCAACATTGGACCCTGTCCCTTGTACCGCAAACCCGTCAACAGGCTGACATCTCTATTTAAGCCCATCTATGCCTCCTCGAAAATATTGAAATGGGAGATTGTCGAAAATCACCCGTTAAGCATCCTTCGGCAAAAACGATAAAACCCAGCAGCTTGCAAAGTGAATTGTACTCTTTTTAACTTTATGAATGGATAAAAGCAGAGTTCCCTGCGAATCGGAAAATACCCGCTTCGCAAGGAGAAAACGAACCACCGCGACGATTATCACATATAGAACATTGACAAGAAAGTGACAATCGTCCTGCTTATTTCGTTTCAGCTATCCTATAATAAAGCGGACAAAGACCTTTATAATCCAATTTAGTTCGCCTTTCACAAATTTTTTATTTCCCTGCCCTCAGCAAAGTAACAAGCGCCAGCGAGTACGAAGCGAAGGGCAATTTTGCGTAAAGAGAAAAGGGTACCCCGTCCTTATAATTGCCAAAGGCACAAGGGCGAATGTTAAAAATCCAGGAGGCATACATGTCTGGTTCAAATGAACTCTCCCGCCGTGACTTTATCAAAGTCACAACAGGAATTGTAGGCGGGTTGATCGGAGCGGCAATCGGCTTGCCCACGATTTCGTATTTGATAGACCCGGCGCTGCAGGAAGGCGGCAAGGATGTCTGGGTCTCGATCGGCAAGTTCGAGGATATGCAAGTCGGCGTTCCTTACCCGTTCTCATTCACCCGTGTACAGGTCAACGGTTGGGAACGCACCTCCAATTCATTTGGAGGATACGCGCTTCGAAGATCAGATGATCCCAAAGATCTGCTGATCCTCAACAGCCGCTGTACACACCTCGCCTGTTCTGTTAACTGGAGTGAGGAAGCTCAGGCATACCTTTGCCCGTGCCACGACGCCAAATTCGGCATCGAAGGCCAGGTGCTGGACGGACCTCCGCCGCGCCCGTTGGATGTTTACAATGAATTCCGTCTATCGGCAGACGGCCTGGTTGAAATCTTCTCCAAGGCAGGCTAACTATGTGGAAAAAAGTCTACGAATGGCTCGATGAACGTCTTGGTCTGAACGATATGTACACCAACCTGCTCGACCGCCCTGAGCCGACAGGCAATTGGTGGAATACGCTTGGTTCTGCCAGCCTGTTCCTTTTTGTGATGCAAGGGTTAACAGGCATCTTCCTCACCGTCTATTACACACCCTCTCCCGATCACGCCTATGACTCGGTGCAGTATATTATGGAAGGCGTGGCATTCGGCTGGTTGATCCGCGGCATCCATCACTGGGGTGCAACGTTGATGGTACTGGTCGTTTTCATTCACATGCTGCGCGTGTTCTTTACCGCATCCTTCAAATATCCGCGCGAACTGACCTGGTTGATCGGAATTGGCCTGCTGCTCATGACCCTGGGTATGGGGTTTACAGGGTACCTGCTCCCTTGGAATCAACGCGCATTTTGGGCCACCACCGTTGGGACACAGATCGCAGGCAGTGTGCCCTTCGTTGGCGAATTCATCCTCAAAGCCCTGCGCGGCGGACCTGATTTGAGCGCCCTCACCCTGCAGCGCTTCTTCTCCGCGCACATTTGGATGCTCCCCGCCCTGCTGGCTGGCTTGATCGGAATTCACCTGTACCTGATCATCAAACACGGCGAGTCCCACTTCCCCTCCAAAGAGGATTAAAGGATAAAGGAACGCAAAATGAACGACGAGACCAAAAAGAAAATCAACGCACGCTACGAACGCGAACTCAACAAAGGGGAGCGATTCTGGCCCGATAGCATCTTCAAAGACCTCATCGTATCACTGGGGATCTTTGTTCTGCTGGTCCTGCTTGCAACCTTTATCGGAGTCTCTCCCGAACCCAAGGCTGACCCAAGCGATACTTCCTACATCCCGCGCCCCGAGTGGTACTTCCTTTTCATTTTTAAATTTCTTGCCATCTATGGGCAGATCCCCGTGCTCGGCAAGATCGAATGGATTGCCACCGTCCTCATCCCAGGTATTGCTGTCGGGATCCTCACCCTGGTACCATTCATCGAAAAGAGGCCGGACCGCCACTACGGAAAACGCATTCTGCCGATCTCGATCATGATCATCATGGTGGTGGGCGCTGTGCTCCTCACCATGACTTCGGAAGTGCCGACAGTTTCCGCAGACGGTTCAAAATTTTTGGGATACCTGCAATCCATTTCGGGATTGATCATCCCCACCGTTGCGATGACCGCATTGATCCTGATGTCCTTCGTATTTAAGGGGACGAGCACCCGCACCATGATCTGGACGACCGTGCTGGCTTCTGTTTCAATGATCCTCGTCTCAGGGGTGGTTTTAGCGCTGCACCCCAGGTCAGTCGTCGAAGAGACCGAAGTCGCCACCACGCTTGTTGACCAGATCACAGCCGGACAGGATCTGTACTCCATCCACTGCACAGAATGTCACGGCGACGATGGATCGGTTGCAGTCATTGAAGGTGTGGAAGGCTTGGAAGGCGAAGAGATCACGCCCATCAACAGCAAGGATGTGCTCTACACCATCACCGACTCTGCCATGTACGAAGTCATCGCATACGGACGCCCCAACGCAGGCATGACTCCCTTTGGCAAAGCCTATGGCGGCGAACTCTCCAAGAGCGAAATTGATTATATGACCATCTTCATGCGCTACATGTGGGATGACCGCTTTGAAGCACCTGAGATCAAACCGCTCTTCCCTGCCCTGGCCGACGGTGAAGTACCTTCCTACGATGTGCATATCCAGCCGGTTGCCAAACGCTACTGCGTCTCCTGTCACCGCGCAGGCAAGGAAAATAATAACTACCTGATGACCTCTTATGAGGAGATCCTCACCACGGGCGATAACGCCGAGAAAAACATCATCAAGGGCGATGAGAGCAGCTACTTGCTGCAAGTCATCCAGGAACATGCCATCATGGACCCGGAGAATCCCGAAGAGGAATTGATCGGGGTCATGCCGCCCAGCAAGGCCCTTAAGCCTGATGTGGTGGATGTATTCGTCCGCTGGATCATGAATGGAATGCCGCAAACCGCTGAAGAAGCCGCGGCGCTTTTCGTGCTTCCAACTCCTGAAGCAACAGCAGCACCCTAAAAGAATTGGTTATATGGGATATGTAAAAAGACGGGACTTTCGTCCCGTCTTTTTTGTTGTCCAGGCTCCCAATGCAAAAATGTTGTACAAGGATTGGCCCCAAACAATATCCCCTTTGGCAGACTGTATCAGATCAAAATAGAGAGCTGTACTGCCTGCTTCACAGAGAGTAGCGGCAAATAAAGACAAAATTTTATGAGCAGTACAGCAGAGGACTGCCGAAGAGAAAGGGGTAAAATAACCCCCATCAAACCAAAAGAATGGAGAGCTCATGAAAACAACAAGTGGATTGGAATATATCGAAGTGGAAGCAGGTACAGGTTCGCAGGCAGAGGCAGGCAAAACCGTCAGCGTGCATTACACAGGAAAATTTCAGGATGGCAAAGTATTTGATAGTTCCGTTTCCCGCGGCGAGCCAATCACTTTCCGGCTGGGTGTGGGGCAGGTTATCAAAGGCTGGGATGAAGGGATCGCGCTAATGAAAGTTGGCGGCAAAGCGCAGCTCGTCATCCCGTCCGCGCTGGGATATGGGGAACGTGGCGCAAGCGGCGTCATTCCACCCAACGCCACACTCGTCTTTGACGTGGAACTGGTTGCAGTGAAATAATAGGGGGCAAATTACGGGTTGGTTTGGTAATACCTGCTTGTCTTAAACGCCTTATACGGGGCATCATAAACATAACTTACGCAAAAGGATACCCGGGGCGGGGTATCCTTTTTAATTAACGCGAATTGATCTGAAATTAAAAAAATTCGCATTGATCAGGGTTTATAAAAATATTGTTTCACCACCCGATACTGGATCAATTTAGCCGCAATTCCATGTTCCCATGTTACCAGTCCTGGGTCACTCATGCCTGCAAACTGGCATCAGAGACTCCAATTCCGAACCCCAGATGCCTATTCTTCAGACTGTCGTATCCGTGAACCGCAGGTTCGGCAAAAACGATCCCCCCCGCGCGCGCGCGTCCCGCATTGGGCACAATACACACCGGTCTCATTCTCCTGGCCCTCTGTGCGCCTGCGGCGGGACTTCTTCGAACCAGAACGCCCCGATTGGCGATAATACAACAATCCCCCCACGATCATGATGACGCCCAGGCCGCCGATCATGTAAGGCAGGTAATTGTTCAATGAAACACGCCCCGGGGTATCTTCATCCACCACCAAAGGCTGGACTTCAAGCCGTGAAACGCTCAACGAATCCGTCTGCTTCTGATAGCTCATATCAAACGTGATCGTCTCACCTGCAGGGACCACCCCAATATTTGAAGAATAATATTGCATATCATCCGCATGAATGCCATCATCCTCCAAAGACAGGGATGATACAAATGTCGCCGCATCAAATGGCTGTTGAAAAACAACCCCAAAATTTTCCACATCATAATCGCTAAGCCAGCGGTGGGAATACGAGCGCAAGGCGGCATCCTTTTTCAGGCTGGGGTCATAATATTCAATTTGGATGGCGGAACCGGTGGCAGTAACTGAAATCACAAGCCAGTCCCCGTCCTTTTTTGTTGAATATTCAACACCCTGGTCTGAAACGCTTCCGCTGGTTTCACCAATGGCAACTGTATGCAAAATTGCATCTGCAGCAACCCGCACATTCAGCTGAACAGGCAGCTCGGTCTTCTCAGAAAGCATGATGTAATTGATAACCAGCATATCCGGCTTGTCGTATTCAGGCCACAGACTGATCGTAACAGACTCGATTGAAGTCCCCCCCTGTGCAGACGCAAAAGAGGGAAATACAAGTATCACCGCCATTGCAATAAATAAGATCCACTTACGCATATTGGAACCTCCAAAATTAAAGAGTTTTCTTTTATCTTACCATGCGTGGTGGACTTAAAACAAAAAGGGAAAGAGGAATAAACCTCTTTCCCTTTTTTACCTAGATCAATGTTGAATTAGGGTTTTGTGGGGGAAACGCCAGTGGTAATGGAACCATCAAGCAGTCCAGCATAGATCTTTTCCATTGTCGTCTTGACATCGGCAGGAACTTTGGCATCAAGATCGTGGAACGGAGCATAGCCGGCATCACCGACGAAATTACCACCCTCGATCGTGCCGCCCTTGGCAGCGGCGACCAATTCTGCAACTCCGGGGGTGATGAGTTTCATGGCACTGGAGAGCATGCGGGGAGCAGCTTCAGGCAGGGTCAGGTACTGGTCAGCATCCACGCCGATGGCGTATTTACCAGCCTGGGCAGCGGCAGTGATGGCGCCGTTACCGGTCAAACCACCGCAACCAAAGATCGCATCTGCGCCATTGTCCATCATGGCTTTGGCGGTCTGGGCACCCCATTCGGGATCGGTGAAGGTCTTGTCAAAGCCCACATCGCTGTGGTACACAACCTGAACTTCAGTGGCGGTGGCATTCATGCCGTCGGCATATGCGGCACCGGCCTTGTAGCCTTCACCAAAGCGCCAAACGGGAGGAACCACATCGGTACCGCAAACGGCGCCAATGACATGGCTCTCGGACATCATCGCGGCGAGCGCGCCAACGAGGAAGCCGGCATTGTCTTCGGGGAAGTTCAAGCCGGTCATGTTGGCAATATCGTCAGCGGTGTCTTCGGTAAAGGGCCATTCCTGGAACTGATCCACACCGACGAACTTGATATCAGGATAGGATTTCGCAGCGGCGGCTGTGGCTTCACCAAGACCGAAACCAACGGTTACGATCACATCGTAGCTGGCATCAGCAAAGGTGGAAATGTTCTTGGCATAATCCTTGGCATCGGCGGTTTCAATGAATTGAACCACATCAGCCGAACCATCAGCCTGAGACTTCTGAACACCTTCCCATGCAGACTGGTTGAAGGATTTGTCGTTGACTTTACCGACATCAGTCACGAGACCAACGCAGAAGACATCATCCTTGGCGCAATCTGCTTCACTGGGCGCACTGGCACCGCAAGCCGCGAGGATCATCGAAGCGACGATCAACAAGGCCATCACAAAGTACAGTTTTTTCATTTTCTTCTCCTAAAAGAGTAAGGGTTTCACGGCATACTAAACTAGCAAAGCCGTATGACTTAATAAGTATAAATCTTCTCTTTTCATTGTGCAAGCCTGCGCATGTTAAGGCTTTGACAAGGTTACATTCGTCTTAACTTCGCCGGTTTGGAGCGCGAAGATCAGCACGTCCATTTCCTGGGTCAAACTTTCGGAAAATGTCTGGACAAGTGGAATGTATTTAATTCGACCTGGTTGCACCTGCCCCGGCACACGGAGCACTTTCTGGATCTCAAAGCTGGCGTCGCCCAAAATGGATGTGACTACTCCCAAACCTGATCCCGTCAATGCGGCGCCTTGGTCGCGTTCTGTTCCAATGGAGTAGATCCCTGCCTCAGATGCCGCGCGCAAAGCACCCTGTCCCGTGGATCCGCCTGCAGCAAAGATCACATCAGCTCCGCGTTGGATCAAAGAGTTTGCTGAGTTGCGTCCCCAGTCTTCATCCACGAATAATTTTTCACGGTCCCCGTCATCACGATAAACCACCAACGCCTTCACATTTTTATCTGTCGTTTGGTTCATAAATATTATCCCGGCGCGAAAGCCTTCGCAATATCGCCACATCGAATCAATGCCTGAAGTCTCACATACTGCGCCAACAATTTGTGTCTCCGAGATCCGGGCCGCCAGTGTACCGGCGAGAAAGCCCATTTGGTCTTCCGGGAAGGTGACGGGAATGAAGTTCGGGCAGGACTCATCGTCAGGTTGATTAATGCCAACAAAGACAGGCATACCCCGCTGCTCATCCAAAACTGGATCCAAAAGCTTAAGGTCAGCGGCGCGAAGCGTTTCGTCGCGTAATCCGGGTCCAACGGTCACGAGCACATCAAATCCGTGCTTTACAAAATAGGCAATGTTTTTTTCGTAATCGCGCGAGTCCACCGATTCTATAAATTCTATCTGGTCAACAATGCCATCCGCTTGTGCCTGCTCCAACCCGGCCCAGGTATCTTGATTCATCCCCTGGTCGTTAATACCCTGCGTATCTGTCACCAACGCGGCGCAGAAAACATCAGCATTAAAACAATCTGACGATTGCGAGCAGGCTGTCATCCCCGCCAGCGCAATCGTCAGGACAAGCCACCACCTTAATTCGTCCTTCATCATTTATCCTTATGCGGTTGCCTCGCCCCGTTTAACCCCCAGCATCAACCACAAGGCTATCAACATAAAAACGGGTGCGATAAGCATAACGATGTTGAAGTTATTGCCCGTCAGTTGAATTGCCCAACCGTTAAGGTTCGGGCCAACAATGGCAGAGAGAGTGGAAAACAAGTAATACAAACCGGTAAATGTGCCGATGCGCGCCGCGCTGGTCAAATCTACAACCATGGGCAGGGAGTTGATGTTGACAAATGCCCAGGCTGCCCCGGCGATCATCAGAAAGACCCCCGCCAGCGTAAGCATCCGTGTGCCGCCTTCCACAAGTGGAATTCCAACCAATGGCAATGGCGCAATACCCGTCAACAGGGCGCTCGCAGGCGTGACGTAGAGCAGAATCAGCATAAGTGAAATGGTGATCAAACCGATCGAAATGGTGGTGCGGCGTCCTATCCTTCCAGCAAGAAATCCTGATGGGATGGCGAATAAAATAAAGAACAATGGAAGCACAGAGAGCAGCGTCGCGCCGTCACCTTCATTTATTCCGAGATGGTTCTTGGCATACAATGTAAAGAAGGTATCCACTGCCGAGTAACCAATGAACCAGAAGAAAATGGCAAAAAGAATGCGGAGTCCGCTTTTGTCTTCGCTCGTCAGCACTTCACGCAGACTCGCCAGTATGCCAGGCTGGGTGTCGTTTTGCTCGTAATCCTTCGGTTCTTCGATAAAGAGATAAACAATGAGTGCGGCCAGCAGGACAAGTCCCGAGCCAAGCCAGAAGGGAAAACCAGGATTCATCTTATAGAGGATCCCGCCCGTCTGCAAGGCGATGATCGCGCCGATGCCGCCCATGAAATTAATCACACCATTTGCCTGCGAGCGGAATTGGGATGGTGTAATATCCGGCATAAGTGCGATGACAGGTGTACGCCATATTGCAGCGCTCAACAGCAGGGTGCTGGTACATGCCACGAACAGCGGCAGGATGGCCGCGATCGGAATTAATCCAAATGCAAAAGCGCTAATGGGTGCGCCAATGAGAATGAAGGGAATACGGCGTCCGAGCGGAGTACGAATCCTATCCGACCAGGAACTCGCGAACGGTTGAATAAATAACGCCGCAATATTATCCAGTGTCATGAAAAAACCAACCATGACCGCCGAGAGACCAAATTTATCTGAAAGAAAGATGGGGACAAAAGCATTGTACACTCCCCAGATGACGCTGACACCAAAAAAACCAAAACCAAGCAGGAAAGTTTTGCCATAGTTCAATCTTGTCGTCATGTTTTCCTCCGTTGATGGGTTGATTTAAAAAGATCAAGATCGGTCGGACTTTGCCTTTAGACTTTCAACAAATTTCCTATCTTCCTTACTTAGATCGGCTTTCTCCAACATATCCGGTCTTTTATTAAAAGTCCGCAGCAACGCTTGTTCGCGGCGCCATTTGTCTATTTTTGCATGCGCGCCTGTTAGCAGGACTTCAGGTATTTTCCAGCCGCGAAATTCTGGTGGACGGGTGTAGTGGGGATATTCGAGCAAACCCATGGCATGCGAGTCGTCCTGGGCACCAGTGGGGTCTCCCAGGACATCGGGCAGGAGCCGTGAAATGGCATCGATCAGGATTAAAGCGGGCAATTCGCCGCCAGTCAGCACAAAATCGCCAATGGAAATTTCATCGGTCACCAGATGCTCACGAATGCGTTCGTCGATCCCTTCATAGCGCCCGCATAGTAAAACAATACGCGGATGCTGCGAAAGCTCCTGAGCGATGCCTTGATTGAAGACTCGTCCCTGCGGAGTAAGTAAAATGATCGGGATGGGGGAATCAGGCTTGCCCTGGGTTTGGTCAAAGGCTTCAGCAGGAGTGCCATCGAGGCTGTAATCCGAAGGTGCATGTAGCCCCAAAACCGATTCGATGGCCTCGAAAACAGGATCCGGTTTCATCACCATTCCACCGCCGCCGCCATAGGGCGTATCATCTGTGGTGTGATGTTTATCGTGGGTGTAGTCACGGATATTGTGCACGCGCACATGGATCAGTCCCCTCTCGCGAGCGCGTTTCATGATACTGTTATCAAGATAAGGGGGAAATATTTCCGGCAGGAGTGTAAAAACCTCAAATTGCATGAATGGATTTTAGCATATAAAATAGTGAATATCTTTTGCGCCATGTGCGGGTTTTACCATCAAAACACTCAGGAGTTTCAAGTGAATAATTACATTGCCCTCGTCATTACTTTTACCCTTACACTGATATTTTTACGTCTCATGGACTTTATTGCCCATCGCGGCTGGATGGACAGCAAACTCAGCCGCAAAGTGATTCACATTGGGACCGGTCCATTGTTCGTCTTATGCTGGTTCCTCTTTAACAATGATCCTGAAGCGCGCTGGTTTGCGGCACTTGTACCATTCGCAGTCACTGTTCAATTCGCACTGATCGGCCTGGGAGTGATGAAAGACGAGGCATCGGTCAAAGCCATGTCCCGCACAGGTGACCCCAGGGAAATTTTACGCGGACCACTTTTCTACGGGATCATGTTCGTGGCGTTAACCCTTATCTTTTGGCGTGATACTCCCGTCGGCATCGTGGCATTAATGATGCTGTGTGGCGGCGATGGAATTGCAGACCTGGTCGGACGAAGATTTAAATCCAAAAAACTTTCCTGGAACGGGGGAAAATCCGTGGCGGGTTCCATCGGCGTATTCATCGGCGGCTGGATTCTCTCTGCGGTGATCATGTTCATCTATGTCAATGCCGGGGTTTTCCAAGCTCCATTCGCATCCTACCTTCCGCCTCTGGCGTGGATCGCTCTTGGCACAACCGTCATCGAGTCTCTGCCCTTCAAGGATGTGGACAACATCACCGCCACAGTGGTCGCTGCTGGTATGGGATATTTGATGTTTTAACGTTTTTTTGTGATTTTTTACAACTTATTACTTATCCAATACCCCAAGATCAATAGTCCGTGTTTATTTTTTTCAGCCGGGAGATGGGTAATTCATTTACCGGACCCGCTCGTAAATTCGAATCTCGGGGTTAACGGTCAGCACGGAAACTTTGGGCAGGTAGGGAGGCAGGAAATACGAAAATTCCTTCATCAACCGGAAGCTGCCCACTTCGCCTGCGAGCAGCCGCTTAAAAAAATCACATTCCACGGTGTTGGTCGCGCAGATGGCGTCGTTGTAAAGCCGGTCATACGTAAACGAGTCAATCACCAGATAATCCACATTGCGATCAAGCAGCCCCTTTTCACCCTGGTTGTATTTCACCTTTCCGCCTGTCGGGACTGTTTCACCGGGGTACTTGACGAAGTAGATCGGGTAATTTCGCGCCGCTCCATAAAACTGCTTCTTGTTCACGATCGGTGGATACAAGGTGTATTCAATGGTTTTCTTATATCCGCGAAACGAAGCGATGTACTCGCTTGCGGGGTTGCGCGCATCGTTGATAAATAACAGGGCAGTACTCACCAAACGCAGCATGGAATAAGAGACACCCACAACAAGCAAAACTGTCACGATCGCAGGCACATAATGCCAGTTTTTATTTTTTGCCAGGTTAATGATCTCCTGTACAAACAATGCAGCGAGGATGGACAGGATGGGAACGAATGGAATAAAAAACCGCATCACATAATTGACTGACACCAGAAAGGGCAGATCAAAAATGACCACGGCTGCAAGCAGGATAATGACCGCCTGTGATTGTCTCTCGTTGGGTGTTAATTTTCCAATTCGCTGTAAGATCAACGTAGCCACAAACCAGACAAAGCTCAGCATGAAAAGATAATAGGCAAATGCACCCACAGTGATTTCAAACATACCCCACTGACCAAATAATCCGATCGGCACGCCTGCATTCTTTCCGTATAAGGCAAACCGCTGGAGCGCAGGAATAACATGATTGAGATAAGACAAAAAATATAATGCCCTGGGTGTTCCAGTAATAAATCCTGTAAAACTGAGTACGCCGCCAAGGAAAACAGTCCAAATGAAGTTTACCCAGCCCTTCTGCAAGTCACTCCAATTCATCACCACCAGCACAAACAGTGGAACAAGCAGCAAGCTTCCGCCCGTGTATTTGCTTGAGGCGGCCAGGCCTACGGCAAAGAACGAAGCGTAGATCCATGATTTTGATTTTGTCAGTTGATACTTGACCGCGGAATAAATACAGAGCACCGTGAAAAATTGCAGGTAAAGATCGTTGTGCGCGAAGCGCGCGTTTGCAGATGCAATTCCGCTCGAGATGTAGAGCATGCCGGCAAGCAGGGAAGTCCTCTTGTTTGCGCCGCTTTCCTGCGCCAGGAAATAAACAAGCACCGCGACCAACGCCCCAAGCAGGGCGGATATCAACCGCGCCGAAATGAAAAAGATCGAACGGGAATATCCCAGACCGTAAACGATTTTTCCCGCCAGGAACATTGCATACTTCGGCAGTGATGGATAATTGAAGTCAGGCTCCGTTTCGTCGAAAATGAGCTCGCCGCGCAGGGCACTGTCCACGCGCCAGACCAGTTCATCAGGATTCCAGAGTGCTGGCACGCCCCAATTCACGCCAGGGATGGTCACCGCCAGAAAAAGAAGGAACAGGAACAGTGGAATGAGGTTTTCTTTTCGAATCACGAAGTTTGTTATTTTATGCCGCATGGGAACATCTCCAATAAACAAGGTGCTGTCTTGTAAAACAGGCTGGTTCACTGGCATTTTGGGGATTCTGCGAAAACATGGATCAAAGTTACCGAATCCACGGTTTCATCTCCCGAAAGAAATTCAGGACGGATGCGTGAACGGACAAGACGAAATTCATCCTCCTGCCGTTTCAAAACAGCAATATCCACTTTCTGGAAATAAGTATTGAATACTTCCCGATAGTTCGTCAGGCGGAAGCGGTTGAGGTTGCTCGTGGGGTTAAGAAAATTTCTCCACAGGCTTTGGGAATAAGCGAGCATCTCAAAGGGGTATTTAAAATAATGATCGCGCAGGTCCACGAAATGCAAGTGGGTGCCCTGCGGCGCAGATAATTTTGCAAGGGCGGCTGTGATTCCATTCACATCATCCAAATGCTCATAAACTGAGGTACTTAATACAAGATCCACGGCAGGAATTTCAGCCTGGACTTTTGCATCACGAATATCCCCATGACGAAGTGTAATGTACTCAGGGCGGGGCATGATTTCATTATTCTCAACAAGGAGATAATCGCCGTATTTTGATAACAACTCCAGATTGCGTTCCTGATCCAGAAGTACAAAATGGTCGCACAACACCACATGGGAAGCACCCTGTTTGAGCAATTCCACACCAACCGCAAAGCGCCCGCCATAGCCAAACACCAGGACCCGTTGTCCCTTTATGGATCTTCCATAATGAGCCAGTGCTTTTATATATTGATCCACAGCTGCCAGCGGATCACTCGATTCCAGCCCGGGACGGATAATCCAACGGTGTTTTAAGAGAAAGCGGGCAATGCTTTCCGGTATGAAATGACGCACAAGGCGCAGGAACAGATATTGGATATTCAAGTCGGGGGTCCTTTACGGTAATTGGCTGGAGCAATCTTTCACTTTTTTATTCGGGACAAGAAGCTGTACGTTTACGGTTTTCATCGTTTTCAAAGGTTCGTAATAACATAATACGGGGGCTGCCACCCACTTTACCCAGGCATTATTCTCTTCTCCAAATTGAAAAGAACTGTCTTTTATGGGTGTGCGCAGCGGTTCAGTGATGATCAACGGGAAGCGCTGCACAGCCAGGTCTGCATAAAATCCATCAAAATAGGCGGCATTCCCACTCATTGCCTGATTCATTAAAAGTTTTTTTTCATATTCGGGCACAAGCGGCACACCTGTAATATATCCAAAGGTGAGCAATTGACGCTGGTCGATAAACAAAACATCACCTTGCAGTTTGACTTTATCCACCTCGACCTGAATGGTTTTAAGTGCAGAATCAATCTCAGATTGGGTGGGCAACATATCCAAACTACTTTCATTGGGAGCGTCAGACAGGGTTTTTAAGCGGGATAAATCTTCACCAAACCCATAGGAACGCATTTCATGCAGCGCAGCTGTAGAGGAATTTACAAGCAGGGCAACAATGACGATCTTCATTAATGAAGGGATCATTTTGCTGTTTTGAATCCAGTCAGTGCCGCCATTATGCCAGGCCAGCGCACTTGTAAACAATAAGCCGATCAGGAACATATCCATGTTATGCAGGTCACCGCCGCCGCCGATCTTTGTACTGACCACCAGACCTACCAGAAGAAATGCCAGCAGAGGCAGGATAAGAGAAATCTTCTGCAATCCGTTCAACAGCCAGATTTTTTTTTCTATGAGGTAGATCAAAATAATCAATAATGGTGTGATGGCGATCAGCAGGGAGAACAGGACGCCGTTTTTATACGTTGAATTTGGAAGCAAGCGATACCACAAAAGGGGCTGGTCTTTTATAGAATTAATGACTTTATCAATATAAGTCGGGTTGGAGGAAGTCTCTGTTATGTTCCCGGGGATGGCGGTGGGGGCAAGTGGGGCTTGAGCCACGGCAGTTGCTGTGGCAATTGGAATCTGGACAGCCTGTGTTGCAGCTGGATAATTCACTGAGACAGGCGGCGGGGTCAAATACGCTACTGCTGAGTTGATCAATGATGGCAGCATGAATCCGCTGAATATGCCCAGCACACCCAAAATGATGGTACGTTTCCAGACCTTGGAAATAGACTTACGATCCTTGGAAGACGCGAATTTAGCTGTTGAAAATTCCAGCATCACAATCCAGATGCCAGGCGCAAACACCCAGGTAAATCGACTGGCTGCAACCAAATAACCCGCACCAAAAAGTAAAGGAACTGCATACCACAGTGGTGCGCGCCAGGCGAATGCAACCAATGCAGCGCTAAGTACCAGCGGCGCATGGATCGGACCTTGTTTAAGGAATAGGAACGCCCACAAAACAAGGAGAATCCATAAAACCTTATCCCTGGCTGCCGCGCGAAACAGGCTAAATCCAAGAAGTATATATGGAATGATGAGTGTAAGTCCAACCCAAAGCCGCACCATCGTAATGGAAACACCTGGGAAGAGAAAAGGCAGCCCGCCAACAAGATTTCTTCCAACATCAAGCAAGACCGGTATATTCCTGTCATCGGGATAAATATACAGGTCCCGCCCAAACATCACCGAATAATCCCACAGGCGGTTCCCCTCTGACCATCCAAGTGAAAACGGATAGTCAGTAACATATTTCAAAGATGCCGCAATGGAAAATACGCTGGCTGTCATGATCAGGGACACTAAAAAAAAATTCCAGGTTGCCAACTGCCCACGGCTTGATGCAAGGAGGGTTAGCAGAAGAACTATCATGATCCAGAAAAAAATACGGAAATAAAGTCCTTGAAATACAACCCCCCACAATGTATATTGAAGGAACCAGACCGGCGTAAACAGTACAATAAGCCACAATACCCATCGGAAATTCCCCATCCACTGGCGAACCATGATAATCCGATCAATAATAGGAACAAAAATTTTATTATTGAAAATAAATAGGACAGTGACAGCCAAAAAGGAAACACAAAAGGCAAGAAACAAAAGATACAATATTGCCCAGGCCCGTGAAAACTCCCCCACCCATGAACCCGTTCCCCAGGCGATCTCATAAAATTCATTACTGGCGCGGTAAATCACTCCTGTAAGCAGCAGGATGATGACTATATTGAGAAATAATTTTTGCTGAAAGATTTTTTTCATTTCATAAAAGGGTCGATTGGGTACCTTTCAATAGGCAGATATCGAAATCATCCGTTACCCGTGCTCATCTGCTTTCAGGATAACCCCTTTTGGGCTATCGCTGATTTTCGATCCTGCCTCGATGTAAGACAGGCATAGAATATCTGATCCTTTGTCCTATCCATCAAGATACACCTGCCAGATATTATTTTACTTAAGTTCCAGCACCAATCCGGTAACTTTCCGGCAAAAATTTTCATACACGTTACAAGGATCTGCGTCATTCACCAATGCTTGTTGGGGGTGAGATTAAATTTCGACCCGATTCACTGGAGAGGAAAAACTATCATCCAGTCATAAGGATTGAAAGGTTTAATTTTCCGCGTGACTCTGTAAACCGCCAGCCCATGTCATCGGATGGAACTGCCCAAGGGTTCATCAGGTCCTCGGCAATTTCGTCCCATAGGGTGAATTTTCGTTTTTTGAATTCTCACACAGAAAATATTCGCTGTCAAACGAGAAATCTATGCAGCAGCTCTTTCATCGGCGGCTTGGGCGTGGGCTTCGAGACCCTCGGCTCTTGCCAGGACTGCTGCTTGTTTACTCAACTGTGAAGCGGATTCGCGATCCAGGGCAACCAGACTGACAATATGTACAAAGTCCCAAACATTCAAAGGGGATGCAAAACGCGCGGTCCCATTCGTGGGCATCACATGGCTTGGACCTGCAACATAATCGCCAAGTGCCTCAAAAGAATGCTCACCTAGGAAAACCCCGCCCGCAGCCTCGATCTTTTCGCTCAACATCCAGGGTTCTGCGACCGAAAGACATAAATGTTCCGGGGCGTAGGCATTCGCAAGTTCGGCGGCCTCAAAAATATCCCGTGTGATGACGATACCGCTGCGGTTTTCCAGGGACTGCGCAAGGATGTCAGCACGAGGCAGGGTCTCAACCCTGTGAGTCACTTCTAATTGCACTGCATCGGCCAGCTTGCGCGAAGGTGTCAGCAGGATCGCAGATGCAAGCACATCATGCTCTGCTTGCGCAAGAAGATCAGCGGCGACCCAGGCAGGTGTGGAGTTGTCATCGGCAATGACCATTGTCTCGGTGGGACCCGCCAACCCGTCGATGCCAACCACACCGAAGACCTGCCGTTTGGCAAGCGTGACAAAGAGATTCCCCGGTCCGAAGATCTTATCCACAGCACGAATGGACTCGGTCCCGTATGCAAGCGCAGCAATTGCCTGCGCGCCGCCCAATGTATAGACTTCTTCTATGCCGACCAGTGCGCAAGCAGCGAGGGTTATATCTGCCACTTCGCCCGTTGCGCGGTTCGGTGGGACAACAACCACGATTTCCTTTACACCCGCCACCTGTGCTGGCACAGCAGACATAATTACCGTGGATGGTAAAGGCGCCGTGCCGCCGGGGACATATAACCCCACACGCTTGATCGGGCGGATTAATTGACCAAGCGTTCCATCGCCCTCCTGCATCATCCAGGAGTTGAGCGGCTGATGGGTGTGAAAGCGGCGTACTCTTTCGGAAGAGAGCTCCAGTGCAGCGCGTTGTTCAGATGAAATGGATTTGAGTGCATTTGCCAGCTTTTCACTGGGAACGCGGAAAGTTTCAGAGGATCGGTTATCAAGGCGCTGGCTCCAGTTTTTTAGCGCGGCATCTCCCTGCGTGCGGACATCTGTCAAAATGCGCGTAACAGCTTGTTCAGGTGTGAGTGATTGACCGAATAACTTTGCGATCCCATCCAGCATCGATTGGGAAACAGGAAATTCATCCGGCGGCTGGCGTTTGAGAATGCTTTGTTTTGCTTGTTCAACAGTAAAAATTTTCAACATGAATATTCCTTTTTTACATTTTTCAGTGCGCCAAAGCGCCGTCCACATTCCGGACAATTGCGCCGCTGACAACCAGCTGCCGCGTATTCTCGATAAAACCTGACATGAGAGTATCTGCTTCAATAAATGGAACATGTTCTCGGATCAACTCATACACTCCGCGTGTACCGTGGCCCAGCTGTTTGTCTGCGCCAATGACTTGCTTGCGGAAGTCCACGCCCTGGGCGGCAGACATCAACTCGATGGAAAGGATCCGTTCAACATTATCGATCACACTGCGAAGTTTGAGGGCAGCCGTCGCACCCATGCTGACATGATCCTCCACATTTGCAGAGGTTGGAATTGTGTCCACGCTGGCTGGGTGGGAAAGTACTTTATTCTCAGTGGCAAGCGCGGCAGCAGTATATTGCAGGATCATAAAGCCCGAATTCAATCCGCCTTCCCTCGTGAGAAAGGCGGGCAAAACGTGGGTATTGGAACATTCATCAGTCAACCTCATAATGCGCCGTTCTGAGATGTTCCCCAGTTCAGCAACCGAGAACGCGAGATAATCCATCGCGATCGCCAGTGGTTCACCGTGAAAATTACCACCTGAGAGAACGGTGATCTCTTCCTTATCATCAATAAAGATCAGCGGGTTATCCGTCACAGCATTCAATTCAATTTCAAAGACCCAGCGTGAATAGGCGATCGCATCACGCACGGCACCATGCACCTGGGGCATACAGCGCAGGGTATACGCATCCTGCACATTGAGAGAACCATGCTCACGAGTGAATTGACTATCCTTCAATAAATTTCGTAAATATTCCGCACACTCCTTCTGGCGCGGATAAGGGCGCAGGTTGTGAATGCGCTCATCAAAGGCAAGGTCGGTTCCATTCAGCGCTTCAAGACTGAGACACCCCGCAATATCAGCAGTCTGGCTGTATCGCTCTGCCCGCAAGGTTTGCAGCACCCCCAGTGCAGTCATGACCGACGTGCCATTGGTCAATGCCAAACCTTCCTTTGCCGCAAGTGTGATCGGCGTTAGCCCGGCACGTTTGAATGCTTCCTGGCCTGATATTATTTCTCCCTGATATTCCACTTCGCCTTCGCCAATGATCGGCAGACTCATGTGAGCCAGCGGAGCAAGGTCACCACTGGCGCCAAGAGAGCCCTTTTCCGGAATGATCGGATGAATACCCGCGTTGAGCATTCCCACCAGCAACTCCAAAGTGGATAGCCGGATTCCCGAGTGTCCACGTGATAGGGTATTGGCGCGGATCAACATGATGGCCCGTGTCGTTGGGATGTCGAATGTATTACCAACTCCCACTGCATGACTGAGGACGATATTGCGCTGGAGTTGTTCCACCTGATCGGGCGGGATGATGCGATCCTTAAATGCGCCAAACCCTGTGGTGATGCCATAGGCAATGGTTCCCCGCTCCAGCAGGGTTTGCACCGCATTCGCTGCGCGAGTGACCAGCCTTCCTGCATCCACACTGATTTCCACCCGTGGCGCATTGGGTTTTCCGTTCGCAACCGCGTACACTTGATCGAAGGTCAAACGTGTTCCGTCCAGGGAAATGATATCTGTTTTCATACAGCCTCTTTTGCCTATCAACATTAGCGCTTCCGCCTCCATGGTACGAGACTGCGCCAATGGATTTGGGCGCTGCGCATAAAATGATTATAAAACATGCAGACATTAATAGTGTACTATCCGGCATGGACTAAATTACAGGTCGGGTATTCCGATTGCAGTAGTGATACCCCCATAACTAAACCCCGGCTTTTCAGCATGAAGCCATCCAGTGTGATGATAAATTTGTATGGGAATGAGAGACTTCTGTTCGAACATGATCCAAAGCAGTTAATCGATCCTGCCGAACGCCTTTAGGTACAGTTCTTCCACCTTTTTCCTTGCCCAGGGAGTTCTTCTCAAAAACTTCAAGCTGGACTTGATGCTCGGATCATTGGTGAAGCACTTGATGGGAATGCGCCTGCCCAATTCATCCCAGCCATATTGATCCACAAGGCGGGTGAGGAGCATTTCAAGGGTGACACCATGCAGGGGGTTGTTGGTTTGTTCGTTTGTCATGTGTTTATGGTTTGGATTCCAGTTCGATCAGCCGTGAGACATTGATCAAGATTTAGCCTTTGTTATTCAGGGGGTTCGATTAAGAAAGGCTGGCATTTGGTGGTAAACCAGTCCTGCCCATTAACATACATGATGATAATCGAACCTTCGCGAACCGTGTACCGCGCAGGGACGTCATAAAATCAAAACGCTCTTTCATATCTGGCCACTGCTGTCACACTTCGCATCCCACCCCTGCAGGCAGCTAAAATCCCTTCCCAAACGGATCGCGCTCATCCACCAGAATTACACCTTCTGCCATCACCCATGCTTCACCTGTGATGGTTGGGATGATTTCCTCCCCTTCCACTTGCACACTGCCTTCAAAAATGCTGCCGACAACACTCTGCTGTTTCCACAGTTGCCCTGCCTGCAGTTTTCCATCCGCATACAAACAGGCAAGTTTTGCGCTGGTGCCTGTACCACACGGAGAACGATCATACGCTCTACCCGGGCAGAGAACAAAGCTTTTGCTATTGGCGTCGGGCGTGGATGCGAACAACTCAATGTGATCGATCTCCGCACCATTTTTGCCTGTTATTCCGTTGGCGGCCAACTGCTCACGCACACTCCACGCAAAGTTTTGCAAAATTTCAATATTTTGCATGGTCACATCCAGGCCATGATCGTGCACCAGGAAAAACCAATTGCCGCCCCACGCCACATCGCCATGAATTGTTTTGCCAGCCACCGTGACAGGGATGTGGGTTAAATAACGATACGCAGGGATATTTTTTACCGAGACTCGATTCGGATAAGCGGATATGTCATTCCCGATGATGCGATGGTTTTGAGGTCGCTCCACTCCTGCCCGCCCTGACATACCGTGCAGCGTTGCTTCGACCACGCCCACAGGAGTCTCCACCCGAACCATTCCTTCGGCCACGCGGCCGCGATAGGCGAGGGATGCGATCAGACCGATGGTGCCGTGTCCGCACATGCCGAGGTAGCCGACGTTATTGAAGAAGATGACTCCGAACTGACAGGTGGGGTCAGCCGGTTCGACCAGCAGCGCGCCAACCAGGACATCTGATCCACGCGGTTCGTTTAAGACCGTGGTGCGGAAGTCATCATGTTCTTTTTTCAGGCGGGATAACTTCTCAACGACAGAGCCTGTTCCGAGATCAAAGGGGGGCGTTTCTATCAGGCGGGTAGGCTCTCCACCCGTATGTGAATCCAGAAAAGGGATGCGTTTCATATTTTTCCTGCTTCGTCCCAGGGACTGCCGCGCGCTTCAACGCCCTGTCTGACGACAGGTTGCTTTGAAGCTTTTTAAGTTCCATACTAATTTTGCTCCAGCTTCGATCCGACGAACTTTCTCCTGCTGCTTAGCTTGAGGCAATTTTAAAGACTTTCTCGAACTCAGCGCGGTCTTCATCGGTCAATGGCAATAACGGTTGGCGCGGATTTCCAACGGGGATCCCGAGCAATTCGCAGCCCACTTTGACCTTTTGGGTATAACTTCCGCTTTCCATATTCCGGAGCAAGGGCAGGAGTACATCCATGTGTGCCCGGGCTGCCACAAAATCGTTGGCAAGCGCGGCTTCGAGTACGCGATAATGCTGCATGGGTGCACACGATGCAGCGCCGCCGATCCAGCTTTTTGTGCCCCAAAGAAAGTAGTCCAGCGCCTGGTCGTCGCTGCCGCAGATCATTTGATAGCGGTCACCGTAACGCAGGCGGAACTCATACACGCGCGCCATATCGCCGCTGGCTTCCTTAATGCCGATGATATGAGGGTATTTCGCGAGACCGTCCATCACTTCATAACCGACTTCGCTGCCTGCGCGCCAGGGGAAGTTATAGAGAACAATGGGTATCTTGACCGACTCAGCAACTGCCGAATAATGCGCCAGCAACTCACGCTGATTGGGACGTGAATATGGCGGGACAGCCACCATGAGCGCATCGTACCCCATTTGCTCGGCGGTCCGCGAATAACGGATGACGTCACGCGTGGCACCTGAGTTCGTGCCTGCGATCAGCGTCACCCTTCCGTTCACTTTCTCTTTGACGAATTTGAATATATCCAGCCGCTCGGATTCGGTGAAGGCGTAAACCTCCCCCGTCGTGCCGCCTGGGACAAAGCCCGCGATCTTATTCTTGATCAGAAATTCGATCAGTTGTTCAAGCACAGGGTAGTTGATGCTTTCGTCAACGTTAAAAGGCGTAACAATGGGCGCGTAGATTCCTTTGAGTTGCATGGGGGACTCCAGTTGGTAAAGGTATGGGTGGCAAAAGTTTACTTCCCCCTGTTGAAGGGGGCAAGAGCTACTTACGGTTCACTCTGATCAAAATTCCTTTCAGGTTTCCGGCTTCCGTCAACACCTTGTCAATCTGTTCGGCTTGTTGATGCAAATCTGGGTTCTGGGTGCATACCACGATCCCCGCGTGTTGAATTGACTTTGTGTGCAGGAAGATAAAATCCCGGCGATTGAGGGTCAATAAAATGCGTCCTGCTTCTGCAGCAAACGCCAGCACTTCTTCATCAGGAATACGTTGATTGGCTTTTCCCGCTTCATGGGAGGTAAGCACATCATGTCCCATTTGTCGCAAATATTGAGCAAGCTTGATCGGAAAATTTTCGTTGGTATAGAGAGATGCCATTATGCCCCAAGGTTCGCGTTTATTGCTTTATCCATTTCTTCTACATGAGCGTCGGCATACGCCCAGGCATTGACCAAATCCACCGCGCGCAGGGATGGGAAATTTTCAAGAATTGCAGATTCCATCCAGCCGAGGCGGCGGTAATTTTCCAAAGTCCACACGGGAATGCGGGTGCGGACAATGCAAGCCTCACCGCCAGAAACACCCGCTGTTTTTTCGATTCCCGCCCAGGCATTGCCAACCTCGCGCGCAAGGCGCTGTAACAGCTCCGCTTTTTCAGCGCGGCTCAACCGGGAAATTTGGGGTTCGATACTTTGCATGCTCATTTTCGCCTCGATTTGTCAAAAACGATTATACCTTTTTGTTGAAGGAGGTGAGATGGGGCGTAGATTCAGCTGGTAAAGGAATGAGTGGTGAAAGTTACCTTCCTGCGGCGAAAGGGAACAAGAGAGAAAAAGGGCGGCTCACACTGGGATGGTCGCGGAGCGCCATGCAAAGTGTGAGCCGCTTTTATATTTGCCTGAACGCCCTCCCCAACCTTATTTCATTGCCCGGTAATGAAAAAGGAAAACACCCAGACGGGACGTGACTGCGCTTTCTCTCCTGTTGTGCCTCGGCTTACATCCTTAAATGTAGACCTTTCTGGCGTTGGAAAACCCCAAACATGGTTCAGGGCGTATCCACTCAAATAGAACGAAATGGGACGCCAGCCACCACACGAAAACCCCCGCGGTAGTAGAGGATGCGGCCGCCGCGGCAGGCACCGCGTGCAAGCCTCTCATCGAGGTAGAAGGACCCGCCGCGCAGCACACGGGCACCAGATGCTTTTTCATCTTCGCGGCCGTCAACAACCTGATATGGATACGCTTTCTTTAAACTATGGGTCCACTCCCAAACATTACCCGCCATGTCCGCGCAGCCATAAGGCGAATCACCCTGGGGGGAATATAAACCCACCGGGGTTGTAGCGCCTTTTCCGCCCTCGCTTGTGTTGCATTTATTTTTATCGAAAGTATTTCCCCAGGGATAGTCCAGCGCTTCGCCCCCACGGGGAGAAGGCAGCCAGCACGCGGCTTTTTCCCATTCCGCTTCGGTGGGCAGGCGCAAAACCAAACCGGAAGGCAGTTCGCCTTTTAGCAGGTCATTCAGCCAGCCACAATATGCCATAGCATCAGCCCGATCAACATACAAAACAGGGTGGCCTTTTTTCTTCTCCCAATCGTCAACGGGGTGTTTGCCGCCTTTGGAACTTATGTAGGCGGCATACAATTCATTGGTAACCGGATGGCGCGCCGCCCAATAATCATAGGCGATGTCCACTGTATGCTGAGGCTTCTCATCGGAAAAGGCAAGTATATTGTCATTTTTGCTGCCCATCAAGAATTTCCCCGCAGACACGCGCATCAACTCCATCCTGTTGGAGAGGGTGAGCTTGTTTGAAGCAAGCGTAACATTTTTTGCAGCAACGCCTGGTAAAGACGTTGGTTTTACAACAACGGGTTTCTTTTCTTCGGCGGGCGGTTTTTTAGCCTGGTTATCCTTGGGTGGGGCAGGCGCATCAACGTTCAATCCAAGCGAAGCGGCGCGGCGCTGCAGGCTCACCAGCAGTCGCTGCAAACCGCGTTCTCTTTGACCTTCAAAGTAATCCGCGTACTGCCAGGGGCGTAATCTGCGCGGCGGTTCACATGCTTCCAAACGCACCGGCATCAGGTATAAAGTGCCTTCGGGTTTGTAATCGGCATAGTCCAGCACGATCCTTAATTCGCGTTGAACATAGCCTTCCTTAGTGATCGATCCTTGTGACAGGCAAACAATGATCGCGTCAGCGTCTTCGACGGCTTTTTCGATCTCCATGTTCCAATCCTGCCCCGGGTATAGTTCCTCTTCGTCCAGCCAGGGTTGGATCCATGCTTCGGCGCGCAGTTTTTGATACAACTCACGCACGGCGGGTTTATCGTTTGAAGAATGGCAGAGGAAAACGCGCAGGGGTCTGTTCATAAGGATGGGGGATGAAGGGCGAATTGGAATATGTCCCCGTGATTATATCTTTTAAATCAAGCGCGCAGGCGGACTTTACCAATTTCAACGATGGCAAGATGATGGAAAAGGTTTTCTCCAACTTGATGAACGGCGTTCAAAACCTCTCGATTGAACACGTCAATCGGTTCGCTGTCCGGGACTCTTACCACGAGGATGCCATGATTTTCCAGGGGAGGAAATTTTAGAATGTTAGAAAAGCCCATGTCGCAAGTAATGAGCAGGCGGTTTTCGCTTTGGGCTAATTCAAAAACCTTGTCGTCGCTTTTGCCTTGCAAGCCTGCTTCGTGTACGTTCAAAACGTCAAAACCCGCGTCACGGAGGACGCGGGTCGTTGAGCGGGGCACATCTTCATCGATCAGAAAGCGCAGGGTTACGCTGTCGCCCATACTTGTTCCTCGGAAAGGCGCATGGCGGCGTAGTGTAAAGCGTTAAAAATATCCTTCTCTGTAACTCCATATTCTTCTGCAATATCTTTTATGTTCATTCCAGAAGCAACGCGCGCAACAAGCGTATCCGCTGGCACACGCGTTCCTTTAATGACGGGTTTGCCAAAGCGGACGGATGGGTCAACGGTGATTCCTAAAGAAAGTTCAACCATTTTCACCTCTTTTAAATATCATACTTCCTGGAAGATCAGTTGTCAATTCGTGAGATGGTATTTTTGTCGGCGAACATCTTTTTCAACAGTTGATCTTATTCCCTGTCCGGATCGACTCCACTGCCGCGAACGTGGACCTGGTAATACCCACAAGGTGTTCGTAGGGAATGGGAGGCTCTGTCCCTTCACGGATGGACTGGGCAAAGGCAGTCATTTCGTTCTTCCAGCCTTTGTCCTGGGCTCCACTTTGCACGCTTTTCTTGCCATCCTTGATGAGGGTCAGGGAGACATAATCATCCAATACGGCGATCATGCCTTCACAAAAGACTTCAAGCCGTTCCTTCGGGAAGGATTTGTCGCCGCTGGCAAGATAGTCCACCACGCCAAGCGAGCCATCGGGGAAGGTGAAGGTCATCGAAACATTATCCTCGCGGTATTTGCCCTGATTTGGCAGGGCGTACGCAGTCACGCTGACCGGGGGAGCGCCGACCAGGAAGGCAATCAGGTCAATGAAATGGCAGACTTCACCGATGATCCTTCCGCCGCCCTGTTCAGGATTCTGTGTCCAATGGTTCAACGGGATGTACCCCGCATTTACCCTGTAGTGCGCATGGAGAGGTTCGTGACGAGTGACAAGTGACGAGCAAAGAGAGCGGGCGAGGGGGGAGAATCTGCGATTAAAACCAACCGTCAGCAGCGCCTGGTTGTTGACTTTTAACTGTTTGCGGACCGCCAGAAGCTGGGCATCATTGATCGCCAGTGGTTTTTCAACAAAGACATGCTTTCCAGCCTTGAGCGCTTTCACAACCAAACCGGCATGTGAATCGTGCCTGGTAAGAATTGCAACCGTGTTGATGCCCGGGTCATTGATGATCTCATCCTCGGATGAGGTGGCATATTGGAAACCGAATTTTTTCCCTGCGTGCTGGGCATGGAGTCCGCCTGACGAGGCGATGCCAACCAGGTCAAAATCCTTGTTGTTTTTTATAACGGGAAGCAGCGTCGCGTTGGCGTAAAGTCCTGCACCAAGCACGCCCAATTTGATCATGGAAGATTGACCATGAGCACTGGCGGGGAATTCGATCTTCCTTCCCCGTTCCTCCTTCGTCTCATCATATTTCAACAAAACGCCCAGGAATGACTCTTTCTTTTTTCCTGTAATGACGTCATAGGCCTGGATCCCTTCCTCGATCGGAAAACGATGGCTGATCAGACTTTCGACATTCAACTTCCGGCTAGCTAACAGATCAACAACGGCCTGGAAGTTGCGTCCTTCCGTCCAGCGGATGTAGCCGATGGGATAGTCGTTGCCGCCTTCCTCGTAGTTCGGATCATAGCGGCCGGGTCCATAGGAGCGGGAATTGATGAACGAGATCTCTTTTTCGTAGTAAATTTTTCGGGGGAGACTCAAGCCGACCGCGCCCGTTGCGACTACCTTTGCGCGGTCACGGGCAATGATGCCGGCCAGCTCAATCGGGTCGTTGGAGGCTGTATCGGCGCAGATGATGACCGAGTCAAATCCGCAGTTGGAGGTGAATGCCTGGGAAGCTGATTCTGCCTGGGGACGGGGTACGGCTGCCAGCCCAAGGGCTTTGGCAAGTTTGATCCGCTTCGGGTCAAGATCAATGCCGAGGACTTTACATCCAGCCGCAGCCGCAAATTGAATCGTCAACAAACCCAACAACCCCAAGCCAATGACTGCCACATTTTCACCAAGCTGGGGTTCCGCCAAGCGGAAGCCGTGTAGAGCGATCGCGCCGAGGGTTGTGAAGGCGGCAGATTCAAAATCCACATTTGCAGGAAGGGGGGTGAGTAGAAGGGGGGTGAGTAGATTGCGCGGCACAACATTGTATTCGGCGTGAGTGGCATACCCGCCGCCCGCACAGGCAACGCGTTGACCCGTCTTAAAGCCCTGCATATTTTTACCCAGCGCAGCGATCACGCCAGCGGAGGAGTAACCCAGTGCCATTGGCTGGTCAAGACGATTGAAGGCGGCTTGCATGGTTGGCATAACACCCTCGCGCCTGGCTTTTTCAAGAACCTGTTTGACGAGATCGGGGCGGGCACGGGCTTTGCCGACGAGACTCTTTTCAGCAAACTCCACAACCATGCGTTCAGTGCCGGCAGACACAAGGCTTGCAGAAACCTTGACCAGAGCCTGCCCTTCGCCTGGTGTGGGAATGGGAATTTCTTCAATGACCGTCTTTCCGTTTTTGATGTGTTGGAGTAGTTGTTTCATTTCATCATCCATGCAGGGCGCAAGATAGCAATTTTTTTATAGACGGGACAATCTGTCTGGTGGGCGCCAGGCAAATATCCAGCGGACATGAGAAATTCGTTGACAATCTCTCCGCCTG
>JFJP01037335.1_pt1 | contig 44452 bp, 34 predicted proteins | sample 431651 | NCBI WGS metagenome assembly JFJP01 (sample SAMN02602958, study PRJNA72255) | Microbial mat metagenome, whole genome shotgun sequencing project. | biome: fresh water; feature: sink hole; material: water; isolation source: purple microbial (photo- and chemosynthetic) mats found in...
ACCCTTACTCAGAACGAAGTCGTCAAATAATCCATAATCAAATTGTTGATAATCAGCTCCGGCCGGATATTTATTGATATTTCGCCACAGCCATGGCCCTGCTATCCCTGCCGGCGGATTATTGTGATGCGGCCCCAGAAGATTCTTAAGACTTCCGATGACCTTAACATCTATTTTGTTTATTCCGGGTGTTATCAATGCGCTGACATCTGTTTTGTATGGAGGAAAGGCGATAGGCGCAGCAGCTTTCCCGTTAACGTATACTTCGGCTATTGTTCCGTTCCATTTTTCCAGACCAACTTCCCAGATGCCTTCAGATTTCCCGATATTGAACTCTTTACTGTATGTTGCTCCCCACGAGTAAAAAGGCAAGCCTTGCGATTTCCAGCTGCCAAAAGTTAAGCCCTGAGCAGGTGCTTCAACGATCCAGCCTTTCAGGGCAGTTTTTACTGAGAAATTACCTGTTATATACACAGGTTCTACTTCTGAGTGTACAGTCATCGGTGATGCTTTAAGAGAGATGGTGTTAATACCTGTTTTTACCAGGTTTCCAATATTGAAAACGCCAAAAAGCCTGTCGAGCCACCACTGGTCCTCCTCCGGCTTAACTTCTGTACCATTTACTGTTACAGTCCATAGATTTTCTCTTTCGACAACAGCCTTCATTGATGACATGTCAAATTTCCCGTTTACCGTAAAATAATAAGAGGCGGTAAAACCTGTATTGATGCCAAATGTGTCCCTGTCAACTATATTGGTTTTGAACTGAACTGATGTATTCCATGGATTTCCGTTTTTGAATCCGTAATATTTAAATATTTTATCTGCAGCATCAAAGGTGTGAAGATCTTTAATCAGTTCGTTGCCAACAGCTATATCACAAAAATCGATCATCATGGCATTCTCTTCATCAAGTTTGATAATAGTGGATGAGGAAGCTTCGACAGGCATATTGTTCCTCGCCAGCATTTTAACAGGAAAATCCTGTTCTGAGTCTGAAATAAACAGCAGAAGGCTCCCTGCCGGTGGAAGAGAATATGAAAGGTTAATTTTTTCACCTTCAGTACTGCAGGGATATCTGTTTAGCTCCCCTGATAATGAATTCATTTCAACAACATCTTTTCCCGATGTCTGGATGGTACCATTTGCCGTTTCGGTGAGGCTTGAGTTGGCCAGAAATATTACCTGCCCGTCAGCCAGCATCCTTCGATGATGATAGAGGTCCCCGCCGCTCAGATCTCTGAATTCGATATTATTGTTTGCCAGATATTTAATTATTAGCTCATTAGATAACCTGTCTTCAATGATAATATTAGAAGAACTTCTGTTGAACAGCTCTTTTACACCTTCATTTTCAGAACCATTTATCAGCGATGGTTTTGAAAAAGCAACCATTGTTCCTCCACCGGCGATGAATTTATTCAGTAGCTCAAATGTGGCAAGATCGAGATTCTCTGTCATTGGCGGAATTACCACTGTGGAATATTTTGCCTGTCCCACAATGAGTTTACCTTTTTGAGCATTGCCCAGGTCCTTTATGATATTTTCTGATCCCAGGTCATACTCCACCTGGCTCTTTTCAAGCTTTGTGACAAATGCCTGAAAAACCTGGCCTGTTTCGTCACACTTTGTATTTCGCTGAACATATGAATCATAAAGCCAGGCTGATGTTGTTGGTTCGAGGATTAGAATATCGTTCTCCTGTCTTCCGGCAGATAATGCAAGTGAAAGTCGTGCATAGTGGTCGTTGAGGTATTTGTAGTTGTTCCACCATGGTTCATGATAATCGAACGAAGGGGGGTAATCATATTTTCTTGCCCCGGCAAGGGTGAAGTAAGTCAGGTGCTGGTTCATTAAATTGACTCCCAGTGCATATTCCCAATCACCGAGACGTTTCATATCAGTAAAGGTAAGGTCCCATCCTGCACCACCATATGTCTCACTGAGTTTTCTTTGCCTGCCTGTCTGGTTTGCTGCACTGGCAAGTTCTTTAACTGCCCGCACATTGCCGAATTGAGCCCTCGAGTTGACATCATCCCACTGGTTGAACAGCATATCGATAGCAGGAACCTGGTGCCATGCATACATTGCCATATTGTCACCTCCCAGATGCATGCTGGGCCACCCGTGTTCCCAGTAATGTCCTGTGAACTTAAGTCCTTTTGCTTCACAATATTCATACATTGGTTTCGACCATCTGTCTATAAAAAGATTAAGAAGTGTCTGAGTATAGTTGTGTCTCACCTTTTTCCAGTCTCCGCTTTCTTCGTAAAGTGAAGGCAGTTGTGTTCGGAGATCATAACCCCATTCCTTCAGAAAAACATCAAACAGGTCAGGTGTCCAACGGATGCCACCAGGTGTCCCAATTTCCGGTTCATCTGTGAATATTCCCGGGATTGTCTTTCCGAATTCTGTGCCAAGTTGTTTCTCGTAACCGGTCATCGTTAGCTCAATAAATTTCTGAGTGACTCCTGGATAAAGGAGATCAACATACGAAAATCCGCCAAACCAGTCAGATTTACCGTAATATGTTTTTGAGAAAAGAAGATATTTACCTGTTTTCCCTTTTTCTTCTGAAAGAGTGGCTGAAATATCAGTATAATTTCCATTTTCTTCTTTCAGGCAGAGGTAATACTTATCACAGCTGTCCGGAAGAGTCTCAAAACGAGTCATTACAAGTCCCTGTCCCTGATTGTACGATTCAGGCATTTTATCAGGTACGTGCCCACCGGCAAATCCGCTTGGATATGAATTCTCATCATAGATCCAAACATTCATACCCAGTTCTTTACCTTTTTCAACAGTATGCTGGTATAGCTCCAGCCACTCTTCCGAAAGGTATTCGGTGATGAGCCCTGGACGTGGGTGAATAAATACCTGGGATGATCCTGCATCTTTAAACCCGGTAAGATGGTAATCTATCTCCTCTTTTGTTATTTTGGCGTTCCAGACAAAGAAAGGGGAGGTAGTGTACTCACGTGGAGGTTCTGCAAATTGCGATCGGAGAGTTGTAAAGTCGGGAACTTTGACTTCGTTTACCCCTTTTTCCTTGCATGATGAGAGACCTAATGCAAACATGGAGAAAGTAAGAACGAAAAAAAGGTTTTTTATTCCGGATAGTTTCATGGCAGGTTAGTTTTAGATTTGAAAACTAAGTTAATTATCAGAAGAAACCAAATATTTTTGAAAAGACCTTGCCAACTAAAAATTTCCTGATAGCCGGAAGCTGAAATTGCGTTGAGGCTGGATATCTCCCGGACGTCCCATATATTCTGTGTTTGTAATGTTTTTTATGGCCACTGACAGGGTAAATGCTGAATTGAGGTTGTATCCAATGTTTCCGTCCATAAGGAAGTACCCTGTATTATTTTTAAGCCAGTACTCATAGAATCCGGGAAGTATGCTTTCCCTTGTTAGTTCGCTCAGAAAAACGTCGTCAATGTTTAGTAATTTCGACTTGACAAACAGGCTTAGCCCTATGTCAAGTTTTTTATATGAGTTGTTCAGACTGATCTTTGCTGAGTGTTTTCTCCTGTATTTCAGGAATTTATCACTGTCTCTGTTTGTTGTCTGATTAAATTCAACAGGATATATATAAGTGTAACCACCAGTGAGTGTGGTTGCAAATCCTCTAAAAGCTCTGTTGAGGATTACTTCGGTCTCATACCCATATATCCTTGACTGCTCAACATTTGTAGCCTGGAACCCGAAATCGAAGATTCCTGTAACGGGATCGGGATAATTGCTGAACACATATTCAATCAGCTCCTCGTTTTGTGACAGGAATATTGAAGCATCTGCCTGTCCTGTTGTACTGCCTATTACTATTCCCTGTTTTATTCCTATTTCCGAACTCCATCCCGACTCTGGATTAACAAATGGATTTGGGAATATTTTTATTGCACCCAGGGTCGTGGAGGCATGTTTTTCTGCAATAGAGGGATATCGGTAGCCTTCGCCGAAGGAGGCTCTCAAAAAGGTATATTCTGACGCTTGCCAGTTAATGCCTGTTCTGAAAACAGGGACTATCCTGTCATTTTTACCGTCGAGCCGGTTCTGTTCAACCCTGACACCTGCCACAAGCTTCACCCTCTTAACCGGTGATGCCTCGATTTGAGTGAATCCGGCAAGATTAACTCCCGCGTGATCACCATAGAAGTGTGACATGACATTGTTGTAATTCTGTGCTACTCCTGCTGTAACATTTATTGTGTTTAAAAGCCTGAAGAATGTCTGGTATTCAGCATAAACAGAGTAAGCGTCAGAATTATTTTCATCTCTCACCGGAAACCTGTTATTGGATGATTGCAAACGCATTTTAAAGTCATGCCTGAACCGGCCACTGTTATTATAGGAGATATAAGGGTCAACAGCAAAGAAGCTTCCGTGAAGCAGAGAAATTGTTGAAGTATCCTGTTTAAGAGCACCATATTCTGCATCTTCCCAAAGAAGAAAGTCCCTTTTTGCTGTGTAGCCGGAATTAATATTTAGACCATAAACAAGACCTTTTACATTGGTGTTGCGGTGTTTAATTCTAAGACTTATTCTTCCAAGTTTCTCATCATTATACTTTCTGTAACCAGCATCAGTCATAAGGTTCACTGCTAATCCGATATCGTTTTTCCCTGCTTTTTGGAGATGAGAAAATGAAGCTGTTGAAAATACTCTTGGAGTATCCCACCATATCCAGTCTCTGTTTCGTGGTTTTCCATAGACACCTGTTTCGGCAAAAAAGCGGGTGTCGGGTATTGAGGAAGCCTCAGCGGTTCGAAAGTTAATAATACCATTTAATGCTGATGATCCGTAGAGGACCGATGATGCACCTTTAATTATTTCAATCTGCTGAATGTTTTCGAGTGGAAGAAATTGCCATTTAATATTTCCTGCATCGGGTGCTACTACCGGAAGGCCGTCAATCAATGCAAGCACCCTGCTTCCGACTCCATAGCTGAACCCACTTCCTCCTCTTATAGATGCCTGCCCGTCAAGTACTTCGATGCCAGGTGTTTTGTTGACCAGTTCCTGCGGATCGTTGATATGTGTCTTTAAAAATTCAGATGATTTAATTATATCCATAGAAACAGTTAGTTCGGCAACTTTCTGCTCGGTCTTGCTTGCACTTACAACTATATGCCCTATCTCTTTAAGTTCCATGTCAAGGCCTACTTCCATAATCAGGGTATCGTTTGGCGCTACCTTAACTATCCTTGAAATGGATTTGTAACCAATGAACTGAAACATGACAGTGAGCTTACCGGAATCAGTTTTAATGAAGAAAGAACCGGAATCATCGGTTGTTGTGCCCTGATTTTTCTGGTAAATTACATAAACGCCATGGAGGGGTTCAAGTGTACTGTTGTCAGTTACCTTACCTATTATTACAGATTGTCCGACAGCGATATTCAGAGCAGAGCTTAGCAGCGCTGTTATAAAAATAACAATGCACCTCATTATTCAGCTTTAAAGGTCATCCTTATATTAACAGGTACCGGTATCTGGTAACTGGTTGTGACTTTTAATGAAGTGCTTGTCAGCTCTGCAATTATTGTGGTTAGCGGAATAGGTAGTGAATCAGAGGTAATAACAATCTGTGTCTCATCAAAAGCAAACCTCCATTTCCCTGAATACCTACCAAAGTTTCCGGTTCCGTCCTCGTTAAACTTTGCTTCGCCTTTGAATTTAACGAGCATCCCATCAGGGCCTCCAGCATCCACTCCATTAGCAAGAAGACTGTCACTTGCCCATACAGGTCCTGTAAGAAGCTTAAACCGTTCTGATTGTGAATCCTTTGAGCAGGAAGAAAGAAATAAAGTTCCTGAAATGAGAAGGGTAAAAAAGAGAATATTTTTCATGGCACCAGTTATAATGTTGATTATTTTTATTTAATACATAACAACATATTCATGTGACGGTTCACTGTTGAAATTATTACATGTCAAAGTTATTAAATTATCCTCACGCATCACTCTCCCTCTCACTCTCACTCTCATTCCTCACTCTCCCTTATCTTAATATTCTTAAAGGAGACGACATCCCCGTGATCCTGAAGGAGTATCCTCCCTTTTTCTGTTTCCCCGAACCCGGGAATTGATTTGAATTTACTTGTTGCTACAAGCTCTTTCCAGCTATTATTATTTCTTTCATACTCCACAGTCATCTGTCCGTTAAGCCAATGCTGCACCTTATTCCCGTTTACAATGATTATTGCCCTGTTCCATGAGTCTGGTCCGTTACCCCTTTTGTTTTGAGGAGCTAAAAGATCATACAAACCTGCCAGGGTCCGGTTTCCACTTATTCCCTGGGTAGCATCGGGATGCAGATTGTCATCAAGGATTTGATATTCGCAACCTATTGATGCAAGCGATCCGTTACTGACTTCGGTATCAATAAAGTATTTTACTCCGCTATTTGCACCCGGTTTATAATTAAAATCAATAATAAGTTCAAAATTTTTAAAAATGCCGGTAGTAACTATGTCTCCGCCGCCGCCTGTTACTTTTGTTTCAGGACTGATGCTTATCATTCCATCTTTTATCTCCCATCCGTCTGATGGAAATTCTTTTGTTTTTGCATTCATCCAGCCGGAAGAAGTTTTTCCGTCAAACAGAAGTTTCCATCCCTCCTGTACTTCTCTTTCAGTAAGTGTGTTATCCAGGAAGCTGATTTGTGGTATCACCGGAGAATATGGTGTAAGGTATTTTTCTATACCGGAGGTTATTATTCTGATATTCTTCCACTTAACCTCAAGCCCTGCTTTAGTTGCATCATCTCCTATTGAGTGCACCTGTAAGGCAATGAAACCTGTTGGTGTTAGTCCATCCATAAGATCTGCGCAGGGGATACCGTTTATCCATGTTCTGATAGAGTTTCCTTTTGCCTCTATTCTGTAATGGTTCCATTCGCCAACCTTCAGAGCTTTTTGTCCTTCAGGGTTTTTATCAAGAGGATACAGCCAGCCTCTCCGGGCTTCATCATAAATGCCACCCGACCATGCCCGGGCAGAAGGATCCAGCTCTACCTGGTAGCCGTGCACCCTGCCGTTCTGGTAATCTGCCTTGCTTTCGCTTCTAATCTGCACACCTGAGTTCATCTGGGGATCAAACCATGTGTCGAACTCGAGGATGAAATCGGTGTACTTATCTTTTGAGCAGAGAAAGGAGTTTTGAGAGCCGGTAACAGTAGTTCCGGTTATCACTCCCTTCTCAAGTTTATAAGCAGCAGTTCCGTTAAGCTGTTCCCAGTTTGACAGATCGTTTTTAATGAGATTATTCCAGTTTCCATCTGTGCTGCAGCCATTAATGACAAAAAAAAGTATTACAGCAGTAAAAAATGTTTGTCTTTTCATTCTTATAGTTATTATTGCTAATTGATACATCGTTTATGTTTCATATTTTTGGTACATTATAACTTTTGAAAATTATGGAAAAAATAAAGATTTACAAAATTGTTTTTCTGTTGTCTTTTTTTACTGTGACAGGAATATTTACCCAGTCAGCATTATCACAACCTGTTGTAGGATTGGATACATGGTTTAACAATGAAACAAATGCAAAAACCGGTAAGCCATTTCATTACCTGTGGAGCGACACTGAATTCAGTGGCTATTCCCAGTGGGGGGAGCTCTTCAGCCTGAAGGGTGCAACCATCTCCACCATCGGTAAACCTGTTGCTGAGGTTTTAAAAGACATTGATATTTACATAATTGTGGATCCGGATACGACAACAGAAAACCCTGCACCAAACTATATCCTGCCCGACGATATTGCGGCTGTTAAGAAATGGGTAAAAAAGGGTGGTGTGCTTGCTGTACTTGCAAACGATGCTCCAAATTGTGAGTTCACGCATCTGAATAAGCTGATGTCACAGTTCGGAATGACATTTAATCATGTTACAATCCACCAGGTACCCGGGACAGATTTTGAAATGGGTGCAAGTAAAAACCTTCCTTCTCATCCGCTCTTTAAAGGAGTAACAAAGATCTATATCAAAGAGGTATCAGATATTGCCATAACTGGAACCGCAAGCTCTGTTCTGACTGAAAATGGCAAAGTCCTAATTGCTGAAAACAGATACGGAAAGGGCTATGTCTTTGCAATAGGTGATCCCTGGATATATAATGAGTATATCGGTCATGCGATCCTTCCGGAAAGTTTTGAGAATATGAAAGCAGCTGAAAATCTTACAAATCTCCTTCTTGGCTATGCAAGGAAGAAGTAGCTTTTCACACTACGATTACAAATTATCATTGTACTAACCCTGTTAAGTACCCGTAATTTTATAAAATTATAGAAATGTATAAATTTAGAAACTGGCTTTTTATCATAGTATTAGTTGCATTCTCGTGCAACAATGATGATTTTACCCGTTTTGTTGATCCGAATATTGGGGGTGTGGCGCCATTGCTTACAACCAAGAATCCAACTGTACACAGGCCTCACAGCATGGCGAGGGTTTTCCCGGTTACAAAGCCCGGCCTCAGTGATCGTTATCTCTCAGACAAGATCTATGGATTCGCTGTGAACATGCCCGCTTACCGGAATGGACATGTTACTGAATTGATGCCAGTGAAGGGTGGGCTGTCGGCCGATGTTAATGTTAATGCTTCATTATATGATCACGATCTTGAGGAGGTTCATCCATGGCATCACCGCTTATTGCTGGAGGATCATAATATTATTGCTGAATGGACAACAACTGAGCGAGCTGTTGTTTACCGTTTCAGTTTCCAGGATAAAGAGAAGGCAAATATTCTTTTTCGTTCCAGGGGGAGTGCATCATTTGTCATCGGCAGTAAAAATTCTGTTCAGGGCTGGGAAGAGTCAAGAGGTGCAAAACAATATTTTTATGCAGAACTTTCAAAGCCTTTTGATGAATGCGGAACATTAGATGCTGATGGATTATTCATGGATAAGACTGAGATCAGCGGGATAGGTATTGGCAGCTACATAACCTTTGATGATCCCTCATTTCCTGTAGAGGTCCGCATAGGAATATCATATATTGACGAAGCGCAGGCAAAGGAGAACCTTTTCCGTGAGATGAATGACAGATCTTTTGAGCAGATTTCGGAAGAAAGCTATAATATATGGAGAGAGGCGCTTGGAAAGATACAGGTTAGCGGAGGAACAGAACGTCAGATGAGAATCTTTTATACCTCTTTGTACAGGGGGCTGGAACGTATGGTAAATATTTCGGAATATGGTCGTTATTATAGTGGATATGATAAAAAAATACATGAAGACAATGGCCGTCCTTTTTATGTTGACGACTGGCTTTGGGATACCTTTCGGAGCCATCACCCTTTGCTCTTTATTGTTGAGCCAGAGCGACAGGCAGATATGGTACAATCATATGTTCAGATGTATGAACAGAGTGGCTGGATGCCAACATTTCCACAGTTCTATGGTGACTTTCCGGCAATGATAGGTTTTCATTCCGCTGCACTCTTGTGGGACACTTACCAGAAAGGTGGTACCAACTTCGATGCTGAGAAAGGCTATGAGGGACTGAAAAAGAATGCGATGAGTGGCACCATGCTGCCATGGAGAGCCGGCCCGGCATGTTCGCTTGATAGTTTTTATTTAAAGAATGGATGGTATCCTGCAATTCCTGAAGGAGCAGCCGAGACAGAATCAATGGTACATAGTTTTGAAAAGCGTCAGGCAGTTGCAGTAACCCTGGAACATAGTTATGATGACTGGTGCCTGGCCCAGTTCGCGAAAGCGTTGGGGAAAACTGAGGATTTTGAATATTTCAGTAAACAGGCTCAGAATTATCGTAATGTATTTAATCCGGAAACAGGTTTCATGTCTCCTAAAATGGCAGATGGAAACTGGATTGAACCATTTGATCCTCAGACATCAGGAGGTGTGGGCAGCAGATTGTATTACGCGGAAAATAATGCCTGGATCTGGAGTTTTAATGTGATGCACGATATACCCGCCCTTATTAACATGATGGGAGGAGCAGAGGCATTTACAAAAAGACTCGATGATCTTTTTAATGAGCCAACACACACAGCTAAATGGCAGTTTATGGGTCAGTTCCCTGATGCCTCAGGACTTAATGGTATGTTCCCTGCCGGCAATGAACCATCGTTCCATGTTCCCTATCTTTATAACTACACAGGTAAACCCTGGAAAACCCAGCGACGAATACGCGAAATAATGGATATGTGGTTCGATGATGATCCTCTTGGTCTGTCAGGCGATGAGGATGGCGGAGCGTTATGTTCATGGTATGTATTCTCTGCAATGGGATTTTATCCTGTTACACCAGGTAATGGGCTTTATGCCATTGGTAGCCCCTTCTTTGAAAAAACAGTAATTAAACTGCCAGGTGGAAAAGAGTTTACGGTGAAGGCTGCAAATGTTTCAAAACGCAATAAGTATATTCAGTCTGCAAAACTTAACGGTAAAGAGTTGAACAGAGCCTGGATAAAGCATTCTGAAATAGCAGAAGGAGGAACCCTGGAATTTATTATGGGTGACAGGCCTGACAAAGAATGGGCAGCAGATCCCTCTGCCTTTTTGCAACTGACAGGCAACAATTAATTATTTACGACAGTGATAACTTATTATGGACAAAAACGGCTTTACACCTGATTATACAAACCTTTTACAGGTAGTGCTAAACGAGCGACCCGGGCGTCTCCCTTTATATGAACATAATATCGATGCCCCTTTTATTTCAAAAGTTCTAAGGGAGGATATTAGCCCGGCAAACCTGACAGCACTTGAGTTGGAGGATTATTACAGAAAGGTTATTGGTTTCTGGAAAGATATGAACTACGACGGTCTTTCTTTTGAAGCAGGTATCTGTGAGATATTACCTGGGCACGGGGCTATTCTCGGAGGGATGCCAGGTCCCATACAGACAAGGGAAGATTTTGAGAGATATCCATGGAAAGAAATACCGGTGATCTTTAAAAAGAAGTATGCTCCTCATTTTAATGCCATTCGAAAGCTGTTGCCTGCCGGGATGAAAGCTTATGGAGGTTGTGGATATGGAATATTTGAAGCCAGCCAGGACCTTGTAGGGTTTGAATACCTTTGTGTTATGCAGTGTCTTGATCCTGATCTCTTCAGCGACCTGTTTGTAAAAATCGGCGACCTGTGGGTGGAGTTGTGGCAATGGGTTATCAGTAATTATCATGATATGTTTGTGTTTTACAGGATGGGTGATGATCTTGGTCATAAAACATCAACAATGCTTGAACCCGATATTATTCGTACGCATATCCTGCCACAATATAAAAGGGTAATTGATCTTATACATGGTTCCGGAAAAAAATTTCTTCTCCACAGCTGCGGATGTATTTTTCCCCTAATGGATGATATTATTGCACTTGGGATAGATGCAAAGCATTCAAACGAGGATCAGATAGCTCCATTTAGTGAGTGGATAGATAAATATTCTGAAAGGATAGGACTCTTTGGAGGGTTCGATCTGAATCTGCTGGTATTGGAAAAGCCTGAAGTAATTTATGACACTGTGTTACGACAAGGTGCTTTTTACAGGGAAAGGGCAAAAGGGTATGGGTTGGGATCGGGAAATTCAATCCCGGGATATATTCCTGTTGATGGATTCATGGCAATGATTGAAGCAACAAAAGAGATAAGAAGGAGAGAGGAGTGAGGAGTGAGGAGTGAGGAGGAAGGCTTAATCCCCGTTGAATTCCTTCACGGCATTATAGGCAGCCAGGATATTTTGGGGAGGTACTTCTGAAAGAATATTGTGAATAGGTGCAAAAACAAAGCCACCACCTTTTGCCAGAATTTCACACCGGGATAGCACATCCTCACGAATTTTTTGTGGAGTAGCCCTGTTAAGTACTGAAGCAGTGTCAACACCTCCCCCCCAGAAAGTAATATCTCTGCCAAATTCCTTTTTTAGAGTGAGAAGATCCATCTCATAGCAATTAGTCTGAACAGGGTTGAGTATGTCAAACCCCACTTCGATCAGATCCGGAATAAACTGTTTTATGCTTCCGCACGAATGCATGAAGATCTTCATGTTGCTATGTTCCTTTACATAATCGCAAAGGATCTTATAACGGGGTTTGAAGTGTTTCCTGAATGTTCCCAGGTCCATAAATGGTCCGGACGTCATTCCCAGATCATCCCCAAAGCGTATCACATCAACCAGATCGCCTATTGTGCTGAGTTTTTTCTCGAGTCCTGACAGATGCATATCTACCAATATATCAAGCATCTCAGTCAGTTTATCCTCATCCATCATCAGATCCATTAGAAAATTATCCATCCTCCTGATGAAAAAACCGAGTTCCAGCAGTTTTACGCCACCTGACATTACGAGAGCTTTATTTGTCGACTCTTTAGTCTTTATGAGCTCTGACCTTAGTTCTGAGGTGTTTAGATTAGAGGCATGTGAGTGCACCACCCAGCTTATCTTTTTAAGAGCCTTATTGAGATTGCTCAGATTATCAGGATAACTTTTTTCATAAGGGAAGTGCATCTGGTCGAAGAATGTGGCACCTGCCGGCATTTTGGAAATTATAGTACCTTCCTCATCTCTGGTAAACCACGAGCCGTCAGCCGCCTTGACAGGTTTGAACCATGAAGGGAATTCAGCTTTGCTTCCATTGGCAAGCGTCACCTCATACCATTCACTCTTTTTAGTGGAGAGCCTGTTAATGTCAAGAGCATCCACCCCGAAAAGATTAATGATCTCCATGTCAACTTCCGCAAGTTGCTGGACAACGTCAAAAACCTTTGTAGGGCTTACAATCTGCAGTTCCTCCTTGAGGTTGTTGTACGCCGTGGCTGATATGCCTGTAACTGTTGAACTTCCAAGATCTACAGGCACCTTGTCTGGCTCTCTATGGCTCAGTGATATGAGAAGTCTCTCCCTTGAGTTCATGTTTTGTTGTTAAGCAACTTCAGCAGTTTATACCTTCAGGAATATCTTCTTCTTGTACAATATATACAGGAACAGCCATCCAACAGTTGTAATTGCAATTCCATTGATAAGAGGTGCCCATGCTTCCGGCAAGATTTCATTTAAGCCTCCAAAAAAGAAGGTAGCCGTGTGCCTGAAATTTATAATTCTTTCTGCCAGGTAGATTGTTATAGGATTCATCCCAATTACTACAAAGAAGAGTGTCCATTTTTTATATTCCCATATGTCAATAACGAGATAGAAGAGCGAGAAAAGAAGCAGGCTCAATCCACCGACAAAAAGCACAAATGAACTTGACCAAAGGTATTTATTTATAGGGAAGCCTATATTCCATATCCTGCCTAGTATCATTAAGCCTATTGCAGCCAGCACCATATAGAGAACCTTGCGAAGTGGCTTGTCAACCATGTACTGCGAACTTACAAACTGTCCGGTTAACATTCCAAGAAGGGCAGTGCAGATTGCGGGTATTGTACTGAACATTCCTTCGCTGTCGCCAAACTCATAACAGCAAAACCTTCCCGGTAAAAGCAGCCTGTCTATATAGCCTGCAAGGTTACCCTGGGTGGAAAATGGATCGGTAGCTCCAAGATCATGTGCAGGGAACATAAGAAACAACAGCCAGTAGACAATAAGAATTCCAACGAGCCAGACAATGCGGAATGTGAGTTTTGTATTCATGAAAATAAGAGCTGCAAACATCCAAGCCAGACCGATTCGTCCCAGAACGCTTCCATAACGCATATTGGCAAAATCGAAACTTACGCCATTGTTAAATACAATGCCAATAAGGACCAGCAATAATCCACGACTGATTACATGTTTATAAACAGATCTCCTGCTATCATTCATTGCGGTTCTCTTTGCCAGGGAAAATGGAAATGATATTCCGGCGATGAAAAGAAACAATGGGAAAATCATATCGTAAAATTGAAAACCGTGCCAGGGCACATGGTCAAGTTGTCCTGCCCACCACTGAAAGACGGGCCACCCGGTCAGTGCAGCCAGCCCAATGAAGATTCCTTCTCCGCCCATGATCCAGAACATATCGAAGCCCCGAAGTGCATCGAGAGATTGCAGCCTTTTGATAGCTGGTTTTTCTAAGTTTTCCATAATATTTCGTTACTTTTTATAACAGGCTCAATAATTTGTATAAAACTCTATCATTAAACAGGATTATTTCCCTTTTAATTTGCATATTTGAATTATCCGGGATTAACCGGTCTCAAATATAATAAAATTGTATCTGTCATTTTACTTCAATATAATTTTTGACCTATGAGCGGCACTCAATCTTCCCCGGGCCAGGGACCAGGCTTAAAACGTGTTCTGGGGCTGTCCTCACTTGTACTATACGGAATTATTCTTATTCAGCCTACAGCTCCAATGCCACTGTTTGGAGCGGCTGCAGGACTGGCAAAGGGACATGTTGTAACGACTATCATAATCGGAATGATAGGGATGCTCTTTACGGCAATAAGCTATGGCAGGATGGCAAATGTATATCCCAGTGCGGGCTCTGCCTACTCTTATGTAAGCCGTGAGATTCATCCGGCACTTGGCTATTTCGTTGGCTGGGGCATGATCTTTGACTATGTGATGAACCCTGTAATCTGCGTAATATGGGTCAGTAAAGCATCAATGAACCTGATTCCCGAGATCCCATTCCCTGTATATGTTGTTGCTTATACTCTTCTTTTCACAGTTATGAATCTTAGAGGCATAGAGGCCAGCTCACGCACTAATTCAATATTAGCAACCGGATTAGGTGTCATCATAATTCTCTTTCTTGGAGCAGCTGCACGTTATCTGTTTCTGAATCCACCTTCCGGTATTGCAGAATGGACCAGGCCTTTTTATGATCCGAAAACTTTTTCTTTTTCAGCTGTCTCAGCAGGAGCATCACTGGCTGTGCTGACGTACATAGGTTTTGACGGGATCTCCACACTCTCGGAAGAGGTGAAAAATCCCAGGCGAAATATCCTGCTGGCTACGGTACTGGTGTGTCTGATTACAGGTATTCTTGCATCTGTACAGGTCTATGCCGCACAGATGGTTTGGCCAGGGACATCATTCCCCGATCAGGATACGGCCTTTTGCTATGTTGCAGGTAAGGCAGGAGGATTGTGGTTATTTCATGCAGTGAATTTTGCATTGCTGATCGCATCTATTGGTTCAGGGTCAGGTGCACAACTGGGTGCCGGAAGGCTCCTGTATGGTATGGGTCGCGACAATGCTATTCCAAAGAAATTTTTTGCTGCAGTAAATCCACGAACCCGCATACCTTCAAATAATATAATTCTGGTTGGAGTACTGACACTCGCAGGGGCCTTCCTTCTTACTTATCCTATGGGAGCCCAACTTCTTAATTTTGGCGCACTGATAGCTTTTATGGGAGTTAATGCTTCCTCATTTATTCATTACTTTATTCGTAATGAAAAGAAAACATTTATTCATCTCATCGTCCCTCTGTTAGGATTCTCAATCTGTCTTTACCTCTGGTTCAGCCTTGGAATAAAAGCAAAGATTGTTGGAATGGCATGGCTCATGGCCGGAGTTATTTATGGAGCATACCGGACATCGTGGTTCAGAAGACCAATGCAGTTCTCCCCATTAGATAATAATGATGATAAATAAGATATAAATGATTTTAATACTACTGCGTGTTAAAACAAACCAGTTGAAAGTATTCAAACAATAATTTAAATAATGATGATCTATTTACCTATGAAAGAGACAAATTCTAAAATCTTCAGGCGTGTATCGGAGGTGATATTCGCCGTTTCGTTGTTAATATTGACCACTTTAACCCTTTCATGTAAAGAGGAAAGTGTAAAACTAGTTGTGAATGATGAAGAAAAAAAGGTTGATGTCATTATTGATGGAACCCTGTTTACATCATACAGATTTTCAAAAGATATGGAAAAACCATTTCTCTATCCTGTGATAGCGCCAAACGGTTCGGTCATTACCAGGGGATTTCCTCTCGAGCCGCGAAAAGGAGAAAGAGTGGATCATCCTCATCATGTCGGGATATGGTTCAATCACGGAGATGTTAATGGCCTTGATTTCTGGAATAATTCCTCAGCTATACCTGCAGATAAAAAAGCTGATTACGGATATATAGTCCATCAGCAGATAGAAAAAGCTGAAAGCGGGAAAAAAGGTGAGCTAAAAGTAGCGCTGAACTGGGAAGATGCCGGCGGTAACATTATTTTAGCTGAACAAACCACCTATATTTTCTCCGGAGATAAGAATTCGCGTACTGTTGATCACCTCTCCACGCTAACAGCTGTTGCAGATACTGTTCATATAGGGGAAAGCAAGGAAGGGCTATTTGCAATAAGGGTTGACAGAGCATTTGAAATGCCTTCTGATGAGTCACTGATATTCACTGATGATAAGGGAAACCCGACAACTGTAAAAGCAACAGATAACACAGGAGTAACAGGTATGTATTCTTCCGGCAGCGGAATGAAGGGTCATGAGGTATGGGGAACCAGGAATGACTGGGTCGTGCTGACGGGGGTGAAAGATGGTGCAACTATAAGCTTTGGGATATTTGATAATCCTGCTAATCCGGGCTATCCTGCTTATGCTCATGCACGCGGATATGGATTGTTCTCAGTGAATAATCTCGGACAAAACTCTTACGATCCCGGTGTTGAAAAGGTTACTTATACACTTTTAAAGGGAGAATCTTTAACTCTCAGGCACAGGTTTTATCTGCAATCTGGCAGTGAGATAGCAAGGGAACAGGCAAATAAAATATTTCAGGATTTCTCAATAGTTTATTAGAGCATAATTTCCCGGAGAGGAACGTATAAAGGGGAAATCCATTAATAACTGAATGTATGTTTTTATTAATTTTCTAAATAGTACCATCCTTATGAAAAAGTTGCAAATTATCAGGTCATTTATCTTATTGATGTTAATACCTGTTTTTACTTTTTGCATCAGCGCGTGCAAAGAGTCATCAGATGAACAGCAGTATTATGAGATTAAAGTTTACAGTATAGATAATCCATTGCAGGATAGCGCTATGGATATCTATCTTAAGGATGCATTTATACCAGCAATGCATCGTGCAGGGATTCCTTCAATAGGAGTATTTAAGCCAATTGAGCAGGATAGCTCTGCTGCAGGAAAGTTTATTTATGTTTTTATTCCTTATAAAACTATTGGTCAGTATCAGGCAGTTAAGGACATGCTTGGTAAGGACCCGGTTTATCAGCAGGCAGGAAAGGATTTCCTGGATGCACCGTTCGATAATCCACCATTTGAAAGGTATGAGAGTATATTCTTGAAGGCATTTGCTTTTATGCCTGAGCCCAGGTTCCCTTCCTTCACCACGCCTGTGAACGAAAGGATCTATGAATTAAGATCTTACGAGAGTGCTACGGAGGCAAAAGCTGCTAAAAAAATTCAAATGTTCAACGAGGGAGGAGAGATAGGTATCTTTAATGCGGTAGGAGCCAATGCAGTATTTTATGGTGAAGTTTTACTTGGAAGCCTCAAGCCAAGACTCATGTACATGACAACATATGCCGATATGAAATCTCATGATGCATGCTGGGCCGCTTTCAGGGTGCATCCTGACTGGAAGAGAGTTTCGGGAATGGAGGAGTACAGTAATACTGTATCAAACATTCATGTTTATCTTCTGAATCCAACAGTTTACTCTGATTTTTAGAAGCATGGTATTCCTTGTACAACTATGTACTTCCCGGGCGGGTACCGGGTAAATGCTTAAAAAATTTACACAGTACTCTGCCGGGAAGATATTAGTATTTCATAGTTATACAGTGGTATTATGCCGGGAACTCAATTTTGGAGATAGCCTCCTCGATCTCTGCTGAAGATAGTTCATGATCGGGAAGGTTATTCTCAAAATACTTCTCATAGGCAGAGATGTCGAAATGGCCATGACCGCTTAGGTTGAAAAGTATGGTTCTTGGTATTCCTTCAAGGTCAGCTTTCCGGGCTTCATCAAGGGCTCCTGCGATAGCATATGTAGATTCAGGAGCAGGAAGAATCCCTTCATTTCTGGCAAAGAGCACCCCTGCTTCAAAACATTCCCTTTGCAGTTTTGATTTAGCTTCGATAAGTCCGTCTTTAAGTAGCTGGCTCACAAGTACTCCTGCCCCATGATATCTCAAGCCTCCGGCATGTATCTTTTCAGGAATGTAATTATGTCCGAGAGTAAACATGGGAAGGAGAGGTGTCATACCTGCGGAGTCACCAAAGTCGTACATGAACTTTCCTTTGGTAAGTTTCGGACATGAGGCCGGTTCAACTGCCACAAGCCTGATATTTTTCTGATGAACAAGTTTTTCCCGGAGAAAAGGAAAGGCTATTCCTGAAAAATTTGATCCTCCGCCAAAACAGCCGATGACAACATCGGGATAGTCGCCGGCCTTATCCATCTGGATCAGAGCTTCCTGGCCAATGATGGTCTGATGCAGGCTTACATGGTTCAGCACGCTGCCAAGCGAATATTTTGTGTAAGGATCCTGTGTAGCTACCTCCATGGCTTCGGATATAGCAATTCCCAAACTACCGGGTGAGTCGGGATCCAGCGCAAGTACTTTTCTTCCAAAAACAGTCATGGTACTGGGTGAAGGAATTACCTTGGCATTATAAGTATTCATCAGAAGTTTCCGTCCGGGTTTATGATCATAGCTTACCCTAACCATAAACACCAGCAGCTCCATTCCGAAATAGTTGCAGGCGAAGCTCATTGCGGAACCCCATTGACCAGCCCCTGTTTCTGTTGTAATTCTTCTGACACCCTCCTGTTTGTTATAGTAGGCCTGGGGAATTGCTGTATTAGCCTTATGGGAGCCTGAATAGTTACCACCCTCGTACTTATAATAAATCTTGCTCTTTGTTCCCAGAGCTCTCTCAAGGTTCAAAGCTCTGAACAGAGGAGAGGGCCGGTATGTCCTGTACAGATCAAGAACCTCATCGGGAATATCAATATACCTCTCTGAAGAGACCTCCTGTTTGATAAGTTCCATTGGGAATACAGCTGCAAGATCTTCTGGTCCAATTGGTTGTCTTGTCCTTGGGTGAAGGGGAGGCATGGGTTTGTTAGGCATGTCAGCAACAATATTATACCATTGTCTTGGCATTTCACTTTCGCTTAAAATAATTTTTCTGATCTTTTCCATTTACTTAGGGTTTATGATTTGATTAAAATTTTGCAATAAAAAAAGCACACTGTGAACAGTGTGCCTCAATAAAAATATCTTGTATCAGTTATATAATGGCTTGTTTCACAGCATAAATTGTTAAGCTGCGCCAGGACCAGATATAAAACGATTTAATCTTCATGTCAGCAAAAATAATTAAAAATTTAAAAAATCAATATAAAAGCAGTTTTATTTTAAGAATATTATGAATTAATCACTTCCGGTGTTGTAATATTTAGTTAAGTGCCTTGTGAACTTTCATTCATGAACAGTTGCCCCGAGCTGCCTCAGGTCATCAAAAAAGTGTGGATAAGATTTTGCAACACACTGGGAGTCTCTTATATGAACTTTGTCGCTTGCTTTCAGCGCTGCAACAGCAAGAGACATTGCTATACGATGGTCGTCGTGCGACTCGACATGTGCGCCCTGAGGTTTTCCTCCTGTTATATGCATATAGTCATCCCTGATATCAATTGCTATGTTCATTTTCCCAAACTCTTCCCTGAGGGCTTGTGCCCTGTCGCTCTCCTTATAAACCAATCTTGATACACCTTTGATAGATGATGATCCCTTGCAATAAGCTGCAAGAGCCACAAGAGGAGGGAAGAGGTCAGGTGATTCGGTCGCATCAAAGTCGAAGGCTTTTAAGTCTGATGAAGTTATCTCAATAGTGTTTTCACTGATCTTCATATTTGCACCTGCCTGTTTCAGAGCTTCAATTATTGCCTTATCGCTCTGCATGCTGTCAGTACGGAGACCGTTAACAGTTATGCTTCCATTTATAGCTCCGGCAATCAGCAGAAATGCTCCTCCGCTCCAGTCAGCTTCAACAATATAGCTCTGGGGTAGATATTTTTGATTCCCAGGAACTTTAAACAGCTTATAATCAGAGTTATGAATAGTAATGCCAAATGACTTTAATATCTGAATAGTCATGTCGATATACGGTTTACTCTTCAGGTTATTTACTTTTATTTCAGAGTCTCTGGCGGCAAGAGGGAGCGCCATCAGTAGTCCTGTCAGTAACTGGCTGCTAACCGATCCGTCAATCTCGGAGTAGCCTCCTTTTATTGGTCCCTGTATGGTTAAAGGCAGAAAGCCATTATTACTTAAGCACTTCACTCCAAGCTGTCTGAGGGCCTCTTCAACCATCGACATTGGTCTTTTTTTGAGAGAATTGGCACCAACCATGGTTATTTCTGCAGGATATAGTGCGGCAATTGGCGAGAACATTCTTATCGCCAGACCCGATTCACCGCAGTTAAGTTTCGGTTCCTTCAGTTCACCTGAGCTATTAATCTCCAGTTTATAAGGCTGGGGTACTACTCTTGCACCTAGCCCTACGGCAATACTCATTGCTGCTAAAGAATCATCACAGTAGGACGGATTATGTATTATGCTTTGCCCGTTGGCAAGTAAGGCGGCAGCTATTGCCCGTTGTGTCATACTCTTTGAAGCTGGAGCATTAACCTGACCTTTTATCACTGAGGGCTCTACATATCTTTCCATAAATTCCTTTAGCTTTTAATTATCATTATCCTGATTCTTGACCCCGTTATTCATTACTTTCATCTGGTGGTTGATAGACTCCTGGTGTATTGCTTTGAACATTGTATCGATCAGTTCCGCACTCAGCCCTTTAGCCTTGCCCTTTGCTATTGCTTTTTTAATAATTTCGTCCCACCGGACGCTCTGCAAGATAGTGATATTATTTTCCTTTTTATAACGGCCTATTGTTTCTGCAACTTTCATACGTTTTTCCATCAGATCAAGAAGATGCTCATCATACACGTCTATCTGCTGCCGCAGTTCTCCAAGTACATCCAGTAATTTAGGATCAGAAGGGTTTGGATTACGCATAATGATTCTGCTAAGGAGTTCCTTAAGATCATTTGGCGTCAGTTGTTGTGCTGCATCACTCAAAGCGTTTGCAGGGTCGATATGCGATTCGATCATTAAGCCGTCGAAATTCAGGTCCATGGCCTTTTGCGAAATCTCATAAAGAAATTGTCTTGCACCGCCAATGTGACTTGGGTCACATATAATGGGCAAGTCGGGAATGCGCCGGCGTAATTCAATAGGTAACTGCCAGTTAGGCTGGTTACGATACAGTGTTTTTTCATATGAAGAGAATCCTCTGTGTATGGCGCCAATCCGGGTTATTCCGGCTCGTGCAATACGTTCAATTGCACCAACCCATAGCTCAATATCGGGATTGATTGGATTTTTCACAAGTACCATCACATCCACTCCATGCAGAGCATCAGAGATCTCCTGTACTGTGAATGGATTAACAGATGTTCTTGCCCCTATCCAGAGCATGTCAATCCCATATTTAAGAGCCTCGTAAACATGTTTTTCATTTGCTACTTCTGTACCAACAAGTAACCCGGTTTCTTCCTTAACCCTTCTGAGCCATTTTAGTCCTTCACTGCCAACTCCTTCAAAAGAGTTGGGGCGGGTTCTTGGTTTCCATATACCTGCCCTGAAGACACTTACCTCTTTTATCAGGGCAATCTGTCTGGCTGTTTCCATAACCTGCTCTTCTGTCTCGGCGCTGCACGGACCGGAGATAAGAAATGGCCTGCCTTTATAACCCCGCCAATCATTTATCTGCGAGTTCCCGATTTTTACTTCCATGTCATTTATTTGTTATTATTTGTATCATCTTCTTCAAACTAAAGTCACTTTATACTTCTTAATTAAGTATTTTTCTGATCTTGTTTGCCTCTTCCATGAGAGCTTTTAATCCGTTTATGTTTTTTTCAGAGATCATTTTTCTGAAGGAATTCATTTTCAGAATATAGGTATCCATCACTTCCAGTATGTAATCGGAATTTTCGAGAAATATTGGGGCCCATGTTTCGCCATTGCTTTTTGCCAGACGGACTGTACTCTCAAATCCTCCGCCTGCCAGTGTAAGGATGTTTTCATCTTCGTGCTCTTTTTCAAGTACGCTTAAGGCCAGTGAAAAAGACGTAATATGTGAAATATGAGAGATATAGGCTACATGGACATCGTGTTCGCTTGAACTCATATATACTCTGCGCATATTCAGAATTCCTAACATTTCTTCAATAGTTGCGAGTGCATCCTGATCGCTTAACTCCCTGTCGCAGATTATTGCAGTTTTGTAGTCGAAAAGTTTGCCAATGGCAGCCAGCGGGCCTGAGTATTCGGTACCTGCCATTGGGTGGACCGCCACATAACGGCCCCTTCCGGGATGATTTTTAGAAGCTGCAGCAATACTGCCTTTCGTTGATCCCATATCGGTTACTATTTTTGATGTGCCGGCTATCATATCGAGTATTCCGGGCAGCATTTTGCAGTTTGTATTAACCGGTGTTGCAAGTATTATCAGATCACTTTTCTCTATGGCATTTTCCAGTGTGTCATTTTCATCTGTCAATCCGCATAGAAGTGCAATATTCTGATGATGCAGGTTGTTATCAACACCAATTATTTTATCAGCAAACCCACGTTTGCGGAGATCAACCATCAGTGATCCCCCTATTAACCCTATTCCTACGACTGCAATTGTCATGATCTTATTCCTTGAATTTTTTTAATCTGTCTTTTGCTTCCATTAGTCTTTTTTCATTGGCACATAGTGATATACGGATGTACCTTTTGCCATTTTCTCCGAAAATAAAACCCGGAGTTATGAAAACACTGTTTTTCTTTAATATATCATCAACCCAGGTCTCACAATCATTAATATAATCAGGTATACGTCCCCAGACAAACAGGCCAACCTGCTGCTTATTATAGCTGCAGTTAAGCAAATCCATAATCTCTTCTACTATCTTCCGGCGTTTTATGTAAACACTGTTCACATTATCGTACCACGATTCCGGATTATTAATAGCTTCAACAGCCGCCATTTGCATCGGCAGGAACATCCCGGAATCCATATTGCTCTTTACTTTCAGAATGTTCTTAATATATTCGCTGTGGCCGGCAACCATACCGATGCGCCAGCCAGCCATATTTTGTGATTTACTTAGAGAGTTGAGTTCCAGTCCTGTCTCCATTGCACCGTCAACCGACAGAAGCGAAAGATAATCTTTGTTAAGTATGAAGCTGTACGGGTTGTCGTTGCAGAGCAATATTCCATGTTTTGATGCGAAAGTAACAAGATCTTCAAACAGTTTCACCGATCCTTTTGTACCAGTTGGCATATGGGGATAGTTGACCCACATGAGCTTGACCTTACTCAGATCGCTGTTTTCGAGAGCTTTAAGATCAGGGAGCCACCCACTCTTTTCGTTCAGATCATACTTTCTAACGGAGCCGCCAACAAGATTTGTTACAGATGAATATGTCGGGTAACCAGGGTCCGGGACAAGAACTTCGTCACCCTGGTTCACATATGCCATGCTGATATGCATAATTCCTTCCTTGCTTCCCATCAAAGGCAGTATTTCACTATCGGGATTGAGTACTACATGAAAATATTTTTTATACCACTCTGCGAATGCCTTTCTTAATGCAGGAATGCCAGTATAGCTCTGATATCCGTGCGAAGAAGATTTAACCGCTTCTTCTTTCAGGGCATTAATTGTTCTTTCCGACGGAGCTTGGTCGGGACTGCCAATGCCAAGGTTAATTATATCAGCACCTTCCCTGCGCATCTTATCGATCTGGGCAAGTTTCTGTGAGAAGTAATACTCCTGTACATTCTCTGTACGGCTGGCCGGTCTAACTTTCATATAGCATGTCTCCTTTAAAATATACTCCAAGTATCTCCAGGTTGCTTGTTTTGTTTTCCAAGACCCTCCTTATCACCTCAGAATTAGTATCCTTAGGCATTTCCAGGTCGAGATAAAACATATATTCCCATTCACCATTAAGCCGTGGGACCGACTGGATCTTGGAGAGGTTGATATCAAGTTCTGCAAGTTTTACCAGTATAGATGCCAGAGAGCCTGGCTTGTGCCCAGTCGAAAAGCATATTGACACTTTATTTCCTCTTTTGTTGCCTTTATCTTCGCTCCCCACAATATGAAACCTGGTGTAGTTTTGTTTATAGGTCTCAATGCCAGGGGCAAGTATCTCAAGGCCATATAATTCAGCAGCATTTGAAGATGCGATGGCGGCTACACCTTTTTCCCCCGACTCTTTTATCTGCCTTGCACTTCCTGCAGTGTCGTCGCTCTCAATAAGAATCATCCCGGGGAACTGGTTCAGGAAAGTCATGCATTGGGCAATAGCTATAGGGTGCGATCTTATCTCGCGGATATCTGTTATCGATTGCCCGGGCAGAGCCATCAGATTTTGTTTTACCCTAAGGTTATGCTCACCCAGTATCTTCATTCCTGATTCTCTTATAAGGGTGTAATTATAAAGCATGCTCCCCGACCTTGCATTCTCAATCGCCATTACTGCAAAATCAGCTTCTCCGGCTTTTAATGTACTGAGAGTAAGATCAAAAGTGGAGCAAGGAACAATTTCTATTATGTCATAACTAAAGTACTGACGTGCAGCGACTTCATGAAAACATCCCGATTCTCCCTGTATTGCTACCTTCATTTTCAAAGTGTAATTAAATAAGTAAGGGCCCCTTTGAGGGACCCTTGATATCATATAAATTTAATTTATCTGTATACAAAAATCCCCTTATCTTCTTTTAAAATAAAAAAAGAAGCTATAAAAGGAGAAGAAATATGTGTATACAATATTCATCTGTTCATGTTATTGGCTTACAAAAGTAAACTATTTTTTAAAAAATCAAGCAAATGTAATTAAAAACTATAAAAATTATTAAAAAATAGCAGGTTTTGTTTGGACTGGTATAAGAATGATCCTGTTTATAAGAAACATCCCCCTGCCCCCTTCAAAGGGGGAATTTTGGATACGTCACTTCTCTTTAATGAGCAGTTTCGCCAATAATCCCTCTTGAACCCATGGCTCCATACGATTACGTTTCTGGAAAAGGCCGATCTTTGCGATTCTACCTGCTCTATTTATTCTGAATGTCTCCCCTTTAATATCTCTTCAATGCTTTGAATATCGGTTCCCTTGGCCTTAAGTAGTATCAATAGGTGATATAAAAGGTCGGCTGCTTCATTTTTGAACAGGTCGATATTATTGTCTTTGGCTTCAATTATTAACTCAACAGCCTCTTCGCCAACTTTCTGAGCTACTTTGTTGATCCCTTTTTTAAATATTTTATTGGTATACGAATCATTAGCATCGTTTTCAATCCGCTGGTTGATGATTTTCTCCAGTTCATACAAAAATCCTTTTGCCGTCTCTTCATTAAAGCAGGAGGTACTTCCTGTATGACATACCGGGCCAGCCGGCCTCACTTTTATCAGAAGAGAATCATTATCACAATCGGGCAGCACCTCTTCGATATATAAAAAATTTCCTGAGGTCTCACCCTTGGTCCAGAGACGGTTTTTGCTTCTGCTGAAGAAGGTAACGACCTTCTCGTTAAGGCTCTTTTGAAGAGCCTCCTCATTCATATACCCAACCATCAGCACCTGCAGGGTGTTGTTATCCTGTACAACCACAGGTACTAATCCGCCACCTTTATTAAAGTCTATTTTCATCATAATCGTACACTGATTTTTTCATTATTAAGATAAGTCTTCAGATCTCTTATATCGATCTCTCCAAAGTGAAAAATGCTGGCTGCAAGGGCGGCACTGCATCCTGTATTAAAAAACAGTTTACTAAAGTGCTCCATATTTCCTGCTCCCCCTGATGCGATAACAGGAATATTTACAATTCTGCTTACATCTCCGGTGATGTCAATAGAGAAGCCGGCCTTGGTTCCGTCATTATTCATTGAGGTAAGCAAAATCTCACCTGCTCCCAGTTCCTCAACTTTGCCTGCCCAGTAAAGTGTCTTTAAATCAGTAGGTACACGGCCTCCGTTGACAACAACGATCCATTCATTATCTATTAGCTTTGTGTCGATAGCAACTACAACACACTGACTGCCAAACTGCCCGGCAATTTCTGAGATCAGTGCAGGTCTTCTTACTGCAGATGAGTTTACTGTAACCTTGTCGGCTCCGGCTTTGATCAACAGCGCCACATCATCAACAGTATTAATTCCCCCTCCCACTGTAAACGGGATATTAATCTCTGCAGCAATTCTTTCTACCAGCCCTGCCAGCGCTTTTCTGTTTTCAATAGTTGCTGTAATGTCCAGAAAAACAAGTTCATCAGCTCCCTGCTTAACATACTCTTTTGCAAGCATGACAGGGTCGCCGGCATCTATCAGATTAATAAAGTTAATACCTTTTACTGTTCTTCCATCTTTAATATCGAGACATGGAATTATTCGTCTTTTCAACATAGTTCTCCCAGTTTTTTATATGTTAGCTTACCCTCATACACAGCTTTTCCAATTATAGCGCCTTCACACCCGGCAGCTCTGACACTTTCTATATCTTTCAGAGAAGTGATCCCTCCGCTTGCTATAAGGTTTATGTTAACCGCTTCAAGGATGTCTTTGTAAAGAGATGTTGAAGGCCCCTGTAGCATCCCATCTTTACTGATATCTGTGCATACTGTGTATTTTACCCCTTTCGACCTGTACTCAGAAATAAAATCTATAATATCCTTGTCTGAGTTTTCAGTCCATCCGCTTGTTGACACCTTCCGGTCGATGCAATCAGCTCCGAGGATAAGCTTTTCCTGTCCGAGCTTTGCCAGCCATTCCAGAAAAAGTAAAGGGTTTGTAAGTGCAATGCTTCCAGCTGTCACCTGTCTGGCACCTGCGTTAAAAACAGCTATAAGGTCATCGTAAGTTCTTAAGCCACCACCAAAGTCTATCCGAAGATTGGTTTTAGCTGATATTTTCTCAAGTACTTTGATATTTTCAAGCTTCTTGTTCTTGGCTCCGTCGAGATCGACAAGGTGCAGATATCTGATACCATTGTCTTCAATCTCCTGGGCTACTGCCAGGGGATCCTCATTATACACTTTTTTTGTTGAGAAATCACCCTTTGTGAGCCTGACACATTTGCCTCCGATTATATCAATTGCAATAATAATTCTCATAGCTTAAGAAAATTTTGTAATATTTTTTCTCCCACGGTTGCTGACTTTTCGGGATGAAACTGGGTGGCATAAAAATTATTTTTCTGCATAGCGGAACTGAATGGCAGTATGTAATCGCATGTTGCAATTGTACATGATGAGATTTCTGCGTAATAACTGTGTACAAAATAGACATCATCATCAGGTGAGACCCCATTGAACAGATCACCTTTTTTTGTGAGAAAATTATTCCATCCCATATGCGGTATTTTTTCCATTGGCGGGAATAGTTTAACGCTTGCATCAAATATTCCAAGACATTCAGTATTGTTCTCCTCTGAATGTCGGCACATCAGCTGCAATCCCAGGCAAATGCCGAGAACTGGTTGTTTCAATGAAATTATTGTCTTATCCAATCCTCTCTCCCTGAGATATCTCATTGCAGAGCTGGCCTCGCCAACTCCCGGAAAGATGACCTTATGGGCATTGATTATCTCCTCCGGGTCGTCTGTAATGATGCTCTCATAACCCAATCGGGTAAGTGCATTGCTTACCGACCTTATGTTCCCTGCATTATATTTAAGGATTGCGATCATAAACGTCCTTTTGTTGATGGTAAATTATAGTTATCCGTCAGTTTTACTGCGATCTTTATTGCTTTGGCAAAAGCTTTAAATATTGCTTCAATTTTGTGATGTTCGTTATCTCCTTCAGCTTTAATATTCAGGTTGCATTTTGCATTGTCGCTGAACGACTTGAAGAAGTGAAAGAACATTTCAGTGGGTAGCTCACCTACTTTTTCCCTTGTGAAAGTTGTTTCCCAAACGAGCCATGGGCGGCCACCGAAATCGAGCGCTACCTGCGCAAGACAGTCATCCATTGGCAGCAGGAAACTGTATCTTTCTATTCCTTTTTTTCCTCCAAGAGCTTTCAGAATGGCTTCGCCAAGCGCTATACCTACGTCCTCAACGGTGTGGTGCTCATCAATATGCAGATCGCCCCTGACAGTAATGGTGAGATCCAGGTTGCCGTGTCTGGCAATCTGTTCGAGCATATGGTCAAAGAAACCGATCCCTGTATCAATAAAGCTTTTTCCCGATCCATCGAGGTTAACTTCGACCTGTATATCCGTCTCCGAAGTCTTTCTTATTACTTTACTGCTTCTGGGTATTTGCTTAAGATATTTAAAGATATCATACCAGTTGTCAGTACTTAGATCAGCCAATGTTGATATCTCTTTGCTGATATATATTGCTTTGCAGCCCAGGTTCTTTGCCAGTTCAATATCAGTAAGCCTGTCGCCAATCACAAATGATGATTCCAGGTCAATTCCACCGGCCAGATATCCGGTCAGCATTGCAGTTCCGGGCTTACGGGTTGGTGCCTTTTGAGAGGGGAGTGTTCTGTCGATGAATATCTCTGAAAATATTACACCTTCGCTTTTCAGGATCTGAAGCATTTTGTTGTGTACGGGCCAGAAGTCCTCCTCGGGAAATGCCTCTGTGCCCAGGCCATCCTGATTAGTCACCATAACCAGTTCATAATCAGTCTCTCTTATTATTCCGGACAGGCAGGATATTGCTCCTGGCAGGAATTCCAGTTTCTCAAAACTATCAACCTGTTCATCCTCTGGCTCTGTAATAATTGTACCATCCCTGTCGATAAAAAGTACCTTCTTCATATCTCAATAGCTTTTAATGCTTGTATTAATTTCCTGTTTTCAGCGGGAGTGCCCACAGTTATCCTAAGACACTTCTCAACCACATTGTTTCGGTTCCTTACTATTATACCCCCGTCAACCAGTGTGTTATAGATGAAATTGGCATCGCTGACTTTTACCAGTACAAAATTGGCATCGGAAGGATAAACCTTCTCAACTATTTTTAGTTTGGAAAGAGTTACCATAAGTCTTGACTTCTCCTCCTTTATCTGAGTCACCTGTTCTTTATACTCATCATTTTTTTTGAGTTTGTCAAGTACTGCTTTCTGGTTTATTGAGCTTATGTTGTATGGCGGCTTCATCTTGTTGTAATAGTGAATTATACCGGGATTTGAAAAAGCCATTCCTACTCTTACTGAGGCCAGTCCGAATGCCTTGCTGAATGTCTGCATTACAACCAGGTTATCAAATTTATCAATAAGCCGTATAATAGATTGTTTATCACTGAAATCGATGTACGCTTCGTCTATTAAGACTATACCGTTAAAATTGGCAATCAGAAATTCAACATCGTGGTAATTCATACTGTTTCCGGAGGGGTTATTCGGAGAACATATAAAAGCAACCTTTATCTGGTTATCAGATAAATTTTGTTTTATCCTTTCAATATCAAGTTGGAAGGTATCACTAAGCGGGATTTTTATTGTTTTTATATCATTCACGGAAGCAGATACTTCATACATTCCGTAGGTAGGAGTGAAGAGAAGGGCTTTATCGGTGCCGGGATTACAGAATATTCTGAAGGTCAGATCGATAATTTCGTCACTGCCGTTACCAAGGAATATTTTTTCTTCTTCTACTCCTTTTAGTCTGCTTATAGCGGTTTTTAACTCTCTCTGGTACGGATCGGGATAGCGGTTGAGATTTCCGTATGGATTTTCATTTGCATCGAGGAAAACACCGGCATCGCCCTTGAATTCATCTCTTGCACAGGAGTAGGGGGTAAGGTTTCTGACATTTTCCCTTACCAATTCATTCAAATTAATCATTTCGTAAACTTTTTAGTCTGACACTCACTGCATTTTTGTGGCCATTAAGTGATTCTGCTTCAGCCATAAGTTCAATAGCAGGTCCAAGATTGAGGATCCCTTCGCTGCTAACTTCCTGAAAGGAGATTTTCTTAATGAAGCTTTCAACAGACACGCCGCTGAAGCTTTTTGCAAAGCCATTAGTTGGGAGAGTATGGTTTGTTCCGGTAGCATAGTCCCCTGCACTTTCGCAACTGTAGCTCCCCAGGAACACCGACCCGGCGTTTGTAACTTTCTCAGCCAGCAGCCTTGTATCGGCAGTGTTTATGATAAGATGTTCCGGTGCATACCGGTTGCTGAAACCGATGCAGTCGTCCAATGACCTGAGAAGGATTAATTTGCTGTTCTGCAGCGCTGATGCCGCAATTTCTTTCCGGGGCAGGGCTGACAATTGTTTCGCAACCTCATTTTCTACCTGCTTGACTATATTCTGATCATCAGTTACCATAATCACCTGACTGTCAGGTCCGTGTTCTGCCTGAGAGAGCAGGTCCGCTGCGATGAAAGCCGGATCAGCATTTCTATCAGCGATAACCAGCACTTCACTTGGACCGGCTGGCATATCAATTGCGGTTCCATCAAGTTGCACGAGCTCTTTGGCTTTTGTAACATACTGGTTTCCCGGCCCGAAAATCTTGTAAACTTTAGGAATACTTTCAGTTCCATAGGCCATGGCAGCAATTGCCTGGGCTCCCCCAGCCTTGAATATGGTTTTAATTCCGATCAGACCGGCAGTGTATAGTATCAGTGGGTTGATCTTCCCGTCTTTCCCGGGTGGAGTGCATAGCACTATTTCGCTGCATCCGGCAAGCATGGCGGGTATTCCAAGCATCAGGACAGTGGAGAAGAGGGGAGCGCTTCCTCCGGGTATATATAGGCCTACTTTCTCAATTGGCGAATTTTTTCTCCAGCATCTGACGCCTTTTGCAGTCTCAACAGCAGGTTCGTTTATCAGATGTGAGGAGTGGAACTTTTCGATATTGGTTTTCGCAATCTGGATTGACTCTTTCAGATTCTCAGGCACCATGCCGGCTGACATGCTAATCTCTTCGGGAGTTATTTTCAGTTCTCCGGAAGCATTACCATCAAATTTCCCGGAGAAATAGGCTATGGCGCTGTCTCCTTCAGATTTTACTCTTCGGATAATTTCCCTGACAACATACTCCAGGTCAGCTTTTTCAATTGCCGGTCTCATGCAAAGTTCATCCCAGTTTTCTTTCTCCGGGTAAAGAATAGTCTCCATTACATAATCATTTTTTCAATTGGAATAACTAAAATTCCTTCAGCTCCTGCCTCCTTAAGCTGGTTAATTCTTTCCCAGAACTGATCTTCTTTAACCACTGAATGAAGGCTGCACCATCCTTTTTCAACCAGCGGTACTATTGTGGGGCTTTTCATTCCGGGAAGAATGTCGCATATTTTTTGAACAGCCGACTCCGGGGCATTCAGCAGGATATATTTATTCTCTTTGGCATTCTTAACAGCTCTTATCCTGAAGAGAAGATTGTCAAGTATTTCCTGTTTCTCTCGGCTCAGATTATTATTACCGATAATAACCGCCTGACTTTTCATTATCGTTTCCACCTCCTTTAATCCGTTTGTAAGCAAGGTACTGCCCGAGCTCACTATATCGCATATCCCATCGGCCAGGCCAATTCCCGGGGCTATTTCAACACTGCCACTTATCTCTTCAATTTCGGATGTAATATTGTTTTTTCTGAGAAAGTCGGTCAGAATCTTCGGATAACTTGTTGCAACTTTTTTGTTCATGAAATATCCGGGACCGGTATATGTCTCCTCCTTTGGGATAGCCATGCTCAGGCGGCAGTATGCGAAACCAAGTTTCTCAATCACACTTACATTCTTGTCTTTTTCGAAAACCATATTTTCACCAAGAACCTCAACGGGGAAGTTCTGGGCAATAGTTTTTAAAACGCCGGCCCCGTTTGAGAACTTTATACCACACTCTTCAAGCAGTTTTTTTGAATTGTCACTTAGCCTCCCGCTCTTCTGGATCGCAATTTTTAATACACTCATTTTTCTTCTTCTTATATGTCCGGGTAAATCTGACAGGAAATAAAAAACCCGCCTGATCTGCTCAGACGGGTTTATGATATTTTAATTTACACACATATCACTATCACCTCGCCTGTAAGCAAGTATGAAAATGATGATGTGATGATTTGTTATACATTTCTTATAAATATAAATGCAAAGATAATAAATAATTAATAAACTGCATAAAAAAATGCTAAATACTGATTTTTTCTTACCAGGTTATACTCTTTCTGCAACAAGATCACCAACCTCTGTTGTTGAGAATCCCATGCGACCTGCTCCCATGTCTTTGAGTTTATTTGCAGTTACATCCATAATTGCGTTTTCAATTGCCCGTGCTGCTTTTTCTTCTCCAAGATGTTCCAGCATCATTCCCCCGCACGCGATAGCTGCCAGCGGATTAATTATATTCTGACCTGTATACTTTGGAGCGGAGCCTCCTATTGGTTCAAACATCGAAACACCTGATGGATTGATGTTTCCACCGGCTGCTATTCCCATGCCTCCCTGAGTTATGGCTCCCAGGTCAGTAATAATATCTCCGAACATGTTGGTAGTAACAATAACATCAAACCATTCCGGATTTTTAACCATCCACATACAGGTAGCATCTACATGGTAATATTCACGTTTGATATCAGGATATTCGGCCTGGCCTATTTCATGAAAAGCCCTTTCCCACAAATCAAATACATAAGTCAGAACATTTGTTTTGCCACAGAGAGCAAGGGTATTTTTCTTGTTTCTTTTTCTTGTGAACTCAAAAGCATATCTGAGGCAGCGATCAACCTGCATCCTGGAGTAAACCATGTTCTGAATTGCAACTTCATGCGGAGTGCCTTTCATTGTAGTACCTCCGGAACCGGTATAAACATCGCCTGAATTTTCCCTGATAACTACATAATCAATATGTTCCGGACCTTTGTCTTTAAGTGGGGTTGATACTCCGGGATAGAGTTTAATGGGTCTGAGGTTGATATACTGGTCAAGGTCAAAACGAAGTTTCAGAAGAATGCCTTTTTCAAGTATTCCGGGTTTAACATCAGGATGTCCGATGGCTCCCAGAAAAATAGAATCAAATTTTTTCAGCTCTTCTGAAGCTGTTTCCGGAAGAACTTCCCCTGTTTTCATATAATGTTCTCCCCCGAAATCAAACTCCTTGTAATTCAGTTTGAATCCATATTTTGAAGCGGCGGCACTTAGTACCTTTCTGCCTTCTCTTACTACTTCAGGTCCTGTACCATCACCAGGAATAACAGCAATGTTGTATGATTTGCTCATAAGCTTATTCAATTAAAGATTAAATATTAATGTTTTAATAATAGTATTTCTGTTTTATTCAGCAATAACAGGTTTGTGTTCTTTCTCATGTAATCCCTCAACAATATTCAACATTCTTTCGGTTGCTTTAATTGCAGATTCCGTCTGATCTGCGTCGAGCCCTTTTGTCTTGAATTCTTTACCGGAGTAATCCCATGTTATCACAGTTTCAACAAGCGCATCAGTTGCTCCCCCGGGAGGAATAGATACCTGGTAATCGATTAGTGCAGGATACTGTTTCCCAAGTTTGTCGTAAATATTTCTAAGCGCTTTCATAAACGCATCATATTGTCCGTCTCCTGAAGATGTCTCCTGGTATAACTGGCCATCAATCTCCACCTGTATATTGGCTGAAGGTTTTAATCCGTAAGAGAGAGAGAGGGAATAGTTCTTTATTAAGATTTTATAATTAATCTGTTCATTTCCAAGTACATCAGCAATAATGAATGGCAGGTCCTCTGCAGTTACGTTTTCTTTCTTATCGCCAAGCTCGATAACGCGCTGGGTAACTTTTGTCAGCGATTCCGGGTTAAGGAACAGCCCGAACTCCTCAAGATTCTTTCTGACAGTTGCCTTGCCTGATTGCTTTCCAAGGGCATATTTTCTTTTTCTGCCGAAACGCTCTGGCATGAGATTATTGTAGTAAAGGTTGTCTTTGCTGTCCCCGTCTGCATGCACCCCTGATGTCTGGGTAAAAACATTTTCACCTATAACCGGTTTGTTAACAGGGATGCGTATTCCGCTGAATGTCTCGACTATCTTACTTACTTTGGTTATCTCATATTCGTTAATTGATGACTCAGCCTGAAGCTGGTCGCGAAGAACGCCTATTACACTTGAAAGAGGGGCGTTGCCGGCTCTCTCTCCAAGTCCGTTAACTGTAGTATGGATTCCTTTTATACCGGCTTTAACTGCTGAGAATACATTAGCTACTGCCAGATCGTAATCGTTGTGTGAATGAAAATCAAAGTGCAGGCCCGGGAACATGTCGACCATCTTTTTACAGAAAGTGAAGGTCTGTTCAGGATTAAGAATGCCCAGGGTATCCGGAAGCATAAATCTCTGGATGTTTTCACCCTTTAATGATTCGATCATGAAAATCACATATTCCTCCGAATTGATCATTCCATTTGACCAGTCTTCGAGGTATATGTTTACCTGCATATCAAGTGAATCAGCTTTACTGATGATTTTCTTTATATCATCAACGTGTTGCTGCGGTGTTTTTCTTAATTGCTTTTCAAGATGTCTCAATGACCCTTTGCAGAGCAGATTTACTACCTTTCCACCTGCATCATTGATCCAGTTCAGAGAGATATCACCATCAACAAAACCCAGTACTTCAACTTTCCTGTGAAGGTTGTTATGACGAGCCCACTCGGTTATCTTACTAAGCGCCTCGAATTCTCCTGATGACACCCTGGCTGATGCTACCTCTATCCGGTCAACTTTTAAGTCTTTCAGAAGAAGTTTGGCTAGATGAAGTTTTTCGAGCGGCGAATAAGATACACCCTGGGTTTGTTCTCCATCCCTGAGGGTGGTATCCATTATTTCAACTCTCATACTATAAGGCTTTTATTATTCTCATATTGTGTGATCTCTTCTTTCATGCCGAGCAAAAAATCGATATCATCGAGTCCTTTCAGCATGCACTCTTTTTTATATGGATTTATTGCGAAATTCACTGAATCTCCTGTTGAGGGTATTGTTAATAATTGTTTTTCAAGATCTATCTTTACAATTATTGAAGGGTCCTTTAGAATAAGGGCATGAAGCTTTTTCAATAGTTCTTCTGAGATTACAATTGGCAGCAGTCCGTTATTGAGGGAGTTACCCATAAAAATATCGGCGAAGAAGCTCGAAACGACTGCTCTGAACCCATAGTCAAAGATGGCCCATACAGCATGTTCACGGCTGGATCCGCTTCCGAAATTTTTTCCGGCAACTAGTATTTTTCCACTGTATGCAGGGTTGTTCAGAACAAATTCGCTGTTCTTCTCACCGGTTTTTTTATAGCGCCAGTCGCGGAAAAGATTATCACCGAAACCTGCTCTTGAGGTGGCGCTCAGAAACCTTGCCGGAATAATCTGATCAGTATCTACGTTTTCTAAGGGCAGGGGCACGCATGTGGACTCAAGAATATCAAATTTAACTTTTGCCATATCAGATTATTTTTTGACGTTATTATCTTCTGTAATATACTCGCGCGGGTCAGTTATTCTGCCTGTAATTGCAGCAGCTGCCGCTGTAAAAGGGCTGGCCAGAAGAGTTCTTGCCCCAGGTCCCTGCCTCCCTTCAAAATTTCTGTTCGATGTCGAAACGGCATATTTCCCGGCGGGAATCTTGTCCTCGTTCATTGCAAGACATGAGGAGCAACCTGGTTGTCTTACCTCAAAGCCGGCATTTGTGTATATATCAATCAATCCTTCAGCTACCATCTGCTCTTCAACCTTTTTTGACCCTGGTACAATAAGGGCAGTTATATTGTCAGCCTTTTTTTTGCCCCTGATAATCTGTGCAAATTCCCTGAAATCTTCAATTCTGCCATTTGTGCAACTGCCAATAAATACATAGTCAACCGGGTGGCCAAGAAGGTTTTGTCCGGGTTTAAAGCCCATATAAGCTAGCGACTTAATAAATGAGTCTGAGGCATTACCCTGTTTTGTATCAGTAACAGGTATTGAGGCATTAATGGCCATCCCCATACCTGGATTTGTTCCATAGGTGATCATTGGTTTTATTGAAGCAGCATCGAATTCAAGTTCGCGATCAAACCTGGCATCCGGGTCGCTTTTCAGACTCTTCCACTTCTTTAATTCAGCATCAAAATCATTTACTCCGGGTATTGAAGCAATTTTTTTCAGATAACTGAACGTTGTTTCATCAGGAGCAATTAATCCGCCTCTTGCACCCATCTCAATACTCATATTGCATATTGTCATTCGTGCTTCCATGCTCAGACTGGTTATAGCCGAACCGCAATATTCCACAAAATAGCCTGTTGCACCTCCTGTTGAGATCTCAGAGATTATGTACATTATAATATCTTTCGAAGTCACACCTTTACCCAGAGTCCCATTGACAGAGATCTTCATCTTTTTAGGTTTCGGCTGCATTATGCACTGTGTGGCAAGAACCATTTCCACTTCACTGGTCCCGATCCCGAATGCAATAGTTCCGAAAGCACCATGCGTTGATGTATGACTGTCGCCGCATACTATTGTCATACCGGGGCGGGTATAGCCCAGTTCCGGACCAATGACATGAACAATGCCGTTTTTGTTATGGTTGAGGCCAAACAACTCTATTCCATATTTGCTGCAGTTTTCGCTGAGCCTCTCTACCTGGTTACGCGATAACTCATCCCTGATGGAGAGATGCTGGTCCTTTGTAGGGATATTATGGTCGGCAGTTGCAAGTGTTTTATCAGGTCTGAATACCTGAATACCTCTATCCTTCAGTCCATTAAATGCCTGGGGGCTGGTTACTTCGTGTATATAATGACGATCGATGTACAGAACATCCGGACCATCTTCGATGGACCTGACCACATGTCCGTCCCATATCTTATCAAAAAGTGTTTTTGCTTCCAATTTTTTTCTTGTTATTTTTCGTATTTCAGTTTTTAGCCCCTTTTAGAACAGATAAAGAATGCTGAATTTTTATGGCAGGGGGCAAATAACTTAATTTATTTTTGCTATTGCATCGATGAATGCTTCAACCGATGCAGTAATTATATCTGTGTTTGCCGAGAACCCATAATACATTTTTCCCTGGTGCTCAACCTGTATATGTACTTTTCCAAGGTCGTCGCTGCCTTTTGTGATTGCCTGTATTAAAAATTCTTCAAGATGCACAGTCTTGCTGATCAATTGCTTAACCGCTGTGAATGATGCATCAATAGGTCCGTTACCAGTAGCAGTTGAGAAATGAACCTCTCCGTTAATCTTCATTCCTACTGTGGCAACCGCTATTAATGATTTACCGCATGTTACCTGCAGAAGATCAAGCTTAAGGGATTTCTCACCCTGGAACACCACACCTGCGAGAATCCTTATATCTTCATCGTTTATCTCTTTCTTTTTATCGGCGAGCACCAGGAAGCGATGATAAATATCATCCAGTTCCTCTTTCCCGAATTTGAATCCGAGTAATTCAAGATGGTGATTAAGGGCAGCTCTCCCGCTACGGGCAGTGAGAATTATTGACGATTCCCTTATACCTACCTCTACAGGATTGATGATTTCATAGTTTTCGCGGTTCTTAAGAACGCCATCCTGATGAATACCTGATGAATGGGCAAATGCGTTTCTTCCGACGATTGCTTTATTTGCCTGTACCGGCATGCTCATGAGGTTTGAAACAAGCCGGCTTGTTCCATAGATCAGTTTTGTATTAATATCGGTTCTTAAGTTAAGATCATGATGACTCTTAATGATCATTGCAATCTCTTCAAGAGCAGTATTTCCTGCTCTCTCACCTATGCCGTTAATTGTCACCTCAACCTGCCTTGCCCCGTTTATGATTCCCATCATTGTGTTTGCGGTGGCCATTCCCAGATCATTATGGCAGTGAGTTGAGATTATGGCTTTGTCAATATTCGGCACATTTTCCATGAGGTATCTTATCTTACTGCCGTATTCTTCTGGCAGGCAATAACCTGTTGTGTCAGGGATATTAACAACTGTAGCTCCGGCCTTAATAACTGCTTCAATAACCTGGGCAAGGAATTCGTTTTCACTTCTTCCTGCATCTTCGGCATAGAACTCAACATCATCAACAAACTTCCTGGCATACTTAACAGCATCAGCAGCTCTTTTCAGTATCTCTTCAGGTGTTGTTTTTATTTTATACTTAATATGAAAAGGAGAGGTGCCAATACCTGTGTGGATCCTTTTTCTTTTTGCATATTGAAGTGCTTCAGCAGCAACCTCAATATCTTTTTTTACGGCTCTTGTGAGAGCGCATATTATAGGGTTCGATATAGCTTTTGATATCTCAACAACGGATTTGAAATCTCCGGGGCTTGATATTGGAAAGCCGGCCTCAATCACATCGACACCAAGAGCTTCGAGCGCCTGTGCTACCTCAATCTTCTCAATTGTATTAAGCTGGCAACCGGGGACCTGCTCTCCGTCCCTGAGCGTGGTATCGAAAATAATGATCTTATTGTCCATATTTATAGGTTGTTTTAGAAGATTATTATTTCACTGGTCTCAGTTTCCTCACTGCTGCACCTGCTCTCCACATTTCTGATTCGCCAAGCTCTTTAAGCTCAGCATTGAGTACCTCTTTATAGTTTGCTGCTCCTGTTGAGTTCAGTACTCTTACGCATTCTTCGCCTGATTTTACTTTGTTGTACAGGTCAGTGAAAACTGGGAGAGTAGCTTCCTTAAATTTTGGACGCCAGTCGAGTGCTCCTCGTTGTGCTGTTGCGCTGCAGTTGGCATACATCCAGTCCATACCATTTTCATCAACCAGCCTGATAAGGCTCTGTGTCAATTCTTCAACAGTTTCATTAAATGCTTCTGAAGGGCTGTGTCCATTCTGGCGCAGAACCTGGTACTGAGCATCCATAATGCCTGCCAGGGCTCCCATTAGGACACCCCTTTCGCCGGTAAGATCGCTGAATACTTCCTGCTCAAATGTTGTCGGGAAGAGATAGCCTGATCCGATAGCAATACCCAAAGCAATTGTGCGTTCTTCTGCTCTTCCGGTAAAATCCTGAAAAACAGAATAACTTGAGTTAATACCGGCACCAGCAAGAAAATTACGCCGTACACTTGTTCCTGAACCTTTTGGAGCACAAAGTATTACGTCAACATCTGCAGGTGGAATTACACCTGTATGTTCTTTATATGTGATTGAAAATCCGTGTGAAAAATACAAAGCATCGCCCTTTTTCAAATACGACTTTACTTTTGGCCATAAGATACGTTGCGCTGCATCAGAAACCAGGTATTGAATAATGGTCCCTTTTTTTACAGCCTCCTCAATTGGGAAAAGGGTTTCCCCAGGCACAAAACCATCAGCAACTGCTTTGTCCCAGTCTGCTTTAAATTCCGGAGCCTGTCCTATAATTACTTTAATACCGTTGTCTTTCATGTTAAGAGCCTGGGCAGGTCCCTGAACTCCATAGCCAATAACTGCTACAATTTCATTTTTAAGAACTTCGCGGGCTTTTGAAAGTGGAAACTCTTCTCTTGTTACTACATTTTCTTCTACTCCGCCGAAATTAATTTTTGCCATGATCTTAAATTATTAGTTATGTTATGAATACTATTTATTTTATTGTTTTATCAATTAAGTGAATCAATTGTTTCTGGTCTCAGCCTGTTGGCTTCGTCCATTTCAGTCAGATATGAATTCAATTCCTTAACCTGTTTTGTAATTGCTATCCTTCCTGATTTGACGAACTGTAATACTCCAAAAGGCTCAAGCTGAGTCAGCAATTCTGCGATCTCATTCTTATGACCTGTTTTCTGAATTACCATATACTCAGGTGATACTTCGAGTATGCGCGCGTGGTGTGAGCGCACAATGTGATCAATAATATTTCCTGACATCAGGCCTTTTGTGGTTACTTTATAAAGTGCCAGTTCCCGGTGAATAATCTGATCTGAAGAGTGCACGAACACTTTTAGAACATCAACCAGCTTTTCCATCTGCCTGGCCACTTTCTGAATCATCTCGCTGGTTGTCTTAACAACGATTGTAAGAAGATGAACCCCTTTTACAGCTGATTCTGATGCGGTGAAGCTATCGATATTGATCTGCCTTCTGGTCAGTATTATAGTAATCTGCCCAAGGATGCCTATATGATCCTCAGTAAAAATTGATATTGTAAATTCCTGTTTCATTTCGTAATGTTAATATGTTAATCGTATTTCAGAAACTGATGAACCGGGTTCTATCATAGGGAATACATTTCCTTGTTTTTCAACAACAACTTCCAGCAGGTATGATCCTTTTGAATTTATCATTTCAAGCAGAGCATCATTCACTTCTTCCCTTTTTGTAATTTTTTTTGAAGGTATTTTGAATGCCTGGGCTATCATTACAAAATCGGGATTGGTAAGTTCAGTTGATGCATATCGTTTATCATAAAACATATCCTGCCACTGACGTACCATTCCCAGGTAATTATTATTCAGGATGATTATTTTCACCGGCACATCGTACTGCATAATTGTGCCTAGTTCCTGCACTGTCATCATGAAACCACCATCTCCGATAAAGGTTATTACTGTTTCATCAGGTTTTCCGATCTGGGCGCCTATACCTGCAGGAAGGCCGAATCCCATTGTTCCCATACCTCCTGAGGTAACCCATTTGTTTGGAGAAGAGTAGTTGTAATAACGTGCTGCATACATCTGGTGCTGACCTACATCGGTTACTATTATTGCTTCACCTTTAGTTATATCGGAAACCCGTTTTACTATCTCACCCATCTTCAGAGCTCCTGATTCAGGCTTTGTTTCAGGTTTGATTACTTTTTCATATTCAGTTTTATCATGAATCCTGAATTCTCTAATCCATTTCTCAAATGAATTCTCTTTAACAAGGGGAATAAGATATTTCAGGGCATCCTTTGCATCATTGTTAATTTCGATGTCAACCGGAACGTTTTTATTAATCTCAGCTTCGTCAATCTCGATATGTATTATCGCTGATTTCTTCAGGTATTTTTTGAGGTTGCCGGTTACACGGTCATCGAATCGCATTCCTATTGCAATGATAAGGTCTGCCTCATTAGTAAGGATATTAGGTGCATAATTTCCATGCATCCCGAGCATGCCTGCGTATAAACGGTGATCAGAAGGGAAGGCTGTTAGTCCAAGAAGTGTCAAGGCAACAGGAATACCTGTTTTTTCGGCAAATTCCCTGAGCTCCTTTTCTGCTCCCGAAAGAAGAACACCATGTCCTGCAAGTATAAGTGGTCTTTCAGCGTGATTTATCATTATTGCTGCTGATTCAATTGCCTTCTTATGTAAAGCTATCCTGGGGTTGTAGCTTCTTATATAGTCACATTTTTCATATTTGAAATCAAGTTTTTCAAACTGGGCATCCTTTGTAATATCAACCAGAACGGGTCCGGGACGGCCGGATTTAGCAATATAGAAAGCTTTGGCTATCGCATCGGGGATGTCCTGTGCTTTCTTTACCTGGCAGTTCCATTTTGTGACAGGCATGGAAATTCCAATAATATCTGTTTCCTGGAATGCATCCGTCCCAATCAGTGTTGAGGTGACCTGGGCAGTGATAAACACCACGGGTATTGAATCGAGAAACGCATTTGCAATGCCTGTAACAAGGTTAGTTGCTCCAGGGCCGGAGGTGGCAAAACAGATACCCGGCTTTCCGGTAACCATTGAATAAGCCTGGGCCGCATGAGCTGCTCCCTGTTCATGGCGGGTCAGAATATGACGCAGCTTATCTTCATAGTTAAGCAGGGCATCATATACCGGCATTATGGCTCCTCCAGGATAGCCAAAGATGGTGTCAACGCCCTCATCAATAAGACATTGCAAAAGAGCATCTGCCCCTGTTATATTTTCATGTCCTTTGACCATCAAGGTTGCCTGTTTTGTATCGCTTTCAGTCTTCATAGATTAACTTTTGTCTTATAACTTTTTCCTTTTGTCTTTTACCTTTTGTCTTTTGTCTCTTGTCTTTGTTTTAACACAATATATTTGTCTATGTTCAGTTTTATGCTTTGTTTTTATACAGTAACTGTATGAACTCTATATTAGCCTTATCGCTCCAAGGTCGGCTGAGCTTACATTTGCCGCATAAGCTTTAAGTGATGAGGGTATGTTGCGGTTCCTGGTTTCTGGCAGGTAAGCCATGCTCCCTTTTAACAACTCTTGTGTATGACGGTTTTTTAGTTCCTCATCTGTTAATAAGACATTCATACTTCTTTTGTAAACATCTATTTCAATAATATCACCATTTCTGAGTATCGCCAGTTCTCCTCCCGAAGCTGCCTCAGGAGAGACATGTCCAATAGAAAGGCCCGAAGTGCCTCCCGAGAACCTTCCGTCAGTTATTAGGGCACATTTCTTACCTAGCCCCATCGATTTCAGATATGATGTTGGGTAAAGCATCTCCTGCATTCCCGGTCCTCCTTTTGGACCTTCATATCTTATTACGACAACATCTCCGGCTTTAACAGTTCCCTCCAGGATGCCATCAACAGCATCTTCCTGCGATTCAAAGATTATAGCGCTGCCTCTGAATTTAAAAAGAGACTCATCAATGCCAGCAGTCTTAATAATACTGCCTTTCTGTGCAATATTCCCATAGAGAACCGCGAGTCCTCCATCCTGACTGTATGGAGTTTTTACCGACCTTATGCATCCATTTTCCCGGTCGGAGTCAAGCTCCCTGTAATATCCGTCATGCGAACCCATAACCAGGTTTCTTGTCAGAGAGGGGGCACTTCTGAAAAATGCAGATGCTTCATTAACCCTTTTTCCGCTCATTATATCCCAGTCAGATATGGCATCATGAAGAGTTTTATAGTCAACTCTTTTTACAGTGGTGTCTATCAGACCGCCCCGCTCAAGTTCACCCAGGATGGATAATATACCACCGGCACGGTTGACATCCTGAACATGATAGTGAGAACTTGGAGAGACTTTGCAGATATTTGGAATCCTGCGCGACAGTTCATCAATATCTTTCATGGTGAAATCAACACCTGCTTCATGTGCTATGGCAATCAGATGGAGAACAGTATTTGTCGATCCGCCCATAGCGATATCGAGCGACATAGCATTCATGAAAGCTTCCCTGGTGGCTATTGAGCGCGGAAGCACCGAATCATCACCTTCATTATAAAATCTGTTTGTCAGATCAACTATCAGCCCGGCTGCCCTGTGAAACAACTCAAGCCGGTTTTTGTGAGTTGCTAGTATGGTGCCATTTCCGGGAAGAGCCAGACCAAGCGCCTCATTCAGGCAATTCATGGAATTTGCGGTAAACATACCAGAACAGGAACCACAGGTTGGACAGGCCGATTTTTCAATGTCGTTAAGCTCTTCATCTGTCACACTGCTGTCAGCCGCAGCAACCATTGCATCAATAAGATCAAGGGATTTATCTTTACCTGATCCTGCTTCCATAGGTCCTCCTGAAACAAACACAACGGGTATATTGATCCTCATTGCTGCCATTAGCATACCAGGTGTAATCTTATCGCAGTTGCTGATGCAAATCATAGCATCAGCAAGATGTGCGTTACAAACATATTCAACACTGTCAGCTATTAGATCCCGTGATGGCAGGGAGTAAAGCATACCTGCATGTCCCATAGCTATCCCATCGTCAATGGCAATTGTGTTAAATTCTGCAGCAAAAAGTCCTCTCTTTTCAATCTCTTTTTTGACAACCTGTCCTATTTCGTGCAGGTGAACATGGCCCGGGACAAACTGGGAGAATGAGTTTACGATTGCAATAACTGGTTTGCCAAAATGCTCTTCCTTCATCCCGTTGGCTCGCCACAAACTTCTGGCTCCTGCCATATTTCTGCCGGTTGTTGTCTTTGAACTTCTCAGAGGTCTTTTCATATCTTACATTAAATTAAAAAAAGCTTCCCGGTTCTCCGGAAAGCTTCTGTATGTTTATAGTAATACATATTATTCCCGGATCACGTGCAGTTAGCAAGAATGAGTACGAGTACAATAATATGGATTAAAGATATTTTCATTTTTTATTATAATTTGATTGGCAAATGTAAGTATATTTTTAATATATCAAACAAAAAGTACATTTTTTTATCATTTTTGTTAACATAAGCAAAATGGGAATTTAATCTGATGGTTTATTATTCAGCTGTATTATAGGCTTTTAACCTGATGCATAGCAGCTCTTTATATTTAAATCAACCAGCTAAAATGGACGAAATCCAAAAATTAGTTCTTCTGTCTTATAATATTTTATATAACTATCAGAGATTACTACTGATGGGTTTGATTTCAATATAAATCGTGCCACAAAGTGGCACAATCTGAATAACCGTGGGTGTAAACCCGCGGTCAACTCTAACCCGAATGTCTCAGCCCTTAAGGGGCTGAATATTAAACAGGTATATTGAGTTCATTATCCAACCCCCCGTTAACACGGGGCAGGCTCTTCAGGGTTGCCAGATGGTTTTCTTGTCTTTACCGTGGGTTGCACCCACGGTTATTCAAATTAAACCCCTTCGGGGT
>JFJP01011840.1_pt1 | contig 44420 bp, 37 predicted proteins | sample 431651 | NCBI WGS metagenome assembly JFJP01 (sample SAMN02602958, study PRJNA72255) | Microbial mat metagenome, whole genome shotgun sequencing project. | biome: fresh water; feature: sink hole; material: water; isolation source: purple microbial (photo- and chemosynthetic) mats found in...
CGGTGGTGGGGCAATTGGCGCGAATGGGAAAGGGATAAGAGTCGGTTGCGAATGCTCATCTGGAGCGTTCCCATCCTCATGCTTTTGCTTTCGCTGACCCTAAATCGCGTCTTCACGCTGGCCATTGATCAAAGCCTGGCCCAACCGACTTCGGCCCCTGTCGCCCTGGCGCAAACCTTGCCAATGGCTCCCACCGCCGAGCCACCGCGAGTGGTTTTTGTCCCCGTCTTGGAAGATCAACCGCGCTTGGTGCAAGAAGGCTTGGCGCTCGGCTACCTCAGCAATTTGGGCCCCGTGCGCCAGCAATTGCGGACTGCGGTGGACAACTATCGCAACGCGGCCACCGGCCAGCCTGGAGACTCTTTGTCCTATCTTACCACCGCGAAGACCTTTCGGAGCGCGGTGGCAAGCGCTTTAGCGCAGGTCAAAGAGTTTAATCCGCCAAACGGGTTGGAACAAGCTCATGAAACTTACAACCAAGGGCTAGAGTTAGAGGTTGCCGCGATTGACGATATGCTGAACTTCTACGGGAGCTATAAGGTAGAACTAGCTAATCGGGCCGCGTTGCGCTTCCAGACCGCCAATGAGAAGTTTGAGCAGGCCCGTGTCCAGTTTGACCACTACGCCAAACAGCTTGGGCCCTTGACCAGCGTTGCGCCCCAGACTATGCACTAGTCTACGTTTGACTCCCGCTCCAGACCGCGTGCAGCAGATTAGCACGCGGTTTTTAGCTCCCTGCCCGTTCCCAAACGATTTGCCCCTCCACGATGGTCATATCAGTTTCGATGGCCGGGAGTTCGGCAGGTCGGACTTGGAAGGGGTCTGCGGCCAAGACCACCAGATCTGCCAACATCCCTGGCTTCAATTTACCTTTGAGGTTCTCTTCCGAACTGGCCAGCGCGGGGCCAACGCAATAACCTTTGAGCGTGCTAATCAAGCTCAAGCGTTGTTCGGGATACCAACCCCCTTCGGGAGTTCCATTTGGGCGTTGGCGCGTCACGGCGGCATGGATGCCCAACCACGGATTTATAGTTTCGCTGGGCGCAGCGGAGCCAAAAGCCAGCGGAACCCCTGCCTCCTGAAGATCGTGCCAGGCAAAGGCTTGAGCGCAACGGCTCCCCAAAAACCGCTCGGCCAGCGCGAGGCTACTCGCAACTTGGGCCGGCTGCATCGAAGCTATAAGCCCTAAAGCCCCAAAGCGCGGCAAGTCTTGCGGGTCAAGCAGCATGGCATGTTCAATCCGATTGGGCAGCGCTAAGGGGGCCGGCACAGCCGCGATTGGGCCGCGGGGCTTGAGGGCCCGTTCAATGGCATCCAGCGCTTTGCGATTCGCCGCGTCCCCAATCGCATGAATCGCTACACTAAGCCCCGCGTGAATGGCTCGATGCGTCGTTTCGCTCAACTCTTCCCCACTGATAATTGACAACCCTTTGTGCTGCCGATTTTCGTAGGGCTGCAAAAGTTCTGCCGTTTCTGACCCCAAAGAGCCATCCGCAAAAAGCTTCAAGTTCCCCAGCCGCAGCCAACGGTCTCCAAACCCACTGCGAAGCCCCAAAGCTAAAGCCGCTGCCAAATCAGGTAATGCCAGATGGAGCAAACAGCGCTGGTGCAAATCCCCACGCCCCCGCAAAATTTGCAAGTCCGCCAAGGTATCGTGGCTGTCCCGCAAGTAGACCCCTGGCGCAATGTGCAAACTTGTCAAACCATAACTGAGCGCGGTGGTCAAGGCCGCCTGAATGATCTGTAAGCGCTCCAGGGGACTTGGTGGCTCCAGAATGCGCCAAATCAATTCTTGGGCCCCCTCGACCAGAATCCCATTTGGCTTACCTTTTTGGTCGCGCCCAATCCGCCCATTGGATGGGTCAGGGGTTTGGTCATCAATCCCTGCCAGAGCTAAAGCAGGCCGATTGACCCAAGCCGAATGCCCATCTTTCCGCACCAGAAAGGCCGGGTGATTCGGGCAGACGCGGTCTAAATCGTTAGCAGTAGGCCAGGCCCGGCCCCAAAGATCTTGATCCCAACCCCCCCCCAAAAGCCATGCATTGGGGGGCAAGGTCGCTGCTCTGTCGGCGATCATTTTCAGCGCAGCCTCAAAGTTAGGGGTCGCCCCAAGCTGCACCTGCCGCGCCGCCAGCCCAAACCACAGGAGATGAAGATGGGCATCCGTAAGCCCTGGAATCACCGCTCGCCCCCGCAGGTTAAGCCCCTCCGTTTTCCCTTTGCCGCTAATTGCTGCCGCTTGAACCTTACCCTCACTCCCCACCGCCAAAATCCGCCCTTCCCGGATGGCCAGCGCTTGGGCCCGGGGCTGGTCGGGGTCGAGCGTATAGATCGGCCCATTAAAAAGGATGGTTGTCGTCGTCATAGACTTTGTGCTACTTTCTAGCGAAAGGGACAGGCAGGATGCCTATCCTACGGTGTTCCTGGCGTAGCGCAAGCTCTCCAGCCTGCGAAAGGGACGCGTAGCGCAAGCTCTCCAGCCTGCGAAAGGGACAGGCAGGATGCCTATCCTACGGTGTTCCTGGCGTAGCAGCGGCAAAACTTAGGGCCTGGCCTCGGTTGGGCAAAAAGAGGCCTAGTTTAAAACTTAGGCCTCGCAGATCTTTGGAGTCGCCTGGCTTCTTCAAACCCAAATCTTCTGGCAACAGGCGACGTGGCGCAAGCTCTCCAGCCTGCTTGCTCGTAAGCCCCATTATAATCGAAGCTGCGCCAAGAAACGACTGCCGTTCGGCGGGTGCTTGAAGGCAGGCCACCCTTTTTTGCCAAACGTACTATTTCAAGCTATAATAGACTTGGCTTTAGGAATGCCGCTAATCTCCCCTCTTTTGGGGGAGTGCTTCGTGAGCGCAAGGCCGACCTGGAGCGTATTGATTTGGGGGCTAACCCGCTGTGAGGCGCAAAACCCCCATGGAGCAGTTGGGATTCGGGCAAGGAGGGTGGCGGCATTTCCTCTCCTCCGCATAGGAAGTATCCGCATTGCACTATGACAACCACACTCTACCTAATCCGCCATGGCGAGACTGATTGGAATTTAGATGGGCGCTGGCAGGGCCATACGGATATTCCCCTGAACAGCATTGGGCGCAAGCAAGCCAAAATCTTAGCCCAGCGGTTGCACGACGAAGGGACGCGCTTTGACGTAATCTATAGTAGCGACCTCACTCGCGCCTACCAGACGGCTTGGGAAATTGGGGCGGCGATTAAGGTAGCCGTCCAGCTTTTGCCCCCCTTACGCGAAATTGATATGGGTTGCTGGAGCGGCCTGACCCGCGACGAGATCAAAAGTCGTTACCCGATGGAATATCGCTTATTGGAATTAGACCACGATATTCCGCGTGGAGGCGGCGAAAACCTGGCCGCCTTACGCAAGCGAGTGGTCGATACCACGCAGGCCATTCTCGCCCACCACCCTGATAAGACCATTGTCTTTGTCACCCATGGGGGACCGATTCGGGCCCTGCTGGCCCACGCCTACGGGAAGACGGGGCTGGTCAAAGTGCCTCATATTGGCAACACTTCCATTAGTATTTTGCGGCACGGGATTGGGGGTTGGAACGTCGTGCGGTGCAACGATATGAGTCATTTGGAAGGCCAACCGCAAGCGCACGATTTGCTTTCTACGCCGCCGGACGATGCTGAGGGGCTTCAAAGCGAGGCGCAGACTCCCGTTTCGCGGCGCAAATGAAGCTGGGAAAGCTCCTGGCTTGGCAACATTTACTGTAAATCAGGGACATAAAGCCATTGAGGACCAGCGTTCGCAGTGTTATCCTTCTGACCAAGATAAGAGTTTTAACCAGCGTGAAGTCGACTCAACAACACCGTTAGAAAGGAAAAGAATAATGAAGAAAGTCGGCATCATCCGGTGTCAACAAACTGAGGACATGTGCCCCGGCAATACCGATTTTAAGGTTGCCAAAGACGGGAAGCTTGCGTTTGCCGCTACTGGCCCCGTTGAAGTCATGGGATTTGTTTCATGCGGAGGTTGTCCAGGAAAACGCGCAATCGCTCGTGCAAAGCTCATGGTTGAACGTGGTGCAGAAGCAATTGTTTTCGCATCCTGTATTTCCAAGGGCAACCCAATAGATTTTCCATGTCCGCATTATGCCAAGATGAAAGATGCCATCATCAAGAAACTTGGCCCCGAAATCCAAATTATTGAATACACACACTGAGAGACTTTCTAACAACATCCTGAACTGTATCCCAAAACGGACTCTTTGTTCTGGTTTTGAAAATGGTTAGGATTACGTTGGCCGCGAAGAAAGAGGAAACTGAGACCATGAAATGACCACCCGCTTAGGCGGGTGGTTTGCTTATCGTTTGGCAAAGATCAGCTACATTTCCCCATTCCGCGATCTGCTTTAGCCCTGGCAAGCGCCGAAACCAACTTCCCTGGCGGCGTGCAAAAGCGTGTGTATCAAACTTGAGCCGTTGAATCGCCTCTGCCAATGTCGCTGTCCCCGCGAAGTAAGGCTGAAATTGAATATATCCCAAACTTGACATCGCAGGTAAGTCCCAAGTATAACCCAACTGCCGCAATTTATCTACCTCTTCCACCAAACCTGTTTCTATCATCCGCTCGACTCGCGCATCTATGCGAGCGTACAATTCCTCGCGTGGCAAAGTGAGCCACAAGGTCGTGATCTGATAGGGCGGAGCGTGCCGGGTTTGCAAAGCCGAAATTGGCTGCCCCGTTACCAAATAGACTTCCAGCGCTCGAATCACGCGCCGCACATTAGCGGGTGCAATCGCCGCCGCAGCCTGGGGATCAATTTCCGCCAACCGCTGATGCAAAGTTGTCGCACCTTGCTCTGCCGCTTCCCGCTGCAAATTTGCTCGCAACGCAAGCTGTGGTGGGACACGAGGAACATTCCAGCCCTCCAAAACTGCCGCCACATATTGCCCCGTCCCGCCCACCAGCAGCGGCAAAACTCCTCGCGCTCTGCAATCTGCAATTGCGGTTTGAGCCTCTTCCTGATAAGTCGCCAGCGAAAATTGCTCATCGGGGTTGACAAGGTCAATAAGATGATGACGCACCGTATTGCGCTCGGCAACAGTTGGTTTTGCGGTTCCAATATCCATAAAGCGATAAACCTGCCGCGAGTCGGCGGAGATAATTTCGCCCCCAAGTCGTTGGGCAAGCTCAAGGCCTAACGCAGTTTTGCCCACCGCAGTCGCGCCCACGATGGCGAGCAGCGGAGCGTTTGAAACTTCACTTGTCATAATTTAAGAGTAACTTCCTTAAAAGGCCGCGCCAAGCGGTCTTCGATCTGTTTTTCCAGGTTGCTTGGCAAAATATGCGGAATATAATCATAATCTAAAATCACGGCGGGGCTATCGGTACACGCCGCCATGCAGGGCAATTCCACAATCTCTAAATCATTTGGATGTTTAGCACGGAGTTGTTGAATAATTTGGGTAAATTCGGGGAAGCGTCGCCCACACTTGCGGCAATATGTTAAGTGAAGAGCCATGGGTTTGATCTCCTTTATTATAGAAAACAAACTACTATCTTTCATAAGTAGTATGATTCCTTTTTGCCCAGTTGTCAAGCGCACCCTCTAATTCCAACTCAGTTCTAACAGAAACAAAAAGACAAGGAAAATGGTTCCTTGTCTCTAAGCAGCATTAAGCTAAATTAGACCTTTTCTAAGCCATTTCGGCATCAGGTTCATTATCTGAAACCTCTAAAAGGGCAGGTTGCTCAAGAGCCTCAACATCCACTGTTCCATCCTGAACATCAAGGCTGTTGTAATCCTCATCTATCTGGCTTCTGGCTGCTTTAGCTTCGTCGCTGTCTAATTCTTCGTAAGCCAAACCAGCGACGCGGTCATTCTTGACCAAGTTGAGAATGATCACACCTTGAGTTGAACGGCCATATTGCGAAATGCCATCGGCCATTGTCCGCATCAAAGTACCATTTTCAGTGATGAAAGTCAAGAGAGAGTTCTCATTAACAACCAAAGCAGCGGCGACCTCATCGTTTTTGCCTTCCCGCAACCGAATCGAGATCACGCCCTGCGTGGCACGGCCTTTGACAGGATATTCGCTCAAAGCTGTCCGTTTTCCCTGTCCTTTGACCGTTATCACAAGCAGATGACTACCTTCAGTTGCCAAACCCATTCCTACGACGCGATCCCCTTTGCCGAGCTTGATGCCTCGCACGCCGCTGGCGGTGCGGCCCATTGGGCGCATTTCGGCTTGCTTGAAACGTACCGTTTGGCCGTGGGCCGTCGTTAAGAGAATATCCTCGTCGCCCTGGCTAATTGCTACCCAGCCCAAGACATCGCCCTTTTTCGCTTCCTCGCCCTCTTCGCCCTCTTCGCCCTCGTTCAAACTAAGCGCAATTAGCCCATTAGAGCGGACTTGGCTATATTCCCGCAACAAAGTTCGCTTAACTTTCCCGCGCACTGTAGCCATGACCAGATATTTGCCCTGCTCAAAACTGGGGACAGATAGCACCGAAGTAACATGTTCATTCGGGTCTAGAGCCACCAAATTAACCAATGGCAAGCCTTTGGCCATGCGGCTGGCATCGGGCACTTCGTGGGCGCGTAATTGGTAGACTTTCCCGCGATCTGTGAAAAAGAGGAGGCTATCAAGCGTGCTACAATTGAGAACATGGCGCACAATATCCTTTTCACGAGTGCCCATGCTCCGAATCCCACGACCTCCCCGCCGTTGAGTGCGATAAACATCCGCAAGTTGCCGCTTAATATAGCCCCGATCAGTAAGCGTAATCAAGACACTCTGTTCTGGGATAAGGTCTTCGTCGCTTACTTCGCCATCCACATCAGGAACAATTCTGGTTCGGCGCTCATCACCATATTGTTCTTTAACCCTAAGCAAGTCTTGTTTAATCAAAGCTAAGATCTTTTGCGAATCAGCTAAAACACCTTCTAAATAGGCGATGTTTTGACCAATTTCTTTATATTCAGCATCTATTTTTTGGCGTTCCAAGGCCGCCAACCGCCTAAGTTGTAAATCTAAAATCGCTTGCGCTTGAATCTCACTTAATTGCAAGATACTCATCAAATCGTTGCGCGCAAATTCAGCACTTTCGGCCTTCTGAATCATTTGGATGACGCTGCTGATATGATCCAGGGCTTTGCACAAACCTTCCAGAATATGACCTCTGGCCCGTAGTTTTTGCAGATCAAAAGCCGAACGGCGACGAATAACCTCTTTGCGATGCTCAATATAAGCAATCAACATGCGCTTGAGCGTCAAGACTCTAGGTTGCGAACCTCTTTCGATCAGCCCGACCATATTGGCCCCAAAAGTGGTCTGCATTTGCGAATGTTTGTAAAGCGCGTTTAAGACCTTTTTGGGTTGAGCATCCTGTTTTAAGAAGATTACCAGCCGCATTCCTTTGCGATCTGATTGATCTTGAATATCTCGAATTCCCTCGATCTTGCGATCTCGCGCCATTTCGGCCAGCCGCTCATGCAACCGCGCTTTGTTGACCTGATAGGGCAATTCAGTTACTACAATATTAAAAGACCCGCGATTACCCTCTTCAATATGCGTCTTGGCCCGCATAATGATGCGCCCCCGCCCCGTGCTGTAGGCGTTCACAATCCCTTCCGTGCCCAAAATATTCGCGCCCGTCGGGAAATCGGGGCCTGGAATAATCTTGAGCAGATCGTCAACGGTGGCTTCGGAATTGTCAATTAGATAGGCAAGCCCGTCGCAAAGTTCGCGCAAGTTGTGGGGCGGAATGTTGGTCGCCATCCCAACCGCAATGCCCGTAGCTCCATTGAGCAACAAATTGGGTAGCAAAGCAGGCAAAACAGTAGGTTCTTGATGCTCACCGTCAAAATTGGGGCGAAAATCAACGGTCTCGCGGTCAATGTCATTGAGCAATTCTTCGGCCAAAGCGGTCAATTTGGCTTCAGTATAGCGATAAGCCGCTGCCGAGTCGCCGTCAATCGAACCAAAGTTCCCTTGGCCATCTACTAAAGGATAGCGCATATTCCAGGGCTGGGCCAGGCGGACAAGCGCATCGTAAACCGCACTATCGCCGTGAGGGTGATATTTTTTGAGAACTTCGCCAACAATGCCCGCGCATTTGGAGAAGCGTTGGTCGTGGCGCAGGCCCTCCCGCATCATTGCATAGAGGATGCGCCGCTGAACAGGCTTGAGACCATCACGGGTATCGGGCAAAGCCCGCGAGACAATCACACTCATTGCGTAATCCAGATAGGAACTACGCATTTCAGTTGTAATGTTGACTTGGCGAATCTTGCCAAAAACCATCAAAATCCTCTTGGATCTATTTGTAAAGAATGTTTTATTTGGATTTTCCCGCTAAGAAGAGAAAGAAATTAAACGATTAAGGGATTATATGCGCTAAAGGTACTTATCATTTGCCCATAGCACCTCTTCGTTCCCTGCTTGGGAAGCAAATCTAACCTATATTATAACCGCAAGTGGCTCTTTTGTCCAAAGAAAAAAGATACATTTGTTTGCTTAGTCTAGGGCCAACCCCCGTACCGCGACAGGCCCAAAGCCGAGATAATCGCAAGCGGTCAGTTGGTAGAAAACGCCAGCCACTGTGCCTTGCACCGCGCTGGCCCAGTCTTCGGGGCGGTGAAGATGACCATAAATGCAGGCCGCTGCGCCCGCTGCGGCGATCTTCTGGGCAAATTCAGTTGGCTGTTGGTTGACAAAAGGTGGGTAGTGAATCATTACAATAATAGGCCGCTGGCCTTGCGCGAGAGCTTTAGCCGCCGCCAGAGCGCGATCTAAGCGAGCCAGTTCGCGCTGATAGACGCGCAAATCGGCAGCCGCGTCAAAGCCCAGCGTGTCAGGCGTAAGCCAGCCGCGAGTGCCACAAACAATCGCATTCCCAACCTCAGTCGCACTCGCCTCCAGCGCCGTGAGACTTGGGGGCAAAAAAGGCCGCATTGGCCCGACCCGATCCCACCAATAATCGTGGTTGCCCTTAATCAACACTTTCCGCCCTGGCAACGCCGCCAGCCAAGCCAGATCAGGCAGCGCGTCGGGCAATTTCATCGCCCACGAAATATCGCCGCCGATCAAAACCCAGTCTTCAGCCTGGACGCGCTCCCGCCACGTTGCGGCAATCCGTTGCGCGTGATCCTTCCACTGCGGCCCGAAAATGTCCATTGGTTTTGGCCGTGCCGCCGAAAGATGGAGATCAGAGATGGCCCAAATCATACAATTCACATTTTCTATTCACTCTAAAGGTAAGCCAGAATCTAGTTTAATTTACCATAGTTACCCCATTATGCCAAATGCTGGGCCTTTTGTTTGTCTACTTATGTTATAATAAGCCTAGCAAGCATCCCAAAATCAGCCTTTACTTGCGGAGTTGCTCTGAGATGATTAACTTAAAGAAATGGGAGCTATTAAGTCGCAGAGACAGATTTACCTTATCCCTTCGTTTGGGCTGCCTGATTCTCACAGGCCTTCTCTTTGTTTCAAACCCCTTTTCTACCGTTGATTCGTGTAGAAAAACCTTCTATCATTGGGCATTTGTCTTTCATGAGAGTTTACCAATCCCATTATTCTTCCTTAGCGGTGCTGTCTTCTGTGAGATTTTCTTGGCCCCTAAAAAAAGCAAAGCACTTCAACGACTGAATTTTAGTTTAGCTTTCTTTGCGCTATCTTTAGCTATTTGGAGTTATTTTCCCTCGGTTTTTGTTACTTTTCGAAGTATCATGGCCCCTAAAATCAAGAATTCTGTCTATCGTCTATATTTAAAAACGGCCATGGATGGTGATAGCTTTTATTTCATCGCTAAATGTGATCCGTGGGGTTTTCAATGTGAAAATTATGGTTCTAGCCCAACGCCTATCGCATGGCCTGATGAAAAGTTACTTGGATTGGAACACGATTCTAAGACAGATGAACTTTTCATTAAGACAGAAAAAGAGGCTGTCTTAGTGAAAAAATGTAATAGTTTTGAAGATTAGAGCGATATAGTACGGCAAACCCATTTATTTAGCTTAAACTTACTCCAGGAGTAAATATGGCAAAAAATGAACTTTTCACGCCGCTGACGGATGATCCCTTTTGGTATAAAGATGCCATTATCTATGAACTGCACGTCCGCGCCTTTTACGACCAAAATGGCGATGGAATCGGTGATTTTCGCGGTCTCACCGAAAAGCTACCGTATCTCCAAGACTTAGGCGTAACGGTGCTTTGGCTGCTCCCTTTTTATCCTTCGCCGCTCAAAGATGATGGCTATGACATTGCCAATTATAATGAGGTCAATCCAATCTATGGTAACTTGCAAGATGTAAAGCATTTTGTGCGCGAAGCTCATCGGCGGGGCTTACGAATTATCACAGAATTAGTTTGCAATCACACTTCTAGTGAACATCCCTGGTTTCAAAAGTCGCGGAACGCCAAGCCTGGCTCTGCTTGGCGCAATTTTTATGTCTGGAGCGATTCGCCAGACCGCTACAAAGAGGCCCGCATCATCTTCAAAGACTTTGAAACCTCAAATTGGGCTTGGGATCCAGTCGCGCAAGCCTATTATTGGCATCGGTTCTATGCCCATCAGCCTGATCTCAACTTTGCTAATCCGCAAGTTCACAAAGCGATTTTCAAAGCCATGGATTTCTGGTTGCAAATGGGCATTGATGGTTTACGCTTGGATGCGATTCCCTATTTGTATGAAAGAGAAGGTACAAACTGCGAAAATCTGCCAGAAACGCACGCTTTTTTACAAAAACTGCGGCGACACGTCGATGAAAAATATCCAAATCGCATTCTTCTCGCCGAAGCCAATCAATGGACTGAAGACGCGGTAGCTTATTTTGGGAAAGGCGACGAATGCCACATGTCTTTTCACTTTCCTTTGATGCCGCGCATGTTTATGGCCATTTACATGGAAGATCGCTTCCCTGTTCTTGATATTTTGGAACAGACTCCTGCGATTCCTGAAACCGCGCAATGGGCCCTTTTCTTGCGAAATCACGATGAATTGACGCTTGAAATGGTAACAGATGAAGAGCGCGACTATATGTATCGGGTTTATGCGAAGGATACTCGTGCTAGAATCAATTTAGGAATCCGAAGAAGGCTTGCCCCTTTGCTGGGAAACAATCGGCGACGCATAGAATTGATGAATGGCTTACTTTTCTCGCTGCCTGGTACGCCTGTTATCTATTACGGCGATGAGATCGGCATGGGTGATAATATCTATTTAGGGGATCGCAATGGGGTTCGCACGCCGATGCAATGGAGTCCTGACCGCAATGCAGGTTTTTCAACGGGCAATTCCCAACGACTTTTCTTGCCCGTTATCGTTGATCCTGAATATCATTACGAAGCCATCAATGTTGAAGCCCAACAAAGCAATCCTCATGCGCTTCTCTGGTGGATGAAACGCCTTATAGCTTTGCGTAAACAGCATAAAGCCTTTGGGCAAGGCAGCCTGGAGATGTTGCATCCTGAAAATCGCAAAATTTTAGCCTTTATTCGCCGTTACGAGACTGAAAGTATCCTCGTTGTCGCTAATCTATCGCGGTTTGTGCAATTTACTGACCTTAATCTTCCCTCCTTACGCGGCTTTGTCCCTGTTGAAATGTTTGGAAGCATCGAGTTTCCCCAAGTAATTGAAACTCAACCCTACTTGATCACACTAGGTCCGCATTCATTCTATTGGTTTCACCTTCAAACGCCAGTAGCACCCGTTTTGCACCCGCAAGAAATGGCAGTTCCGCAATTGGAAGCGCGTGGCCCGTGGCAAACCGTTTGTAATGCTTCAGATTTCGCAACTATTTTGCCCAAATACCTCGTTACCCAACGTTGGTTTGGGGGTAAATCGCGCAAAATCAAAGCGACTAAAGTGATTGATACAATATCTGCGTTGAATGATTCGACAAAAACGGCTTTAATTCTACTGCTCAAAGTAGATTATACCGAAGGTAGCCCTGAAACCTACGTTCTGCCCATCGCTTTTGCCCCCCTTGAACAGCTTGATCAGTTGCAGCGCACAAATCCCAAAGCCATCATTGCCCGTTTACATCTTACGGACACAAATAGCATGGGGGTTCTGTACGATGCGTTGGTTGAGCCAGCTTTCTGCCAAGCCTTGTTGAGCAGCATTGCGGGGCGCAGGAAATTAAAGGGTAGACAAGGCCGCGAAATTTTGGCGACAACGATGGGCAGCGCAAAGTTTTTACCCTCTTTCGCTGAGGCAAGACCAGAAACACGACTTATCAAGGGGGAGCAAAGTAATTCTTCGGTGGTTTTTGGCGATCAATTCATTCTGAAAATCTTTCGCCGCGTGGACACAGGCTTAAATCCTGATTTGGAAATTGGTCGCTTTCTAACAGAACGTGATTTTGGTGCTGTGCCTCAAGTTGTAGGAGCTTTGGAATATCCCATAGGAGACGAAGCCCCGATGACTTTAGGGATTTTGCAGCAATTTATTCGCAATGAAGGTGATGCCTGGAGCTATACGCTTGACACCTTAAATCATTTCACTGAGCAGGCTTTAGCCCTTCCTGCCGGCCCGCCCACCCTTGACTCGCGGGTTTTTGAGCCTTTGCTGGCGACCAAAACGTTCTTAACGCTCATGAAGCAAGAGCTTTCCCTCCCTGAACACGAGTTAATCAGGCCCTATTTAGGTTCGGCCTCTCTGCTTGGTCAGCGGACTGCAGAATTACATCTTGCCCTTGCCGCTGATTCGCAAAATGCAGCCTTTGCGCCAGAGCCATTTACCACGCTTTATCAGCGTTCAATCTATCAATCTATGCGAAGCACGACGACTCAAGTTTTGCAAACCCTTCGTAAGGCTCTGCCTAATTTGCCAGAAACGGTGCAGCTTGAAGCTCAAAAGGTTTTAGAGCTTGAGGGAAGCATTTTTAAGCACTTTCTTGCCATCAAAGAGCAGCCAATTAAAGCGGCCCGCATTCGTTGTCATGGCGATTATCACTTAGGTCAAGTACTTTTCACAGGCCGCGATTTCGTCATTACTGATTTTGAAGGTGAGCCTGCCCGGCCTTTGAGCGAAAGACGCATTAAACGCTCGCCAATGCACGATGTAGCGGGCATGTTACGCTCTTTTCACTATGCCTCATACGCAACGCTCTCTTTGCAAACTGCTGGAGGCAACATTCGCCCCGTAGATCTTCCTGCTTTAGAGCCATGGCTGCGGTGGTGGTATCTTTGGGTTAGTACGAATTTCCTCAAGGCTTATCTTACAACGGCTCATGAAGCAACCTTTTTACCTGCTAATCAGAATGAGTTAGCGATTTTGCTCGATCTCTATCTGCTGGAAAGAGCGCTTTGTGAGTTGGGCTATGAGCTTGATAATCGACCAGAATGGGTGAAAATCCCCTTACAAGCTATTTTGTATATGTTGACGGAAGGAATTAAGCCCAAAGGGGCTTAAAAACCTTTTTGTTTAAGGAGGTCTCGATGGACAATGGAACAGAACTGCAGGATGTTGAGCTTACTTCAGCTGGAGAGTCTCCGATTCTACCGCTAGGTAAAGAAACCTACATCCCGCGAGCAACTTATCGCCTCCAATTCAATGCTAAATTTAATTTCCACGATGCTCAGGCTCTCGTTCCCTATCTTTCTGAATTAGGAATTAGCGATTGTTACGCTTCACCCATTTTCAAAGCCTCTTCAGGCAGCACTCACGGCTACGATGTTTGTGATCATAGCCAATTAAATCCTGAACTTGGTGGTACAGAAGGCTTTAACGCATTTTCTATCGCGCTGCGGAGCCACGAAATGGGCTTAATCGTTGATCTTGTGCCTAACCACATGGGTATTGGCGATGATAGTAATGCTTGGTGGATGGATGTGCTGGAGAATGGGCCTAGTTCAATCTATAACCATTACTTTGATATTGAATGGCAACCCGTTAAACCTGAATTGGCCAATAAGGTTTTGTTGCCAATCCTCGAAGATCAATATGGCAAAGTGCTGGAAAGTGGCAAGTTACGGCTATCTTATGAGGATGAAGCGTTTTTTCTGCATCATTATGAGCTTCGTTTGCCCATTGCTCCACGAACCTATGGCCCATTATTAGCTCATCAAATTGCAAAACTAACGGAAGCATTAGGGGAAGATCACGAGCATGTTTGGGAATTGCAAAGTATTCTCACGACAATTAGCTACTTACCTCCATTTACAGAGCAAGACCCTGAGAAATTAGTTGAAAGTAACCGCGAAAAAGAGGTAATTAAGCGGCGAATCGCAACTCTCGTGCATTCTAGCCCCGACGCAGAGCGAGCTATTAACGAAACCTTACAGGAATTCAATGGGACGGAGGGCGATCCGCGCAGCTTTGATTTGTTAGACGACTTAATTAACGCGCAGGCTTATCGCCTGGCCTATTGGCGGGTTGCGGGCGAGGAAGTCAATTATCGGCGTTTCTTTGACATAAACAGCCTAGCCGCCATTCGCGTTGAAGCCCCCGACGTTTTTGCGGCTACGCATCAGCTAATTTTTCGCTTGCTTGCTGAAGGGCGAGCGAATGGCGTGCGAATTGACCATATTGATGGGCTTTACGACCCCGCCGATTATCTGCGCCAGTTTCGCCAAGGCTATCTGCGGGAACTGGCAAACTGCACGCAGCCGACGCACCTCGCGGATTTAGCGATTTCTTCGCCCAAAGATTGCTTACCCTACGTCATTGTGGAGAAAATTCTCTCTGAAGAGGAGGTTTTACCCGATGATTGGTTGACAAATGGCACAACAGGCTATGATTTTCTGGCGCTTGTCAATGGGCTTTTTGTCCAAAGAGCAAATGAGGCCATGTTTGATACGATTTATCATGATTTTGCCAGGCCTAATGTAGCTTTTCCCCAATTGGTCAATTCTAACAAAAAGATGATCATGCTGGTTTCAATGGCCAGCGAAATTCACGCGATCAGCCATCGGCTGGAACGCATCGCCGAGAAAAACCGTTCCTACCGCGATTTTACCCTTAGCAGCCTCACTTTCGCTATCCGCGAAATTATCGCCGCGCTTTCGATTTATCGCACCTATACCACCGATTCGTTGCAAGTTGCGGAGCGCGACCAGCAATATGTCGAGCTTGCCGTCGCTGAAGCCAAAAGCCGCAATCCGCGCACGGCTGAAGCGATTTTTGATTTTATTCGGGATACTTTGCTGCTAAGAAACACGAAGGATTTACACGCGGAAGATGGCCCCACCTTGCTCAACTGGGTTATGCGGTTTCAACAGGTTACAGGCCCAATTATGGCGAAAGGAGTTGAGGATACCACTTTCTACGTCTATAATCGGTTGGTTTCGCTGAATGAAGTTGGTGGGCATCCAGAGTATTTTGGGCTTTCGCTAGAGGATTTCCATCAAAAGAATGGGGAAAGGCAACAAAAATGGCCGTATTCCTTGCTAACCACCTCAACGCATGATACAAAACGCAGCGAAGACGTGCGGGCCCGCATCAATGTGCTGGCTGAAATGCCCCATGAATGGCAAACGGCTTTGGAACGCTGGCGCGAATTCAACGCGGTCCATAAGTGTCTGGCGGATGGCAAGCCTGCGCCCAGCGCGAATGATGAATATTTGCTCTATCAAGCGTTGCTTGGCGCGTGGCCCTTTGCGCCCCAAAATCCAGAAGGGGCTTTTCTGCTCGCCCCCACGGCCAAAGAGTTTGCTGATTTTCGGGAAAGGCTCACGGCCTATATGCAAAAGGCAACTAAAGAGGCTAAAGTGTATACTAGCTGGGTACAGCCCAATCAGAAATATGATAAAGCAGTGAGCGACTTCGTTGCTTCCATTTTGCCTGCTGAAATTACGCCTTTTCTGCAAGATATTTCAGCTTTTGCAGCGCAAATTGCTTTTTATGGGCAATTCAACGCCCTGGCCCAATTGCTTTTGAAGCTTACTGCGCCAGGCGTGCCCGACCTCTATCAGGGCAATGAACTTTGGGATTTGAGCCTGGTCGACCCTGATAATCGGCGGCCTGTCAATTATCAACTGCGGCGAACCTTGCTGAATGAGATCAAAAACCAAATTGTCTTAGGCGGTGATTTGCTCATTCTGGTGCAAGATTTCCTGACGCAGAGCCAAGATGGGCGCATCAAACTCTATTTGACTTATCGCACGCTCACTTTTCGCCGCATTTATCAGCAACTTTTCGCTCACGGTGATTACCAAGCGGTGCAAGCTCTGGGCGAATATCAAGAAAATGTCGTTGCTTTTCAGCGCAAATGGGAAAAGCAAACGATTTTGGTGGTGATTCCGCGCTTTTGTGCCCAATTAACGAAGAATGTCACGCAGCCTCCGCTTGGAGAAGCAGTTTGGCAAGATGGTCTGATCGCTTTGCCCCAAGATCAGCCAGGCCAAACCTATCGCAATATCTTTACAGGGCAAACCATCCAGGTTGAAAACTACAGTGAATCACCTGTCTTACGTTTGGCAACCGTTTTTGCCCATTTCCCTGTGGCCCTTTTGGAAAAGGTCTAGCTTTAGGAGAGAGCAGCATTTACTAAATCGTTGTTGTGGCCCTCGATAAACTCAGGCAACAAAATGAGCATACAGTTCAATTTCCAATTAGAAAGGAGGTGAAAACGCGTATGAAAACGAAGACAAACGTTAAGGCTGGTAGAAGAGCAGACGGTCTAAGGGGACAAAGCCACGGCCAAAAGGCTTAAACAGAGGTTAAGGTGGGGGTTGAATAGGCCCTTGTGGGTTTCTAAGCCCGCAGGGGTCTCGTAGTTTAGCCCCTTTATTTGGCCCTTGACAGCGATGCTTTGAACCCTCTATAATTACACTATACTTTAAACCCTTTCTAATCACACCAAAGTATCCCAAGCGAAATTCGCTGATAAACTAAAGCACTGAGGTAAAGCCTAGAAGAAGACTTTAAGAGAGCTAATCTTTTGAATAACCCTTGAAATCTAAGAAGCGATGCACTGAAGAGTGGCTTTGCTTAGGCTTTTGTTTGTCTTTTTCATAAAGCCTGCATTAAATATTATATTATAAACCAAATATCCCCTTGACAAACAAAAAGATTTCTACTAAGATATGTTCAATGAACTTTCAGTTCAAATCTCAACCCAGAAAGGAGGTGAAAACTCGCATGAAAGCTAAGACTAAGGTTAAGGCTGGAGGGCGGTCTCGTTAGTTCAGCTACGTCATGTCTCACTCCGGAGGTTCGAGGACTAAAATAAAAATCCTAACAAAAGAACTTCGTTTGATTTTGGTCTCTCAGAGATCTGGAAAACCGTGCCCTAGGCGCTCTTCTTGCGGCTAGGGCATTTTGCTCTCGTAGGAAAACCTTATTTGGCGCTAAAGGTGAAACTATGTTTAGGCTGCTCAAAGTCGACCAAAATAGTAGCGCCTTCGTGGAAAGTCCCTTGCAACAGATGGAGCGCTAAGGCATTCTGAAGCCTTTGCTGAATCACGCGCTTGAGCGGACGTGCGCCGTAAGTTGGGTCAAAGCCTTCGGCGGCAAGCTGGGCCAACGCAGCAGGCGTTAATTCCAGAAGCAGCCTGCGGTCTAGTAAAAGTTTGCGTAAGTGTTCCAACTGAATCGCTACAATCGTGCTGATATGCTCGCGGCTCAAAGGGCCAAAAACGATGGTTTCGTCGATGCGATTGAGGAATTCGGGGCGAAAATGCTGGCGCAATTGGTCAAGCACTTCTTGCTGAATCGTAGCTTGCGTTTTATTGGCCTGATTAAGCTCTTGAATCAGCGTACTGGCGATATTACTGGTCATAATAATTACCGTATTTTTGAAATTGACCAGTCTTCCTTTGCCATCGGTCAAGCGGCCATCCTCCAGAATCTGCAAGAGGATATTGAAAACGTCAGGATGCGCCTTCTCGATTTCATCAAAAAGCAGAACACTATAGGGTTTACGCCGAATAGCCTCAGTGAGTTGGCCACCTTGTTCATAGCCAATGTAGCCTGGAGGCGCACCAATTAGCCGTGCAACCGCATGCTTTTCCATATATTCAGACATATCCAAGCGAATCATTGCAGTTTCGTCGTCAAAGAGGAATTCAGCTAACGCCCGCGCCAATTCAGTTTTGCCCACGCCCGTCGGCCCCAAAAAGAGAAAGGACCCCAAAGGTCGCTGCGGGTCTTGCAAGCCTGCCCGCGCCCGCCGCACCGCATTGGCCACCGCCCGCACCGCCTCATCCTGCCCCACGACCCGCAGGTGTAACCGCGCTTCCATCGCCACCAACTTGGCAACTTCCCCTTCCAAAAGTTTGCTCACAGGCACATTTGCCCATTTTGAGACCACTTCTGCAATGTCTTGCTCACTAACCTCTTGCTTGAGAAGCGTTTTGCCGCCCGCCTTGAGTTGCGCTTCAGTTTCGCTCAATTCCTTCTCTAATACGGGCAAAGTACCATATTGAAGCTGTGCCGCCTTGTTATAATCATATTTACGCTGCGCTTGTTCAATTTCTAAGCGCGTTTGGTCGATTTGTTCTTTAACTTGTTGCACTCGCTGGAGTTTATCGCGCTCTTGCTGCAATTGGGCTTCTAAAGCATTGCGTTGTTCACGGAGATCGGCTAAATCCTTTTCAAGCCGCTCTAAACGCTCTTTGCTGGCTTGATCTTTTTCCCTCTTGAGCGCCTCCCGTTCAATCTCCAATTGCATCATCCGCCGCTTGAGATCATCTAACTCTTGCGGTTCACTTGTAATTTCCATTCGCAACCGCGCTGCTGCTTCGTCGATCAGATCAATCGCTTTATCAGGGAGAAAACGATCTGAAATATAACGATCTGAGAGAATCGCCGCCGAAACAATTGCGCTGTCGGTGATTCTTACACCGTGATGCGTTTCATAGCGCTCTTTCAAACCTCGCAAAATGCTAATCGTATCTTCGACGGTTGGTTGGTCGACCAAAACTGGCTGGAAACGCCGCTCTAAAGCGGCATCTTTCTCAATATGTTTGCGATATTCATCCAGCGTCGTCGCCCCGACCAAGTGCAATTCGCCTCGCGCCAACATCGGTTTGAGCATATTGCTGGCATCCATTGCGCCTTCAGCGGCTCCAGCACCAACGACAGTATGCAATTCATCAACGAAAAGCACAATATCTTCGCGCTCTTCGATCTCTTTTAAGACTGCTTTCAAGCGTTCTTCGAATTCACCACGATATTTTGCCCCCGCAACGAGAGCGCCCAGATCTAAAGCCACAATTCGTTTCTCTTTAAGCGATTCTGGAACATCGCCGCGCATGATTCGTTGGGCTAAACCTTCAACAATTGCAGTTTTGCCGACTCCAGGCTCACCGATTAAGACAGGATTATTCTTTGTGCGCCGTGAAAGAATCTGAATCACGCGCCGAATCTCTTCGTCGCGCCCAATTACGGGGTCAAGTTTCCCACGCCGCGCTAATTCTGTGAGATTGCGGCCATATTGATCCAGCGCCGCGTAAGTTCCTTCTGGATTAGGGCTAGTCACGCGCTGCGTGCCCCGCACCTCGCGCAACGCCTGGAGCAGCTTGTTGCGGTCAAGCCCCGCCTGTTGCAAAACGCGCTGGGTTGCGCCACCACCATGGTCGAGAAGCGCCAAGAGTAAATGTTCCGTACTGACATATTCGTCGCCAAATTGCCCTAATTCGTCATAAGCCCGCAGCAAAACAGTGCGTAAACGTTGTGAAAGATTGACTTGCACATTACTACCACTGATTCGAGCCAATTTCTTGACTTCAACCGTGATTTGTTGAACCAAAGCACCGACAGGCACATTGAGTTTAGCCAGAACTTGAGGAACAACACCATCGCTTTGCTCTAAAAGAGCTAATAAAAGATGTTCAGGCTCAATCTGGCTGTTGCCATTGCGTTCACCAATCTCTTGAGCCGCGAGGATTGCTTCTTGCGATTTTTGCGTAAACCGATTGATATTGAAAGACATTGAGAAACCCCTCTTTTCACAGCTAAGTTTAACTTTACTGAAAGCTAGGATAGCAGTTTAGCATTAGAAAGCCATTAACTTTTTGTTTGAAACCTGACAGGACTGAAAAGGCCTGCCAGGTTTTGGGGGTAAACCAAGCTTTTTAGCTGTGGGCCTGTTCGATTTCTTCGCTTTCAGTCTCGCCCAAAACTTTTTGGCGTTGCGACTCACGTTTAATTTGTTCAATGAGTTTTGTGGTGCAACTCATTGCAAAAACCGCAATCGTCTGACTTTCAGCATCATAGATTTGTACTCCTTCGATGATTACAACATCTTCGGGGTTTTTAATGGCCTCTTTGATCCTTTTCCACTGCCGATTTCCAATATAAACAGTATAGGTTGTGGGAGGAAGCTTTTCGGGCAGGGGCAAACCTTTCGGCATGTTGATGAGGGGCTGATCATGCTTCATGATCGTCATAACAAAGCCTTGTCGCTCCACCACTTTCCCCAATTTGCCAATCAGCGTGATTTTCACAACGTCTGCCTTTCCATTAGCATCGGCGATTTCCTGCATTAGTTTGCGGCGTTCGGCCCAAGAAGCGGCGGCCTGGCTGGCGGCTTTAGCCAGATTGTGCTTTTTTGGTTTGGTGCTGTAGGGAAAAATTTGGCGCAGTTCCTTCCGCCGCCCCGAACGAATCAAAAATTGGCGCACCAGATGAAAAAAGATGCCGCCTGGCGTGCGGCGACGACTGCCCTCCGTCGTTCGCATTCCGCCCGCCGCCTCGACTCGCTGGGCCGCATTGAGAAATTGGGAAGCATAATCGGTCCCCAAACATTCTACCGCCCGGCGAATTTGGTTTATCGGATTCTGTTCTTTTTCGCCCAAAGCCTGGGCAATATCTCGCGTAACGGCCCACGTTGGTTGGGCAACGGGCGCAGCAGGTTGGGGTTTAGCCTCAACCGCAGAGCTTGGTTTCGCAACCTCGCTGGGCGTTTCAGTTTCGGGAGGGCTTGCCTTCTCCAGAACGTGATTTTGCGGTTTGTGGCTCTTGGGCTTGCTACGCTCTTCTTCGCGCTGGCGTTGACGCTGGCGCTTACTCATAATCTGTGCTCCTTTTATCACCATAGTTGCTTCCATTCTACCATTTTTCCCCTCTAGCCTTGACAAAAAAAAAGTCCTCGCGCATGATAACACGCTAGAGAAAAATTAGTTTTGACTCTTTGGAATTAAAGGACTGTTATGGAAATTGCTGAATTATTGACTCGTGGGGTGGCGGAAGTGCTTGTGGAGGCTGAATTGCGGGCCCGCTTGCAGCGCGGGGATAAGTTGCGGCTTAAACAGGGTTTTGACCCTAGCCGCCCCCAAATGCACCTCGGCAATGCGGTAGGCCTCCGCAAACTGCGAGCTTTTCAAGAGTTAGGCCATCAGGTCGTATTGATTGTTGGGGATTGGACCGCCCAAATCGGTGACCCTAGTGGCCGTGATGAGACTCGCCCCCGCTTGACGGCTGAAATGGTGCAAGCCAATGCCCGTACTTATATGGAACAATTTTTTCAGGTCGTAGATCGAGCGCAGACCGAAGTGCGCTGGCAAAGTGAATGGTATGGCTCATTTAATTTTGAATTTGCGCTGAATTTGGCAGGTCGTTTCACCTTGGCCCAGATGTTGGCCCACGAAACTTTCCGTAAACGCTATGATTCGGGAGCCGCAATTACGATTCTGGAGCTTATGTACCCGATGCTCCAGGGTTATGATAGTGTGGCCGTTCAAGCAGATGTTGAATTCGGGGGCACAGACCAGAAATTCAACAATTTGGCAGGCCGCGAATTGCAGGCCCAAATGGGAATGCAACCTCAACATGTTTTGCTTGTCCCGCTGATTCCAGGGACTGATGGGCGCAAAATGGGCAAGTCTTTTGACAATACCATAGATATTACAATGCCTCCCACCGAAATGTATGGGAAGCTAATGTCTATGAGCGATGATGTCTTGCCAATCTATTTTGAAGTTCTTTCAACAGTAACGACCAGCGAATTGCTAATTATCAAAGAGCAATTGACTGAAAAGAGGGTCAATCCGCGAGATTTGAAAATGCGCTTGGCCCGCGATCTAGTTACGCAATTTCATAGCCCTGCTGATGCAACCGCTGCCGAAGAAGCTTTTGTCCAGCAATTTGTGCGCCGTGAATTGCCAACTGACATTCCTCTCTATCCAATCGAGCAGCCAACAAACATTGTAGATTTGTTAGTTGCTTCTGGCTTGACTCAGAGCAAAGGTGAAGCGCGGAGATTGATAACTGGCGGTGGAGTGCGGGTAAATGAAGCAAAAGTTGAAGATGCAGGCTTAATCTTGCAGCCAGGCAGCGAGACAGTAGTTCAGGTTGGGAAGCGGAAGTTTGTGAAGATTCAATAGCTATTCAGCTTCAGGAAGAACGAAACTAAACGTACTTCCTTTGCCTTCAATGCTCTCGACCCAAATGCGCCCGCCAAGTAGCTCAAGCAGTGGTTTGGCCAGCGATAAGCCCAAACCTGTGCCGCCAGCTTCAACTTTGAGCGGGCTTTCGGCTCGATAAAAGCGTTCAAAGATCTGTTCTTGGTCTTCAGCTTTGATCCCTATCCCATTATCTTTCACATCAATGCGAAGATAATGACGTTCAGTAAGCAGATTATTGCGAATGTTCTCAGGTATTGTTTCAAAAGCAACTTTATAGGCCGCAATTTCTAGTTTTCCGTGCCGATTGGTATATTTTGCGGCGTTGGAAAGAAGATTACACAAGACTTTGTGTAACCGATTTGAGTCAGTACGCACTTGAGGTAAGTTTTCAGGCAGCGTAAGTTGCAGCGAATGCTGGCGGGCCTCAAACAGCGCCTGCATTTCGGCCACAGCTCCCCGAAAAACCTCAGCCAGATTCACGGGGCGCAGGTCTAAATCAATACTTCCCGTCTCAATTTTGGTGATTTCCAAAACATCATTGATAATTGAGATCATGCGATCTGCATTACTTTGGATGGTCGTTACAAACTCACGCTGCATATCCGTTAGATTGCCCAAACTCCCCAAGGCTAATAGTTGGGCAAAGCCTTTGATAGCCGTCATTGGGGTGCGTAATTCGTGCGACATCGTGCGAATAAACTCAGTTTTCAGCCGATCTGATTCGACTTCGAGCGTAATATCACGCAACATCAAAATTGCGCCCAACAAATCTTCATTATCTTTCAAAACGGGCCCCAACGTGAGGCGTACTTCGTGGTTGGCAATTTGGGTGTGGCTATTAAAAATGCGGGGCTGGTGGCGGCTGTTGAGCGGGCGGGCCAGCAAATCCGCTAAGGGTACTTTCTCAACCTGCTCCCCCAAGAGCTGCTGCAACAAAGCGTGTAAATTAGAGCGCAGAATCAGGTCTTCGGTATTCTGTTGCAAAATGCGTTCAGTCGCGGGGTTGGCGGACAAAATTTCGCCGTAAGTATCGCAAACTAACACGCCATCGGCGAGGCTTTGGAGAATCGCCGACATTTGGCTGGTCTCCAGTTGTTGGCGGCGGAGGAGTTCACTGCGATATTCCATTTCATCGACAATTGTGGTATACATATTAGCATTGTGAATGCCAATAGCGATAGCTCCCGCACTGGCTGTCAGCAAAACAAGATGTTCATGACTGAAATAGTTTTCTTGGGGATGAGAAAGGGTAAGTACGCCTAAAACCTCGCTATGCGCGATGAGAGGCATCACAATCAATGAACCCTTTTCCTTTTTGTCCGCCGTGCCCGTGGGCAAATTCACCCAGCGCTGGTCGGTGTTTATATCATCAACCAAAGCGGGCTTTTTATTTTGGGCGACCCAGCCCGCGATTCCGGTGCCAATCGGGATGCGCGTGAAATTACCTTCATCATCTTGGCCCAGAAAAGCTCGACTAACGAGATGATCCGTTTCTTGTTCCACCAACATCACAGAGCCATATTCGGCCTGGGTGATGCGGGCCAGCGCGGTCAGCGAGGTTTGAAGCAGCGTATCAAGGTCAAGTGTACTACTTACCTCCAGTGCAATCTCATTCAGCGTACTAAGACGATCTTTTTCAGCCTTGACTTCGCGGGTGCGCTGGGCGACCAGTTTTTCAAGCCGGGTGTTAAATTTCCGAATTTGAGAATAGAGCCGCGCATTTTCAAGCGCAATCGCCGATTGGTTGGCAATGGCCAGCGCCAAGCTTTGCTGCGAATAGGGCAAATGGGCTTCGGGGTCGGGGTCTTGAATTGAGATGACTCCAATGGCTTGCTCATTGACCAGCAAAGGCAAGACCGCCACCGCCGCTCCAGCCTGATACCAACCACCCTGTTTTCCGGAGTCAAGCGAAGTATGAAAACTGTGCTTAGAAGTAAGATAGGCTTGCAAAATGACATCATCCGTGGGAACAGCCCACTGGCTTTCCAGGGTGAGGGCTGAGATTTTTTCAACTTCGTGGCCCCAGGCTTCGGCTACGTAAAGGATAACCGCAATCGAGGTCGCAGGGACATTCTGGCTTGGCGGCGGCAAATGGTCTGGCTCTCCAGGCAGCCAGATCGCAACTTGGGCCACCCCTAAAAGCTCAATTAGCGCTGTGCCCAAATAGTCAATTAGTTGAGCGCTTTCAAGGCTGGAAGCCAAGCGTTGCGAAATTTTGTTGAGCGAGGAAAATTGAAGCGTAGCGAGGTCTGCTTCCTCAATGGCCGCCGCCATACTTTCGGCAATAAATTCGGCCTGCCGAATCCGCTCTCGAATAACGGCTTCGGCATGCGAAACCCAAGAACTGGTGAGCGTTTCAACCGCATACTCAAGCAAAGTGTTTAGCTCATCCGCCAGTTGGCTGAAACGAGCCAGTTCCGTTGGGGGGCTATCTTCACTCTCCGCCGCTTGCCAAGCAGTGAGTTTGGGCTGCGGCTCTTTTAACTCAGCCCAAGCAAGGCGACGAAACTGAAAGAAAACATGGAGCAGATCGGGCAGCGCAATGCTTTGTTGGCCGTTGCCGTGAATAATCAATCTAAGCTGATGGTCAAGTTGAGCTTTTTGGCCTTGAACCGCAAGAATGAAACTCTCATACATTTGGTTGAGAGTCTGCCAGGCTCCTGCTGAATCAAGCGTGGTATAGGGCGGTTCAAGCGAAGCCCCCTCCTGCACAACCGCGGCGGCCAAGAAACCATGGCCATTGCCCGAAGGGGGTTCTAAATCTTCCAAAGCGGTGGCCCAGCGTGCGACCAATCCCTGGCGATGGTCTGTGAGCCAATGAGCTAATTCACTACTCATGAGAGGTCCCACTCAATCGTCTCGAACCACGACGACGGTTGCATCATCTATCGTTTTGCCATAGTTAGCTAAAATGGATTCAGCAACGGCTTGCGGAGCCAAAGAAGGATCAATTTTTCCATCGAGCGCAAAACGACTGGAGATTCCATCGCTATAGAGAACGAAGGTGTCCCCTGAATTGTAAGGATAGTGAAGTTGTAACAACGCCGGCGGTAAGCGGTAGCCCAAAATCCCATTTTTAGAGATGGGCTTGATTGGTTGGGCACTTTGCACGTAAATGCCAATATTGCCTACGCCAATATAACTAGCCTTATGTTCCTTGAGATTCAAGCGCAAAAGGGCAATTACTGCGCCTCGCGTATTGTGCAAAGCACTATGGGCCCGCCGAATAATGTCTTCCAAAGGATAATCAGGATGATTCTGCACGATTTCGGCGGCTCCCAAGGCGGCGCGGGCGGCTTCTTCGCCCCCCCCTAGCCCATCAATTACTGCGACCATCAAGCCGTCTGGTGCAAACTCCTTAACCACATAAGTGTCCCCACTGATCTCCTGGGTTTGTTTTGGCCGATTGACTGCGCCCCAAAGAATTGTCATCGGGGAACCTCACGGCGTTTGCTCACCCACTTGACAGCCCGAACCTGCGTCCCCACGCCGACTTCTGACGTGATTTCAAACTCATCCATCATACGTTTTGTTCCTGGAAGCCCAGCCCCTAACGTGCGAGCGGTACTATAACCATCTTGTAAAGCCAGGGCAATATCGGGAATCCCAGGGCCCTGATCACGGGTCTCAATTGCTAAACCAGCTAGGCCCTTTGAATCGGTCACGCGCTCTATAATCATTTCACCTCCACCAGCATGGACTAAGAGATTCCGCGTTAGTTCGAGAATCGCAATCTCGATGCGGGTATGATCAATGGTATTAAACCCTAAAGCGGTTGCTAACTCTCTCCCGCGTCCTACCGCCACGTAAATATCTACTTCGCGCTGAATAAGGCAGACAATTGGTTGCATAATTTCCTAAGATTTCCTTGTTCACCACGCAGAAAATAAAAGAATGTAGATAAAGAGAGGGAAGTAAAATTCAGCTTTGATGATCTAGGCTGAATCGTAACTTCTCTCTTGGGCAAAAACGCTATTTGATCTTTGGCTCAGACTAGAATTAGGCTCGCCGTGGTTGTTGAAAAAGCTCACTATCCAAGAAAATTGTAACTGGGCCTTCGTTGACCAACGAAACTTGCATCATGGCCCCAAATTTACCCGTGGCAACGGAGATGCCAAAAGCCCGCAAAGCTGCGGTATAGGCTTCGACGAGGGGTGCAGCGCTTTCAGGGGGTGCGGCAGGAAAGCTAGGTCGTCGCCCGCGGCGCAGATCAGCATAGAGGGTAAATTGGGAAACCACTAAGCCTTCGCCCCCGATCTCAAGCAATGATTGATTGAAACGGCCTTCGGCATCGGCAAAAATCCGCAGGTGAGCAGTCTTTTGGGCCAAAAGTTGGGCTTCGGCTTCGCCATCACCAGGGCCAACTCCAAGCAAAATCAGCAGCCCCACGCCAATTTGCCCTACGACTTGGCCCTCAACCGTTACTTTTGCACTTGAAACTCGTTGTAAAATCGCTCGCATTTGTGTGGCTCAGAAAGTAGGTTTTTCTCATCTGAAACCCTAGCTATTTTCCCTCGGAGTCAACAGCTTTAGCTGGTGGGCCCCGGCTAAAGCCGGGGATTCCTTTAGTTGGGCCACGGCTAAAGCCGGGGATTCCTTTATTTAATGTGGCTCTGAGCAGGTTTCTTTGCTTAATTCTGCTAACAAACCAGAGGCTTATGCTATCTTAGGGGTTCTTCACACATTTGGGCAAAGACCAATCGCCCGGTCTGGGTCTGGTGGAGCCGCGTTACCACCGCCTCAACTTGCTCCCCAATCTTATGTCGTGCATCCTCAACAATGACAGGGGTTCCATCCTCCAGGTAGCCCACCCCTTGTTGGCGCGCATTGCCTTCGTTCCGAATTAAGACAAACAGGTGTTGATCCTGAAGCACTGGCGGGCGCACGGCTTCGCTCAATTGATTCAGATTCAGGATTTTTACCCCTTGCAAAACAGCTACGCGATTGAGGTTAAAGTCGTTAGTAATAATTGGCTGCTGATTCCGTTTGGCCAATAAAACTAGTTTATCATCAACTCGTGCGGCGGAAGCAACATCAGCACTTATGATTTTCACAGGCAAAACGCCGTTTTCCTGCATTTGGTTGAGCAAATCCAACCCCCGTCGCCCTTTGTTGCGGCGCAGATCATCGCTTGAATCGGCCAGACTTTGTAATTCTGCCAAGACAAAATTAGGTACAAGCAAAGTTCCCGTTAAAAAACCCGTTTTGATCACTTCAGCAATGCGCCCATCAATAATTGCACTGGTATCCAACAAAAATTGAGGTGCTTCTTCCAGCTTCGTTTCAGGGTTTTCAAGCGAAGGCTTGCCCACAGGCAAAAGATGATTGTTGCTGGCATTAGCTTGCCACAACAGGGCTAATTTATCCATGTCGCGTTTGTGGAGGTGAAAGATCATGATGCCAGCATAAAAACTCATGATCGAAGCAATGATTGGGATATATTGGTTGAGCGGTTGGGGCAGCAATGCGAGCGGAATGGTAAGCAAAACCCCAAAAATTAGCCCCAGCAAGCCCCCACTACCCACAAAGAGCAGTTCATTGAGGGGAATAGAACGGGTGTGGTTTAAGAGATTTTGCACTGGCTCAATCGTCAGGCGCGGCGTGACCAAAAGTCCCAGCCCTGCTCCCGAAAGCATCAAGAGTTGCGTCGCCAGGAGTTGATTTTCGTCAGGTGTTTTGCTGGAAAGCCCGATTCCAAGGCTGGAACCCAGAAAAGCTAAGATCAGCATCCCACTAATACGGACAATAAAATTGAGGCTAATTCGCATGATTTTGAAAAGCTATCCTAATCCTAAGAGATTCAGAGGGTCCATTTTAGGCTTTGGGCGCTTCCTTTCGCTCTGCTGGGGCCTGCAAAACTTGGCCCACAACCTCAGCCAACGAACGGACCGCTTTGACTTCTAGCGGCCACGCACTCTGTTTGCGGGCGGGCGACGTAAAGGCTTGGCCAAAACCCAAGCGAGCCGCTTCGGCCAACCGCCGTTCAAGCTGGCCGACGCTCCGTAATTCCCCTGAAAGCCCAATTTCGCCCAGCCAAACCAGATCGGGGGCCAGTTTTTGGTTGCGAAAAGCTGAAGCAATCGCTAAAGCCACTGCCAGATCAGCCGCTGGCTCCGTGATGTGCAAGCCGCCGACTACATTCACATAAATATCTTGATTAAAAAGCGGTAAGCCAACGCGTTTAGAAAGAACAGCGACCAGCATCAATAGCCGATTGAGGTCAAAACCGTTGACTGTTCGCCGAGGTTGAGCATTGCCCGTATGGGAAGTCAGCGCTTGGATTTCCACGAGCAGGGGGCGGCTACCTTCCAAAATTACAGTCACCGTCGAGCCAGGTGTTCCTGCATGGCGTTCAGCAATAAAGGCTTGCGAAGGATTAGCTACTTCTTGCATTCCTTGCTGGGTCATTTCAAAGATTCCGACCTCGTTGGTGCTGCCAAACCGATTTTTGACCCCGCGTAAAAGCCGATATTGATGAAAGCGATCTCCTTCCAAATATAAGACCGCATCTACAATATGTTCTAACACTCGTGGCCCAGCGATGGAACCTTCTTTTGTTACATGGCCGACTAAAAACATGGGGATGCCAAGTTCTTTGGCCAGGCGCAAAAGCCGTAAAGCGCCTTCGCGCACTTGGCTCACGCTCCCCGCTGCCGAAGTTAGCTCTTCAAGGAAGACCGTCTGAATCGAATCTATAACCACTAAACAAGGGCGCAAAGTTGCGATTTGCGCGAGAATTGCATTCAGGGATGTTTCAGAATAGACGTAAAACTGCTCTAAATTCAGATTAAGGCGTTCAGCCCGCATTTTAATCTGTTGGGCTGACTCTTCAGCACTCACATATAAGGCTGGGCCCACTTCGTGGGCAAATTGGCTGGCGACTTGCGTCAATAAGGTCGTTTTGCCAATTCCTGGATCGCCGCCAATCAAGACCACTGAGCCAGGGACAAGCCCACCACCCAAAACTTGCGAAAACTCATTCCCCAAAATCGGCAGGCGCGCAAAGTCGGCGGTGCTGACCTGGGTGAGCAAAAGGGGTTTCGCATTCCCGCCCAGAACGTGCGGCGAATTTGGGGCCTTCTGCGGCACGATCTCTTCAACAAAACTATTCCAGGCTTCACATTCGGGGCAGCGGCCTTGTGGGCGGGTCTGCTTTGCTCCGCAATTTTGACAAATGAAGATGGTTCGTGGCTTGGCCATAGTTCAGTCTCAGAGACCTGTTCTGTTGAAAAAGGGGAAAAAGCCCTAAGAGACGCACCCCAAAGGCGGTGAGTTTCTAGCATAGCTTCTATAATAACCTACGGGCGCATTTCACGCAAGGCAATTTCTAGCTCCCGCACGCTTCAAGCCAGCGCAAAACCCGCCACACTCCCAGGTTTAGCCTGACGAGAATGAGGGCGGGTTGCGCTTAAAGGGCAAAGAAGCCCTGCTGAACCTCGACTGAAATTAGATCAAATCCTGCAAACCTCGCTTGTAGCAATCAATTTCTTTCTGCAATTCCTCACTGCTTTGGCGTAGTTTGGTCAGATGTTGCTCTAAATGACCAATCATTTGGAAAAGCTCACCCTCAAGTTTACGGCGTTCTTTGAGCGCATCAACTAAATGTAAGTTATGTTGATGGATCCGTAAGAGTGATTCGATCCGAATGCGGAGTTCAAGCTTTTCAACGGGGGTTAGCAGGAGTTCATCAACTAACTGCCGCATATCGGGCGTGATTTTGGCGACATCTTTGCGTGCGACAACCAGGAGAAAAGGCAAGAAAGAGGCCAGTTGATCATTCCGCCGAGCCGCAACTTGCTCTTTGAGGCGCATCAGCGCGACTCCACTAATGATGCAGAGGTCAAAGTGTTCTTGGGGAATATCTTGCACCTCTTCCGCGGGCCCAGTCGGTAAGACTTCGTGCCACTCGTTTAACCATTCGGCCAACAAACGGCGATTTTCCTTGTGATCTACGAGAAGTAAGATACGGCTCATGATCTTTCCGATCTATAATCATCCTTAAAAGTAATGACTCTATAGAAAAATGACTTTAGAGCCAAACAAATTTTGAAGTTAAAAGCTTTTGGAATCAAACAACTAAAGTCATTTGATTCCAAATCGCAAGCATTGCTATTTCTGTTGTTTGGCTCTTTGACCTTTAGGAAAAACAGCGCGAAGCACTAATCGAGCAAAGACTGGATAATGCTGATCAGTTTCTTCATTACCAAGGACTTGACCAAAACGGCCCGCGCTCCACGAGAAACGCTCTCTTGTTCCATAGAGGCGCTTTGTTTTGGGGCAAAAATCAGAAAGGGAATCTTACGAACCCGCAATTTATCGCAATATTTCCAAATTCCCTCATCGCCCCCTGCAATGTCAATTAGCACTAGCCCCAAATCGGGTTGGCTTGCTAAGGCTTGATCTATTGCTTCCAAGTCCATTACTTGTAAGGTTCGATAACCCTCTTTGTTGAGAAATTGAGCAAGAAGCTCTACATTGCGCTGATGCCAACCTACAACCAATAATAGCTGCTGCTTTACCATAACTTCCTAGCTCTCACTCTTCTTGGGGCCATCGGTCCACTCTGGGACCCCCCGCAAGATGCCCCGCAGGTGAGTGAGCGGCGCTCCGACCCTGATTCCATAACGGGTGATTTTGTATTCCCGTAAGGTCTTCTCAAAGTCGCTCAAGCGTTTCTTCAAAACTCCAATGGCGCGGCGCAATTCACCTTGCATCTCCAGATAGCGCAGAAAGACAATATTATCAGCCAGATAGCTAATACCCATTTCTGTGGCCCGAAAATCCCCAACAATGGATTCAACTTCATTGATCAAAATGGTTGTAATGTCCATGCTATTGAGATAACGTAAAAGCGCATGGAGTTGAATCGTTATTTCAGCACTGTTCCGCAGGACAAGCCGATAGCCCGCAACGCTATCAATCATGATGATTCGTGTGCCCTTCTTCTCGACTTCCAGCCGAACCTGGTGACTAAACTCGTCGGGCGTGATCGTCAGGGGTTCTACGGCGACCAGCGAAAAGGTCCCGCGTTGGGCCATCGTGCGGAGCGGAATCCCAATCGATTCGGCCCGATGGAAGATCGTGCCCTCGCTCTCTTCAAAGGAATAGACTACAGAGCGTTCCCCACGGCCAGCGGCCTCTTTCATAAACTGAAGGCCCAGCGTCGTTTTGCCGACCCCGCTTGGCCCACTAATAATGGTCACCGTGCCGCGCTCCAGGCCCCCGTGCAAGAGTTCATCAAGATCTGGAATGCCCGAAGTAATGGACTCAGACACAAATTGCTTACTGCGGGTGGCCGGGAGGATGCGGGGGAAAACCTCCATTCCATGCGCGGTCAATTGGGCTGAGTGATGCCCATCACGAAAGCTTGAACCGCGAAATTTAGTGACGCTAACAAGCCGTTCCATCGTATTGTAGTCAAGGTGAATCACGCCGTCGCTCATAAACTGGAGGTCGTCATCGGCGGTGGCATCCATGCTTTCGGAAGTGAAAAGGACAGTGGCCCCCTTCTCGACCAGAAAACTGAGGAAAGAGGCGGTCTGTTTGCGAAATTGCACGTTATCAGTCGTAAGATACCGAAATTGGGTCATTGAATCCAGGAAAACGCGCTTAGGCTTGACCCGTTCAACGGTCTCAACGATTTTCTGAGTCGTGGGGCCTTGCTCGACTTCAGCAGAAGCAAAAATATCATAGCTCTGCATCTGGGAAAAGAACTCCGAGTCGGGGCAGAGGTCCAGAAATTCGATCCCTGTGATATCGGTTCCCTTGAGTTTCGCATTTTCGCGGTGGCGAGCTTCGCTCTCAACCAACGTAATAAATAAGACAGGCTCGTTCTTCGCTACCCCATCAAGAAGGTAGTGCATGCCCATCGTAGTTTTGCCTGTCCCTGGCCCACCGCGCACAAGATAAGCGCGGCCTGAAATAAACCCCCCATTCAAAACCTCGTCTAGGCCAGGAATTCCAGATGACAAGCGGACATTTTGATCAACTTCCATATAAAACCTTCTTCAACTAAGAGAAAAACTATTTGCTAGAAAAAGATCACTCTCAGTTTAGTTCTTGAGTGCTGACTCCCCAACACTCCCGCTGGGCTTTCTACTAGCTACCATTATAGATCAATTCCCAGAAAACACAACTGCTTTTAGGGACTAATAACCCTTTAATTGCCCAAAACTGGGCCTTCTTTAATCGGGTAGCCCAACCTTCAAAGCCAACGCCGCTTTCGCCGCCTTCTGCTGGCGACTATCAAGCCAGAGCGCAATGGCCGCCAAGATGGTTGACCCCAAAATAACAAAGGCCGCCACCCGAAATGTGCCATTGACTCCTTGCGTTAGGGCAAAGCCTGAAGCCTTTGTTATATCACTTTTGTTCTCTGTCGCCGTCATGGAGTATTGAGTCACGCCTGTGAATAAGGCTCCCATCAAGGGCAAGCCTGAAGTCTGGCCCAGCGTTCGCATCAATTGCAACAGCCCCGATGCTACCCCTAAGCTTTCTCGGGGCGCGGCGCTCATAATCGCGCTATTGTTCGAGGCTTGGAAAAGCCCAAACCCCACGCCCATGGGGATCACCCGCAACACAAAGTCCAGCCCTGCCATTTTAGGGTCGAGGAAGCCCAGCCCTAAACAGCCACAAACCAAACAACTGAGGCCAAGTAAAGAGATTGCCCGCGGGCCATAGTGGTCGGAGAGCGTTCCTGCCCAGGGTGAAATTAGCCCCATGCTTAGAGGCATCGCCATAAGCAAAAAGCCAACTTCCTGAATCGTATAGCCCTTAACGAATTGGAGGAAGAAGGGAATGATGAAGGTTCCTGAAAGCACAGAAAAGACTAAAAAGCCCATTAGCAAGTTGAGGCTGAAGAGAAGATTGTGGAAGAGCCTGAGGTCAACCATCGGCTGGGCCAGTTGCGCTTCAAGCAGGAAAAAGGCTCCCAATCCCCCTGCCGCCGCCAGCAGGAGCGCCACGACCTGCCCCACCCCAAAGCCGACGTTTTGCCCCAGCGTCATCCCCAACCCATAGCAAGTCAAGGTGAACAGGAGCAGCAACGCCCCAGGGAGATCAAACTTTTGCCCAGGTCGCGCTGCCGTAAGCGGTACATTTTGCACGACCACAAACCAGGTAAGAATTCCGACAGGGACATTGACTAGAAAAACCGCGTGCCAGCTAACCATCCCAATTAGCAGGCCGCCCAGCGGAGGGCCCATGGCAATGCCTACCGACACGATACTGCCGACAATCCCCATTGCCCGCCCTCGTTCTAAGGGTGGAAAAGCCTCTGTCACTATCGCTATGCCGAGGGCTTGCATCAAAGAGCCGCCCAGCCCTTGCAAGGCCCGGGCGCTAATCAGCCACCCGACACTGGGCGCTAGGCCACAGAGCAACGAACTCACCGTAAAGATCGCTAATCCGAGCAGATAGAGCTTTTTCTTGCCATACATGTCGCCTAATCTAGCTGCGCCTAACATAGTTGAAGTCAAAACTAAGATATAACTCAAGACCACCCATTGGACTGTTGCAAGATCTGTATGTAATTGGTCAATCAGCGTGGGGAGCGCGATATTCACAATGCTTGAATCAAGCGTAGCCATCAGAATCCCCCCCCCAACCCCACACATCACCCACCATTTATGCACGGGTACTTCGCCAGAAACCTTCATTTGATGATTTGTCTGCATAATTTCCTGTTTTCAATCTTTTCAGCAGGCAACCCAAAGCTAAATTTTGTGCTGTTGCAATAGCAGCCTAATTATTCTACCTTACTTAGCGCAATCCTACCAGAAAGCCCAATCTGTGCCCTGAACTTACGTAGGCTAGGCATCTTGCCTGGCTTAACGTAGGCTAGGCATCTTGCCTGGCTTAACGTGGGCTAGGCCTTGCCTGGCTTAACGTGGGCTAGGCATCTTGCCTGGCTTAACGTGGGCTAGGCCTTGCCTGGCTTAACGTGGGCTAGGCCTTGCCTGGCTTAACGTAGGCTAGGCATCTTGCCTGGCTTCCAACGAACGGAGGATGGGCCTGCCTAAACCCTCGTAAAGCCTCTTGTCTTCTGAATGATTTTAAGCTACAATAAGCTGGCGCTGCGGTGGCGGTTGCGCTTGCCGAAAGCTTGCGCTGAAAGCTTGCGCTTGCCGAAAGCTTGCGCTTCTCATTCCGCAGAGCGTGGGCCCACTAGGGTAGCTAAAGGTTTACCAGCATGGAGTATAAAATCGAAGTAGCCGCAACGTGGGAAGGCCTTAAACCGCTGTTGCATTTTGCGGATCAGCTTGATCTTGCTTTAAATCTTACCCCAGACCAAAGCTACGTCCTGCGGTTGGTCATCGAAGAGTCGGCGACCAACATCGTTAAGTATGGCTACGAAGGCTTACCTGGGGTGATTCAAGTCTGTTGTACTTGCGACGCGAAGCGGTTGGAGATGGTGATTCGAGATCAGGGCAAGCCCTTTGACCCCGCAACGCACCCTATGCCCGACCTGAGCGCCAACCTCTATAACCGCGATGTTGGGGGGCTGGGCATCTTTCTGGTCCGGGAGCTGGCCGACCAAGTGGAATATCGGCACGACGCAAACAGTGGTTGGAACGAGTTGGTGGTTGTGAAGCAGGCCCCAAAAGAGGGATAAGTAAAAGATGATCATGAAGCGCGGCGACCTTTCGGCCATTAACCTTGCTAAGATTGCCCCCGCCATGCCGCGCAAGCCGCTGGCCGCAGGCGAAATCCTCTTTCACAAAGGGGATTATGGGCGGGATTGTTACATCGTCGTTGAGGGCCTCTTAGAAGTTTTGAACTACCTCGATGGCGAGGAAATCCAGCTTGAAATCTGTGATCCTGGCGAAATGATTGGCGAGATGGCCCTGATTGACACAGCTCCTCGTTCGGCCACGGTGCGGGCTTTGACCGATAGTTGGGTCGCTATTCTCAATGAAGAAGATTTCTTTAGCCTTCTGCGGAACGATGCTACCTTAGCCGTTGAGATGCTGCGCCGGGGGACCGAGCGCTTGCGGGTTACGGCGCAAATCTTGATTGGCCGCCTGGAAGCCCAGAATGCCGAGCTATCCCAGGCCAACAAAGAACTCAAGCAAGCCCAGGACGAGTTGATCTACCTGAACCGCATCCAGGAGGAGATGAAAGTCGCCCGGCGCATCCAAAAGTTCTTTCTGCCGCGTAAGTTGCCCCAGCCGGAAGGCTGGGAAGTCGCCGCGTTCAATCGCGGAGCGCAAGCGATTGGCGGGGATTTCTTTGATTGTATTGAACTCCTTTCGGGGCAACTAGGGCTAGTCATCGCCGATGCGTGTGGGAAAGGTGTCCCTGCCGCTTTGTTTGTTGCGCTAACCCGGAGCCTAATTCATGCTTCATCGCAAGCCCCTTGGGTCTTCAGAGAAAAACAAACCCTTGATCTGCTTGATTCTGACGATGTTCTCATCAGTTCAATGTGGTTTACCAATGACTACATTGCACGGGAACATAGTGAAAGCAATATGTTTATCACGACTTTCTACGGGGTTTTGGATGTCCAGACAGGCCGCTTAACCTACATCAATGCAGGGCACAACCCCCCCATGATTGTCAATGCAGCGGGCCCTGAACTGCGCGAGTTAGATGGCACTTGCCTGCCCCTTGGCATCATTGAAAATATGACTTTCGAGACCGTTAGCACAAAGCTGGAGCCTGGGGAGACTTTCGTGAGTTTCAGCGATGGCATTACCGAAGCCATGAATGGCGATGGCGATCTCTATGGCGAAGATCGCTTGCGGGCGGTTATCCGGGCGCAAGCAGGGCAGTCGGCCCAGGCCCAGCAAATGGTAGATGCCATTGTCCAGGATGTTGATGCCTACGTGGCCACCGCGCCCCAATCTGATGATATGACGATTCTAGTTGTACGGCGCACAAGCCCCAACGCAATCATGCTATAATAGCCCCGTGCATGCAGCGACCTCCGGGGAAGACCCGAAGCCCTCGGCGCTTTCCCAAGCTTAACGCTGCTTCATCTTCTGTTTTATGCCTTTTGAAAGGGGTTTTGCGCGTGAAGATCGAACAGGTCAACGATGTCTTAGTTATAACGTTGCCGGCCCGCCTCGATGCCAATGAAGTGTCCTCGATTGAAAGTAAGCTGGCTGAAGCTACCACTACCCACCGAGGCAAAGTTTTGGTAGATATGAAAGATGTGAATTTCGTCGCCAGTCTTGCGCTTCGGATGTTGCTCACCAACCTCAAAGCGGTTCAACCGCTTGGGGGCGACTTGCGGCTGAGTGGTTTACAGACCCAAGTCGCTGAAATCTTCCACAAAAGCCGCTTTGATACGCTCTTCAAAATCTACCCTGACCGTGAGGCAGGGCTAAAAAGCTATGCCGCTTAATAAGAAGTCTGGGTGATTACGAAGGGAGCCTTGAGGACAAAAAGGGCCTTGCACAGAAAGTTTGTGCAAGGCCTTTTTGGGGCTTCTTAAAGCAAATTACCGAGGGGGCCCAGATCGAGGTTTAGCTCTTCCCCTTCCAACCCAAAAGTCTGCTTTAACTCTTCCATCCGCTCTTGGAGCTTCAAGAAGGTCTCACCCAACCGCTCAATTTCAGCATCATTCAGGGTTCCAGCCTCTAAGCGATGGAGCGCTTGGCGTTCCATCAGTTGGCGCAAAAGCTCAATCAAGGTCAAAACTAATTTAGCCAACCCGCGTTCAACCTCTTCGGGGTCCGCATTGATTCGTTGCGGTAAAGTTGGGCGAGACCGCTCCATTTCAGTTGCAAATTCAGCTAAATCGCCTGAAAGATGAAGTAATTTCTCATTCATTGAGTTTCACCCTAATAAAATTATAGGCTGGCCAGGGGCCAGTAGAGAGAATTTGCAAAGCGGGCCGAAGCTCTTGGCTTTCAAGGACTTTCTGCTGAAATAAACTTACTTGATCTTGGGGCAAAAGATAGGCTGCCGTTAGAAGGAGGCGCGGAGTAAGCAAGATTTGGGATGTATGCTCCAGCGCAAGTTGGGCCAAAGGAGTATGAATCCGCTGGGCTAAAGCTTCCGCTTCCTGGTGCTGGGCCTGCGCTTGCTGCGAAAGAGCCAATCGCGCCCGCAGATAAGTTTTGGCCGTTTCGCCACTGACCTTTGGGGGCGAAAGCGGTACTTCGGCTTGCGCGGGCCATAAGACACGCAGCCCCAACTCAACTTTGTGCCGCAAGCGTTGCAGATCAGCAATGAGGCTGGAATAATGAGTTTCTAAGATGCTTTTGATCGCTGTTTCACTAGAAAAAACTGTCCCAAAGCGCACGGGGAGAACGGTCTGCTGGGCCATAAAGGCTTCAATGACCGCTTCGTGCTGCCAAGCGTTAGCTTCAGTAGGCTGGGGCAGGGGAGCCGCAACTTCGCTCACGATGGCGGCGAGGTCGCCATAGCCAAGGCTAAAAAGCCGCGTCCCCGCCAAGCCAGCGGTGATGGGCAAGCGGGGAAGTGACTGATCAATGATTGCGTAAAGATAGAGCATCAAAAAGGAGTTTTTGGGGCCAAGCTGGGCCTCGATGGCTCAAGCGGATAGGCTGCCGAGCGCATCTTTTGGGCTGTATCTACCGAGGTTAAAAGGAGTCGCAAACCAACATAAACGAGGTCGACATCGGCTACGGCCAGGGTAAGATCGCCTTGAATAATAACACCCTTCTGTAAAATGCGGTCTAAGAGATCAAGCAAAGTCACTTGTTGCGCCAGATCAGGCGAATTATTCCTCATCTTCGATATACCTTCCTAGCCCAACGGTTACAAAATTGTAAGGTGGCCAAGGCCCAACCAGTTCAAACCGATATCCATGCTCTGAGAATTTAGCTACCAGGCTTTTTAGCTCCGCTTGAAACCCTGCTAAACGTTCTTCAGCCACTAAATAGGCTCCATTAAAGACCATATCTTCCTGGGCCGAATTTGTGCCTTTGCGTTGTAAGGGGCAAGAAGTAACTTCGGCGGCATGTTGCGAAAGGCGATCATGGCTGGCGTGGACACAAAGTTCTTTGTCAAGATCCATTTCCTCAGAAATCACCTGATCCATCCGCTTTTTCAGAAAATAAGCAGCCCCTACTGACTTTTGAAGAATCCCCGCCCGAATCTCGCGCACCCGGGTGTTTGAACCCTCTACTCTTTCGGATAAAATATCCGTGCGGCAAAAAATCTTGACACTCCACTCATGCTTGCCTTCCAACCGCAGCAGGTTTTCCAAAAACTCGTTGTAGTGCTGGTCTAACATTTCCCGCACCCGATCTTCGGTGCGATAGATCGTACAAAAGCGCATTGGAACAACGGTAGCGTTGGTTGAAACAGATTCTAAGATAATTTGATGGACTCTGACGCGGGACTCAAGCCAAAGCACATTTTGCATATTCGCTTTGAGTTCAGCTTGCCCAAAATCAAGCAACGAAACTTTACTTAAAACTGCTTGAATGTTCCGATGAGGTAAGATAGCGACGGGATAATCGGGATCAATGCCATCTTCGGGCAAATCTTGCAGGATTTGCTTGGAAACATCCGGGACGATGCCATAGATATAATAGGCTTCCGTGGCTGCTCTAGCATGCTCATTGGTTGAGGTTTGCTGCTTGGGATGTCCTTTGGCTCCTTGCTGCCCATTTTGGGATTCATTAAACCGAAATGCGTCTGGGTCTTCGATCACCGCCGTGACAGGGGCCCGTGGGGGGGGTTCCTGGGGTTCAAAGGCCAGCGCCTCTTCCTCTTCCATGGTCATCACTTTTGTCACAGGAGCGCGGGGCTGGCTGCGCGAAGCAGAAGGCGAAGTGGTCGTTTTGCGGGCCGGGGGCGGTTGAGGCGGGGTTGCTAACTCCGGCGGGGGCATGGCGATCTGGTTGAGGAGATGCTCATTTTCGGCAATTCGTTTTCGGACCACCTCAATTTCCCGCCGCAGCCGTTCTTCGGTCTGCGATTCGGTAGCTAAATTCCTACTTCCGAGGGCTTGATTCACGGCCAGATCATCCAAAGCAAGGGACAGAATCGCCTTTAACATCGCTTCTTTGATGATGTCCTTAGCTTCAGACATAGCTTCAGCGCGGGCTTCCACCACGATCTGCCGAATCATTTCACCGTACACGTCGGGCAGACCTTCTTTGAAAGGCTTGGTCAAGCCGCTTTTTCGCTCGTCATCCATGGTCGTTCTCGAAAAGATTCTCAGTCAAGCGCGTGAGCGCTGCCAGGCCACGAATTTCGTGGGGAAAACGGAGAACAGGCACTGGGCTGAGGGCCCTTTGGGCAAAAGTCTTCCATTGTTGTTGTTGCGCTCCCTGAATGGTTCTACAAAAAGCACAATTGGAAGGAGGTAGCAGCATATTGATGATCATCCACCGACAAGCAACACCTAGCGTGGCAAGTTGTTGGTGAAGTCGTTGCGTTTCCAACAGAGCCAAGCTCTCAGGGAGCGTCACGAGAATAAATTGACAAAGGTCAGAATTGGTCAAAAGTTGGGAAATTTGGCGCAACTGTTTCGCTTTAACCCGCAACATTTCAGCACTGGGCGGCAATTCGACTACGCCCTGATATTTCAGAAGGAGCTTAAAGAAGGTGGTAAACCACTGGCGCACAAGTTTAGGGGTTTCTAAAAAGCGTAAAGCGTGGCCTGTAGGGGCTAAATCCAGTAAATAAGTCTCAAAACGTGCTTCAGCCATAAAATCCGTGATTTTCAGGAGAGCTAAAACCTCATCAAGCCCTGGAGGTGTGAGGTAAATAAGCTCTTCCATCACTTGTCGATCAAATGGCACATCAAAATTCTGCTGCGTTAAAGCCGAAAACAGGTCTTGCATATCGGTTGCGTAGGTTTGCTGGAGTTCCTTAAAGAGTTCTGAAGCATTCATTTCCAACGCAAAGAGACCTGGGACAGCGTCAATTGCAGTTATTTGATTCCCAATCGGCTGGGCAAAACTATCGGCCAAAGAATGGGCTGGGTCGGTGGAAAAGAGCAAAATTTTCGCGGCGGGATTTTGGCGAGCAAGTTGGATCCCTGTGGCTGCCGCCATCGTGGTTTTACCAACTCCGCCTTTTCCGCCAAAAAGAATCAGCTTTAACTTAGAGAGATCTGAGATTTTGTTGGTTTCTAATTTGTCTTGCGAAGTTTTCTGGGCAAATTTTTCTACTTTAGGCTCAGGGGCTTGAGCTTCAGTTTCCAATATAGCTTGTAAATAAGTTTTTAGCGCGGCTTGACCTTGAATTTCGCTCGAAAAAAGAGGAATTGTTCGGATTTCATAAGCTGAAAAACGAGCTTTGATTTCCAGAAGATGCTTTTTCTGCTCCTGAGACCGTTCTTCACAATAGGGACATGCACTTTCTGCAAGCATCCGATTGACAAAAATCGTTTGAACAGCGATCTGCCAAGTGCCAAGTTGTTGCACTAAGCGCTCCGTCTCAGCGATGCTCATCGCTTCAGGCAGCATTACGGGCACAAACTCCGTAGCCTCTTTATCAGTAAGGAGCTTGTGCAACAATTGCAAATTAGTTGTCCATTGAGTCAGAAAAGCATCGGTTTCGTCAGGGCGATAAGGTCTAAAGACCGAAATCATATAGCGATGCTTGGCTAACATGAGGTCAAGCACTCTTAGCCAATCGGCCAGCAAAGCAGGTAAAGCTAAAAGACGTAAAGTGTGGCCCGTTGGGGCCGTATCAATAATCACTAAACGATAGCGTTGCTCCTGGACGAGCAAGGCGATCTCAATGATAGCGATCAATTCATCTAAGCCAGGGAGCGAAAGATCAAAGAATTTGTCAATATCTTCCTGATCAAAATAAGTTCCCCGATCCGCAATCGTTCTTAAAAGCGCCCCTTCTTTTAGTTTGAAGGTTTCTAAACGGGCCGCAGCATCAATTTCGCGGGCAAAGAGGTTTTCAGTGCCGTCAATTAAAGTAATTAGATCGCCAATGGGTTGGGCAAAACTATCGCCCAGGGAATGGGCGGGGTCGGTAGAAACGATGAGAATAGGCAGGGGAGCGGCTTTGGCAGCCCAACCTAGCGCGGTAGCGGCGGCGGTGGTGGTTTTGCCCACCCCGCCTTTGCCCCCAAAAAGGAGCAGTTTTTGCGCTGCGTTATTGAAAAATCGTGGTGCGCCCGCCGCCATTTTTAGCCTTTTATTTCTTGTCTTCGTACTACAATAAGGAATGTTTGCGCTACCGTAGCCTCACTAAAATCATAAACGGGTTGGGCTTCGTTTTTCGCTAAACTCTGGCTTTCGACAAAGAGATTCAGCAACTCAGCGGCCTGGATAACTTCTTGAAGCTGGGCTTGGGCATCAGGCATTTCGGGGTTTTGGTCGGGGTGCAGCGCGGTCACCAAATGCCGATAAGCCTGTTTAATCTCAAGCGCAGTAGCTTTTTCGCTCAAACCAAGTCGCAATCTGGCGTTATTAAGCGTTTCAAAAGTAGGAATTTGAATCTCTACGGTAGCAAAACTATAAGGAGGCAAAGGGCCAATACAGCGAAAAATAAACTGATTCTCAAATTCTCTATCTAAAGCTACAAGGCGTTCTTCCAATTTCTCCCGACACTCCTGATTGACCAGCAAAGCAACGTTTGCAACCATTGAATCATCCATCAATGGATTGCTGATGAGATCTAAAACAACTTCGCGCAAAGAAGAAATCAAGCTGTTTTGCAATTCAGAGCGCCGCCATTCCAAAGCCGCTTTAACCATTTTGCCTAACGCGATTCGTTCAGCGACGGTTTCCTCTGGAGGTTGCAAAGCTAATTGAGTTTTAAGCTGAACAATTTGCTCTTGATTACCAATTTCTTGCAGAACTTTAGCGACATCCCAAAGGACAACGATTTCCATTTGCACAGAATCGGTGAATTTCGCAAATTGTTCTTGAAAAAGCGCTTTTCCTTGAGTCAGCAAACGTTCAATATGAGCGATTGTAGGCAAAACTGTGCCAAATTTGACGGACAAAAGGACAAATTCGCGTAAAACCACTTCAGTAACACGTTGGTGAATGGCTAGGGCTTGAATCGCTTCCTGCCGCTCTAAACGCCGATAATCAGTGCGGCTGGCGGGGCTGATTATGGCCACCAGGGAGTCGTGAGGCAGCAGTTCAACCTCTAGCCCATCAACCGTAAAACTACGTTGTTCTGTAGCGGTTACAATTCCATAGAGATAATACCCATTTTGATTTGACTCAGGCATCATTTCCCCTTTAAGTTTGTAAGTTGCCGTTCTAAAGCCGTAATGCGTTCTGAAAGTTGCTGATTTTCAGTCAAAAGTTGCTGAATGCGTTGCGTCTGTTGCTGGTCAGTCAGTTGATAGGCCCGCAGAGCCTGATTTTCAGCTTCAAGCTGCCGCGCCCGCACCGACAAAGTCGGGTCAGCTTCCCACCAATTGATGCCCATTTCCAGGGCTTTATCCACCGAAGCAATCAGCAGCCGAATCTTGATATTCAGCAACTCAACGCCCACTAACGAAATGGTGATGTCCCCAGCGACAACCACGCCTTTGTCCAGCACGCGCTCTAAAATATCCGCAAGATTGGTCGCTTGCGTGGAATGTTGCAGGCGATGTTCGGGCATAATGCTATTTAACTCTCATTATTTGACTTGTCCTCGATGGTAACGTTGGGTACGTTGGTAGCTGAGGAGGTCGCCCGCTTCGTCAAGCAACGTTTCATAAGTTGCTAACACATCGTTTGTATCAGGAATGCTTTTTAATTCAATCATTTCAACATCAATCTGCCAGACCTCTTGGTCTTTGAGCAGTTTTGAAACCGTGTCAGACTTCAGTCCCGTCAAAGTCTCTAATTGTTCTTTAGCCCGCAGCGCAATTTCGATTCCCGTCAGTTTGCGGCGCGGCGTTGGCGAATGACTTTCAACCATGCTAACAATTCCTCTTCAGCTTTCAGATATTCTGCTTCTGTAATTTCATTCAAATCATAACGCAATTCTAATTCAAGCAACTTTGCGCGGACATTACCTTCGCTATAAAGCTCTTGATCGACTCGTTCGTTGATCTTTTCGGCCACCCAAAAGACGCTTTTGATCGGGCCAAGGATGGGAAAAGTTAGAATATCGGTCAGAAGACCCATGATAAAACCTTAATTTGGCTGCTCTTCCCAGTGAATAACTAAATTGACAAAATTGTAAGGCGGAGCAGAATTGACATATTTGAAAATCAGGCGTTGTTTCATTTCAGCATCGAGGAGTTGAACTTCTTGGTTAAAAGCAGCTTCTTGTTGGCGATCTACTAAAAACGCAGCATTCAAAACCATCTTATCGGTAATAATGTTGTTGACGCGGGTTTTATGGGCTAAAGGGCGAAGGCGCAGCATAATTTTGCGCGAATCTAGTTCCCGCTTTTTATCCATCATTTTTTCAATCATTTCGCCCAACCGAATGCGCTCATAATAGGTTTCGGCAGCTGAACGGCCCGCTAAACTATCGCGCAACTGCCTAATCTCTGGGGTTTCAGTGATAATCTCTTGAAAAATTGCTTCTTCATACCAAAAGGCTTTAAGCCCAACTTCGATTCGGGATTCCATTTCATCCAACAGGCGATTAAGTTCGCCAACGCGCCGTACCAAAACTTGCTCCTGAAGAGTCTTCTCGTTGGGGGCAATGATGCCAAAACGCACAGGTAAAATCGCAAATCGCTGCATTACCTCTTCCAAAACAAGCGTATGAGCCATCATATTGCGACGAGAACTATCATATTCAATGATCGGCGAAGTACTAACTACTGCTGCAAGCTGATTGGCATGGACCGTATAGACTTTCTCACCACGTTCACCGATTCCTTTGCTATGAAATTGTTGTGGTTCATCGCAGCGAATGATGCAATAAACATACTTACTCGCTGGGATTTCAGCTTCATTCATAATATCCCTCGCTTAATAATCTAGCGAAACTTCTTTCCATGCGGTTTGTTTGGTCTCGTTTGGCTCAGATTGCGCTTTTGCGGGCGAAAGAGTTTCTTTTTCCTCTTCAGGATCAGCGTGAATAAGGGTTTGGCGCAAAAGCCCAATCCGCTCTTTGACTTGGTCAACCTGGCGTTTCGTCCGCATTTGATGCCCCACCCACATCTCTAATTCACGTTCTAAGCGAACTTTGGTATGTTCCAAACGCGCTAATTCCATCATGGCTTTCTTGCGATCTGTGGGGGCCGAACGCTGCTTTAACCCTTGGAAGGTCGAAATATCACGCATTCCTTTGATTTTCATCTAAAGATCCTTCTC
>JFJP01037123.1_pt1 | contig 44410 bp, 96 predicted proteins | sample 431651 | NCBI WGS metagenome assembly JFJP01 (sample SAMN02602958, study PRJNA72255) | Microbial mat metagenome, whole genome shotgun sequencing project. | biome: fresh water; feature: sink hole; material: water; isolation source: purple microbial (photo- and chemosynthetic) mats found in...
ACTATGTTTTCTCCGTAGGTTAGGGGCCGGCTGTCGATTCGAAATTTTTTGTAAAATATACCGAGTTCCCCTTGACAAAGCAATGAAATTAGTTTTGTAATGGAAATGTGAATAGATTGGTGAAAAGTGAATAGTGTGTTAATAGCGTTTAAATGAGGTTTTGTACAAAAAAACATTACTTTTACATGGAGAGGTTAGACACCTTTTCAATAAAGTCACCAATATTTCTGAAAAAATTAAAAAATAAAATGACTAAACGCTGTTTTAAGCGATTCAGAGCGGTTTGGTAAAAATTTGGTACAAAAAACACTACTTTTACATGGAGAGGTTAGACACCTAAATTAATAAAGTCATTCATTATTGTGATTATAAACTTATTTTAAGATAAAAAAGGAAAATGTCATGGCAGATTCGCAAAAGTTTTTAAATTGGTTGGATGAGTTAAAAAATCCAGAGAATAATGAGTTAATGGAAAGTGTTGTTAAAGTTTTTGGGGAATTATTAGAATACAATGAATCCGGCAGTGCCGGAATTAACAATTCTAATGATGCTTCCTACATGGATAATCAATTAAATATCAATCCAAACTCAAGTGGTTTTCAAGATAACATTATGGAAGAGGTGAAAGAGGATTCATTATTAGAATTTGCTCCCCCGGCCATAGTAACTGCTGCATCAGGCGCAGCAATCAGTGCCAATCCAGATGAGAATATGATATCGCCAATGGTTTCTGACATGCAGCCTCCAGCGAGCAATCAAATTGCAGTAACTGATTCAGATAATGATGAGAAATCAGATGGAAAATTGGATGAGACAACAGCATTAGCACTGAAAGAGTTACAATTGGAGTTGAATGACATTTCCGAAAAAATAAAAAAAATTATAAGCAGTCTTGGAAAAGGTCGTGAAGTGATAATGGAAGAGGATAGTTCAAAAAAATAAAAAAAAATATGAGGGTATTGGTAAAAAATTAAAAAAAAATATGAGCTATGCTCAAAAAAGGCTTATATTAATGATTACCGATACATTAACATTATGTTACACTAACGAAGCGGCAATGAGTTAGTAATTATTTCAAGTTAGTGTAACACTTCTACCCCTGTAAACCATTCCTTTTAGTGTTTACAGGGGTTTTTTATGTGTTGTTAAGTAATTACATATAGAGTTTGAGAATGATTTCACAATTTGATTGATAAATCGTTTAACAATAGATTATGCTTCAGCATTAAAGTTATCAAATTGGTTGTGAATAGTTTCTCAATGGGTTAACAAGTCATTGTGAATGAATTTGTATAGAGTTGTTAATGACTTTTGAATGAGTTTGTCAATGGAATGTGAATAGTTTGTGAGATAGTTGTTGAATTGATTGTGAGAATGTTCTAAAATGAGTTTGAAAAGTGGAATTGCAATACATTGCCCTATTGATACGGGGGGAGAGTGTAGTAATACTTGTTAAATAGGTTGACAAATTGCGTGGTATTTGTTAAGGGATTTTATAGAGCAAAATTTTCGGTAGAAATTGCAGGAGAATTCTACAAAGTTTGTTAATGATTATTTTATTGTGTGTAATAGGTTGACAAATAATGTAGTAATTGTTAAGGGATTTTGTAGCGCTAATTTTTTGGTAGAAATTGCAGGAGAATTCTACAGAGTTGACAAGAATTTATTTATTGTTAAGGGGATTTTATGAGCAAAATTTGTTTCATAGTATTTTTCAAGTGATTTGTCAATAGAAAAGATGTGAAAAACGCTTGTTAAATGATTTAACAAGCGTTTTTGCGTTATTTGAACAAGTTATTTTTGATTTGTTCATAGTTTAGAGCTTTAATCTCTTCAGACATAGTTAGATTTTGTCTATTAAAGACTTTGAAAGAGTCATTTAGGGAGTCATATTCGACTACATTTCCGTCTATGAGTACAAATCTCTTGGTTTGTGTGATATCGTCTACATTTGGCTTGTTTCCGTCGAGAATATGGTCAAGTGCATAGCATATATCCTTTCTATTTTTCTCTATATGGTTTCCTAGAGTGTGTAAATTATTCCATAGCGTTCTAACTTTGATTTTTAGAGAGGAATGTGACATAGTATTGACGAATGGAACTGCATCGAAATGGTCTTTAGTTTCATCGTCAATGGTTTGGGGTTGTTGTTTCATATTGTTATCCTGATATTAGTCCACATTTATTTAGATTGTGCAGGAGAAATATACAAGTTGTGAATTATGTTGACAAATTACGTAGTAATTGTTAAGGGATTTTGTAGAGCTAATTTTTTGGTAGAAATTGCAGGATATAAATACATCATTAAACATATCGCCATCCAAATTCTTTGTATTTAGATTTTTTACCATTACAACAATCATAGACCGCTCTAGGGTCGAATTTTTGTTGCATTAACAATTGATGACCTCCATGATATGTTTCAATTACTTGATTGGTAATTAAATCATATCGTTCAATTATTTTAGCATTGTGATGATTTGCGCCACTAATTTTTTCTTTATATTCAGGTGACTCCATACGCGTTTTTCTATTAGCAACTACGTCAGGACGATTTTGTGCTATTTTACCTGATTCACTTAATTTTCGTCTTGATTCTGGATTGTCTAATGATTTTTTAACTATCTCACTACGATTAAGATGAGCGATGCCTTGTTTTTGTTTTTCTCTATATTCAGGATTTTCCCATCTCAGTTTAGATTGAATGCTTTTACGTTCTTTAAATTCATCTAATTCAAATGGTGATTTTAAGATATAGTTTAAATCATAACTATCTATGATAATTTCATATGCATTGAACCATCTCATAGTTCCTTTGCCATTATAGCTAGAGCGTAAGTGTTTCATTCGTTGAAACATTGTATTTTCTGTTGGGTCAAATATGGTTTTCGCTGGTAGTCGATTATTATTTAATATCCATCGACATAGAGCATTAACCAATTCAACACCTCGTTGATATATAATTTCAGAATTTGATGAATCCATATGTACCTCGACATTAAATATAAACATCCCCTTTGATAAAAAGGGGATGTTTTTTTTTTGTTTAAGCTGTTAACATATCAATTTCATTCATAATTGATTTTGGTACATGTTGAGAACTACAAATGTTATTAACAACTTCAAAGACTTTAGCACTTCTAGTGGCAATCGAGCCAAATAAAATGCTCCAATCTTTATCTGCGGTATTTTTAGAATCATGTTGCACAACTCCTTGAATAGCATTTGCTAATCCCCACGCGGTATGTACATCAATTCGTCCACCATCAGCATTGTAATAACGCTCTTTGATTTTATTCACAGTATTTTTCCAAATAGTTTTTGTGCGAAGTCCACCATCGTGATTGAGTGGAAAGAGTTGTGTGATTGCTTCTTGGACATAGGCTTCATTAATTTTCATGTTAGCCATTTTGTTATAATGCTCACCTGTAACTTCAAATTGCCCATTGATTATCTGAAGAGTTTCAACAAGTTCTTCCATACGAATTTTTGCACTTGCAGTGTGACGAATGGAGATAAGTTTAGTGCGTCCTGATTGAGTTTCTTCATTGGCATAGTGAAGGATTTTTGGGAGTTGATTAGCACAAAAAAGCCTATAAGGAGATAAAATTATTGACAATGCCTTTGAGCCATCATGCGAGTTCGATAGTGAAATGTATCGAGATACTTTATCACCTTTGTTTCCTACGTGAATATCACCACCGAGATTGATTTGAGCATACACACCTGCATTGCGATTAGCACCCATTTTAACAACTTCGATATCTTTTACTTTGGCAAGGTCAACGATACAAGAGAATGCATCTTGGTTTTGAATAGGAGTGAAAGACTTTGACATTCCGTAAGCAAAGATTTGTTTAGTATCTTCACGATATACGCAATGGTTTTTGTCATCTTTTTCCATAGTGAATGGATTGATGCATTCAGTGAGAGCGACATTGTAATCTAGGTCATATTTTCCTAGAAGAGTTTTGAGGTGTTCTTGAGTGAATTGAGACATTTGATACTCCGTTGTTTGTGTTGGTTAATTGATATAGAAGTTGCAGGAAGATTCTACAAATCACTTAACAATCCATAATGTAGTAATTGAATTAATGGATGTCAACAATCTATAGATTATGCAGGTAAAAAATACATTAACAAAGTATTTGACGAAAGTCATCGTGGTTGTTAAGGGATTTTTAAGGAGCGAAAATATTGGTAGAAGTTGCAGGTAAAATCTGCAACTTCATATTTAATCTTTTAGTAATTGGAATTGTGTTTCGCATCCGTATTCATCGATATGAGTTCTATTGAATCCCCCATTGATTTTATTCCATTTGCCATCAGTTTGATTACTGATTTCGATATCATCAGGTGTTGCATCAGAAATCCAGAATCTTACATCTGTAGGATTTTCGAGTGGGTGTATCAATACCAATTCGCCAATAGTTTGCCAATCGGGGTGTTTATCTCCATCTGTATTCATTTGCAATTTGTAGTAATGCATATTCACATCCATTGTTTTGGTTTGTACTTTACATAGCGAAAGTAGTAGAGAATTATTTTAACAAAGTGATTGACGGAAGTCAATTTGATTGTTAAGGGATTGTTAAGTAGCAAAAAACCTTACTAGCAGATGCAGTAAGGTTTTAGAATTAGTCATTGTGATTAAAAGTCATTTAATTCAGGAGTAATCACACAATGGTCAGGTTCTTGTTCCAATTCAATTAATTCGATATGTCCATTGCACATGTAAACAGTTCCACATTTTGGACATTTAACATTGTAAGCGAATTCAGCATCTATATGTGAACTATATCCACATTTACAATGAATATCCATACATACATCAGTGCCTTTCCATTGTACCCATCCATGAGGTTTCCCTTTATAATCTTCTTGAATATTCCATGCATCATCTTTATTGAGTGCTTTTTTATGTTCTGACATTTTAATTTCCTTGTTAGTCTTTGAGTTTGAACATTACATTTAGCAATGTGAACATTTCTTTTCTTTGATTAAATACATCGGCAGAAATCTCAGTAAGGTGTTCGTGATAATATTGTGAGGTTGTTTTTTTACTTGATGTCTCATCACCGTTTAAAACTTTAGATGAAAAGCCATCTTTATATCGGTTTAGCTCTTCCCCCCACACATATGCATCAGGCTCGCCCCATGTCATAAATGCGACTGCTTTTGTGATATGTATATATGCGGTAAAATCGTTGGTTTGGTAGATGAAATACTTCCCATTGTATTGTTCAGTATGAGCCGCCAGTTTAATGGGGATTTCTTCTTCAAGTCTTTTTTTATCGATTTGAATTAGTTCATCAATTTGGTTGATTGATTCATCAATAGTATTTCCACGATTGAATTGTGTAAGGTAATCTCTTATTTGGTTCAATTGATTGGTTTGCATTTGTTCCAGTATTGACATTTGAATCTCCTTTTGTTTAATTGATATAGAAATTGCAGGAGTATTTTACAATGCGGTAAAAACTATCTCATCAATTAGATTTTGATGTCATAATCTTTTATATGTCTGTATAATGTGACTCTACCTATACCGAGTGATTTAGCGGTTTTGCTTTGGTTATTATTGAAGTGTTTGAGTGTATTTTCGATAATGATTTTGTTCATATCATTAAATGATATTCCCAAAGGTATTGTGATATAATCGGTTTGATTTTTGTCAATGATTTGTGTATCATTTGCGAAGTGTAGTTTAAGTAATTCAGTTGTCAATTCGTGTGACAATCGTTTGATATTTTCGATTTGGTTCTTCATTTACAATCCATAGGGAATGAAAAAGGTCACTTGTGATAAGTGACCTTTTGTATTTTGTTTTTGAATTAAGCGATTGCGAAAGCGCAAATAGCATCAATACGTTGAGCGTCATCCATAGTTTCGAGTGAGTCGATAAAGCTTTGGATAGTTGTTGCTTTTACAATGAAGCGCTCTTCATAATTTTTTGCGGTCATTGCAGAGATGTCTTTGTCAATGAGTTTGTGATATTTCGAGACGCGGTTAGCGGTGACAGTTTTCTCAGTGACTTTATTCGATTTGTTTCCATCGATTTTGGCGAGAGCGCCTTTGATGTCGGACGTGACTTTGGCATAATCTTCCTTATTTTTAGAAATCAATTTTACAACGAGTGATGCAGAGATTTGACCTTTGCGTACAATGTCTTTGATTGATTTTGGAGCGTTGGCGAGTTTCATGAGTTGTGATACATAAGATGGGGTAACTGCGCATTTGCGAGCGATTTCGGCTTGTTCCCATCCAAATGAGAGCAGACGATTAAAGCATTCGGCTTGTTCAAGAGCATTCAGAGCTTTGCCTGAATTTTCTGTGAAATGGTCAAGCATTGCATCAGTTTCTGAATATGTGTTTGGAACGGGAATAGCAGAGATGCGAGCGATATCAACACCTTCAGCAATGAGTTGCATTGTTGCGGTAAGTCTGCGGAATCCATGAATCAATTTATACGTTTTGTTTCCATGTTCATCTTTGCCATTGGCTTTGACTTTGATTGGAGTGCGGATGCCATTTTCTTTGATTGATTCTTTGAGTTGTTCGATATCGCCATATTCATTGCGTGGGTTATCTGAATGGTCGAAGCTAATCAATCGAGGGTCGATTTTCATGAGTTGTTCAGATTTCGGCGCATTGTAAGCGATAGGCTCTTCGGCAATTGTTTCGGCAATAGGTTCAGCAGTTCTTTCTGTGAGTTTTTGAATTACTTCATCAATCATTACAGGAACTGTTTCAGTTGTTTCGGTAGATGTAGTCATTACAACTTCCTCTGTTGATGTTGTGGTTTCTGCGATTTCGACTTGTGATTTCTTGGCCATTTTGAACTCCTTGTTCATGGTTTGTTTTTGAATAATCTTAATGTAGTAAATTGAGAACTGATTGTCAAACGATTAATTAATTATTCGACATTGTATGTGGATTCGACTTCAAGACATTCTCCTTTACACTTTGTGCCATTGACATTGTATTCGCCATCGGCATCGACAGTAAATTTCCATTGTTGTCCGTTGTATGGCATTACAACAGATTGTGGAGCTTCGGTATTTTTTGAGATAGGTGCGCCACCAACAAATGAGACATTGTTAATTGGGCCAATTTCAGTGATGGTGATACTAACTTTTTTAGTACCCCAAGAGTTGATAGTTACTTCACCATTAACAATTTCGACTTCATAATTTGCGCCTTTGATAAGTGTGTTTGACTTCCAATTGGTGCAATCACCAAATTGTTGGTCCGCGATAGTGACATCAGTACCTTCGTAATTGAAAGTGAGCGTTTTTGTGATTCGGTTTAGTGTAGCGGTCATGATGAACCTTTTGTTAAGTTGTTAAAGAGATGCAGTAGTTGTTAATCTACTGCGGGTTTCCATTCAGCAATAATATCTTCAGCAGTGACGGGTGATTGATGAATAGTTCCACCATAGTTGGTGATGTATTTATCAATGGAATTTTTGTCATAGATACTTGCCCATGACTTGTAGAATGTATTCATAGCGATTCGGATATTTGTGTCCGACTCCCCTTTGATTTCCAGGATGAATCCTTTCGGCATAGGCGTTCCGAATCCGAATGTGATGTATCGAGTTTCCATTTTGATTTCTTTCTTATTGAAGTGTATTGAATATAGAAGTTGCAGGAATTATTTGCAAGTTATTTTGATGACATTATTTTCGTCTTACCATTTTCCCGAATCATTCTTTCCATTACGTGTAGTGAGTTATCGGTGTATGTAATAATCCAAACAGACTTTGTATTTTCCCATACATCTTTGGCAGCGATGGATGCTGAATTAGGAGATTGTTTAAGGAAGATATCTCTTTGTTCAACGGAGCGAAATCCGTATGCAACATTGTTTTGGTCATGTGCATAACAGATGAGTATTTTTTTAGGTTCGTTATCAGATTCCATTTAACATATCCTCAATTTCTTTATTGATTATGTTTGTTTGAGTTGTATTGTAATCCCAACAGATGAACATTTGTCTTGCCCATTCGACATATGATAATTGTAGAGCATCGAGGTTATCGTAGTTAATCATTTCAATGAAGAGAGATTTGAGTTGAGTTTTATTTTCGACGGCCCACGTAGTGAATCGTAATTCAATATTTTCGACATCATCATTAAAACTGTCAGTATGTTCAAGGTATTCATCTTTTGGGTAGATAATGTTCAGTAATTTTAGGTCAATCATTTTAGTCCTTAAACTAATTCAAATGAGTCATCACATAAAGCTTCGATTTGGTGTTGCATTTCTTTTTGTTCATCGAGTGCCAATTCATTTACAAGATTTGTTTTGATAACATTCAAACTTTCGTAAAGATTTATATCGGCATCAGTCCAACGTCTTCCATTATACGAGCCTTGTCGAGTTTGTATGATAGTGACTTTATTTGTAGCGTGGTTTGTGTGGATGTGAGTTTTGATTGGGAAGATTGTTTTGGTGTCCATTTGAGCGTCCTTGTTTAATGTAGTAATTATTGCTATCATTGTCAATTTAATTATTACAATGACACAACCTGGTGTAGTGAAAATAAAAAAAAAATAATCCGAGTTGGATTATTTTATTGAATCTGGTTGTTGGAGGTGTTTAATTAGCAGTTCTTTGTATTCAGTTTTTTGACGGGTGTTGAATGATTGTTCGCGTCCCATTTTAATTTGATTCTGATAATAGGCCAAGGTTTGTTTTTCTGCTTCAGATATTTGTTGTTGGCAAGCGCTCAGAATAAAAAATAAAAAAATAATATACCGCATGATTTACCCTTCATAAAAATCATGGGAATCATTTCTGACTCCCTTGTGTTTTGGTTTGCGTTTATATTTGGTTTTGTCTGGTACAACTTTGGTGCGCACGGCGCCACTCAATTGCAGTCGTTCTTTCCGTAAGGATTTTGGTTCTTTGAAATTCATATACACCTCTGTATTTGATGAAGTTTATAAAGCAGTTAAACGGGAACTGCTTTTCGTAAAGAGCGCATCATTTTTAAACAGGTGATGCCTACAAGTTGTTTAGAGCATCCAAATGATTTCGCCACATCTTCCATTGTTTTTACACCATTGCCATCAAGGCCATGAAGCATTTCAAACATTTTCCATCGTTTTGAAGTTTTATCGAATGCTGATAGATATCTATCAAGTTGAGCATTGATACTTCGGTTTTTTTCGATGTCTTCGATGGATGTGTCAACAAACGTATCCTCTAATGTTGCTGAATTATCTTGAGTTGGTGTACTCATAGAAATCATTTCAGTTCTTTGAGGTTTTTTCTCAACAACAAGTTTGTCTTTTTTGGAAAGAGTTGCTTTGACTTTATTCATTGGCATTCTTACGATATCGTTTTGGAAAACATACGCTTGAATTGTTGCTCTGATTTTCAATGCGACAAAAGTAAAGAATCGATTGCCCATAGTTGGGTCAAATTCCATAATAGCATTTGGAAATGTAAGAGTGGCTTGTTGTATACAATCTTCGATAGGTGAATTTCGGTCTTGGTATTTTTTGGCAATAGCAATAATGCATTTCATTTGTGCATTAATTAATCGTGCCAATGCTTTGTGATTCCCATCTTTATACAATTGGATGAGCGCATTTTCTTCAGCTCTTGGTAGAGGTGAATAGTTTTCACGAATTGTTTTCTCCATAAAGGAGGGGATTTGATTCTCGATGTTCATATATACTCCGTTGTTTTGTTTTTATAAGATATAGATTCCGCAGGAGGAATCTACAACACATCAACCTCTGATGGCAGTTAGGTTGCGATTACCATTTGAAAATTCATCAAGGCTTGGTGGTGCTTTAGTTGTGATAGGTTTTACTTTAGCAATTGTTTCGATATTCTCAGGCATTTCTATATCACAATTAATAAGCACATTGCGAGGGATTAAGCGGCGAATTGGTTGATGGCCGGTCTCAATACTACCATCACATTTAAGCCAGATATAATGGGTCTTTCCGTCTAAACAATCAGTGATTGCTTTATACAATGCTGATAGGTTTGCTTTGTGTTTAGAATTTGTGAGGTCATAGTCAATAGATTCGTAGCTGATAGGGCTATTTGTGAGAGTGATAATGATTCGCATATAAATTCCTTGTTAAGTTATGAGCTGAATATAGCAATAAAAAACACTTTGTAAAGTGTTTAATCAAAATCTTTTTGGATAAGTACATATTTTGTGGGAATTTTTTCTACACGATAAGAAGCGAAATGTTCCAATGCTTCTCTGAAGTAATGTGTTAATGTAAGATTGTTTTGATTTACATCATCAGTAAATTCAGCAATACCGCTTCCATTACCCGCATATGTTTGTAGAATCACAGTTTTACAATTAGTTGATTCGAGTAATGATTTGATGTGATTGTAGATTTCAATACGTTCATCTTGTTGAATGACATTGAGTACATTTAAACAGGTGATTGTATCACATCCGTTAGTTATTACCTGTGACATAACTTCTTGATTATGTTCAGCAGAACGATTGAAAGGGTCATACACCAAGTTGGTGATATTCTTTTCTTTTAGGAATTCAGTAGCGGTATCATATTTACCGCCACCGATGTCAAGGTTAACGGGGCCAACAACAAATCCTTTAAAAGCTGATGGGATAATGTTGCGTGAAGTTTTTGCTGATGCGTGTGCCATTTGTATCTCCGATGTTGAATAATTGATATAGAAATGGCAGGTAAAAAATTCAAAAAAATTTTAGATGCCCATTGCTTTTAATTCAGATTGGAATTGAAGTTCCCAATTGATATCATCTTGAAGTTTGCGTTGTTGTTTGGTATTGTAATCCCAACAGATAAACATATCTTGCGCCCATTGAGTAAAAGGCATTTCAGTGATGATAGCATCATCCTCATCAACACCATTTTTGTATATTTCTTTGAGGGTGCTTTTATGTTCGCTATACCAAGCATTGTATCGAGAATTAGAATCTTCTGCATTGTCATTAAATGATTCTGCGTGGTTATCGTACTCTTCGTCATCATAAATAATTTTTAATAATTCTGGGTCAAGCATTTTAATCTCCGTAAAAAATAAAAAAAAACATTGCAATTAAGTATTACAATGGCATATACATTGGTTTGCATTGTGTAAATGCATTTGATAATTATCAAGCACAATCATGTGTTGTTTTTTATTATCAGGCATATCATGAAGGCGATTAGCTTCAGTCATTGCGGGGGTATTGTAAAAAGTTTCGCGCACAAATTCGATGCAACGTTTATTCATAACAGATGCCATATTGCGTAATTCTTCGCGTGTCCAAATAGTAGAGATTAATTCTATACGAAAATAAATCATATTGGCAAGGACTTCTTCAAAAGTTCCTTTTAATTGATATCGTCCAATGATTGTATGGCCCAATAAACCACAAAGACGCCCCTCATTGCGAAGTGCATCTTCAAGTTTAACTGAAACCTGGTACATATGTTGTTGAATTTGATTGAGGGTTACGGTGTTATAATCTACAGCCCGTTTGGTATCTACCATATAGGGCAATGGGAAATTGATTGCCATAATTTATCCTTTTTTAATTTTTTCAATGTAGTCAATGACTTTGTTATTTGTTGCTGCAATGTACATATTCTCTGCCATTATTAATGCGTGTTCATTACGAGCATCATATTCACTCGTTTTAAGACTCTTTGCGAGTTCGCCAAAGACTTGTACCATACCATTCAAGGCATCAGCTTGTATCTGTCTGTGAGTCTTCTTAAACCCTTGTACAATACCTTTGGTAATTTGTGTGGTAAAGTATTTGTTAAATGATTCTAAAAACTCATTTGTCAATTCTGCCATAGCCTTTTCAACTTGTTTGCGTTCGAGTTCATAATAAGCATCACGGCCACGATTTTCAATGTATTGGTCTTTGTGTTTGTTGTATTTGATTACATCAATTGGATGGTCGCGGTTTTCTTTAGACATAAGATTCTCCTTGTTGTGTATTTGATACAGTTTCAATCCACGCAAATTACTTGCGACATTTAATATAGAATCGGCAGGTAAAAAAATTAAAAAAATCTCCTAGTTATAGGAGATTAATTTTATGCATTGTTTTTCTGATGTCATCGACAAATTTAACAATCTTTTTATTTCCAATAGCGAGTACTACATTAGTATCACTTATGAGGAATAAAGCACTTTTAACACCTTTGTAATCTTGACGGCGAATTCTCATAGTGATACCGCCAATGATTATTGTTGATGATTCTGGGGTCAATACAATAATCTCATTAAATGCGAGATGTCCATCAGCAACAAGCTTGTTAAGGTAAATCATCATATGCATTTTGTTCTCCAATGTTTGGGTTGTTTAAGATATAGATGTTGCAGGTAAAAAATATAAAAAAAAATAAAAGGCAAGTGAAAATTCACTTGCCTTTTATTTGATTATTTGTACTTATTTTTTGTAAGCACCACTAAATTGTTGTTTTTTAATTGTTATGCTTTTTGTATTTGATGCAACATAATATTCATTGGGTATATTAAATATAGAAAATCCATTTTGTATATTTATATCGTTATAACTATGCAAATTAACCAAAACACTATCAGTCAAATTAGTCAATGGCATCGAATAAGTTAAGAATGGTGAAAGTATTTTATTTGCTGTTGTTGTATCACTATTAAGCGCATAATGCCCATCCAATATATTCAATGTATCATTATCTAAAATGACCATATCACTTGCTACATTAAGACCATTAAATGTAAAATCCTTTGACACTTTAATCGTTGTAGTATCAGTTCCATAACGAGTACATTTAACACTATCACAGACAATTGTGTTCACATCTTGCAAAAATTTAAATTTTACAACGAGCTTTGTTAATTGTTTGGTTAAAGTATCACGTCCGAAAATGGTCATAACAAAGTTAGTGTCCACATTTTTGTCCCAAAAACGAGTATTACCAAGTAGTGTATCATTTACCATTGTGATAGGCAATACACCATCCCCAGTCATCCCAATTGATTTGGTGATTAACGCACCTTTCATTTGTTTTGTGGCTTGAGTTAAAGTATCATTGAAAGTAATCGAATCGATTTTGACTGCATTATCAGTTGTGAACAGGTAATACACAAAATCATAATTTTTCTTTTTGAGCATTCCCCAATCAATTGTCACTTCCTCGAATTCGCCATAAATTGAATCAGTTTTCACTTCATTTGATAAAATGATGTTTGTTGGAGCGTCAATAATAAGTCTTTTTAAAGACGCTTGTTCGTTTGGATTTTTGTTTGTCATAGACAAACGGGTGTTAGGTGTTTTTGTTGGTTCAGTTGTTTTTGTGATGTCATTTGAACATCCAAATGCCAACATAGTGATTGCTACGAGTAATGCTTTCATTTTAATTCTCCTTTGGCGTTAGTGCCAATTATAGTTTATTGTTTTTGAAAATTCTAATTATTTAGAATTTTCACCACTCTTCGATGTAAGGTGTGTTGGTTGCGATTGCATCTTTTTTCCAACATTCATATGAGGAATGAGATTGATAATCTTTGCCCAAATCAAACCACAATTTGATTGCTTGCGAACAAGAATGTTCATCAAAGTCAGCTTCGGTTGTGATTTCATTAGCCATATCAGTTTCAAGGTTTTCTGCTTCGGTGTAGATGTAATGTTCAAGAACATTTAACATCATTTCGACTTGTTTTTCATTGAGTTCAGTGATTTTCATTTTGAATCTCCGTTATTGGTTTGTGTAAAATATAGATTCTGCAGGAGAATTATTCAGTGACCGCTTTGATGAACTCATCACTTTCATTTTCAAAAGTATCGTCATCATAAGAAACTTGTAAGACAAACTCCTCTGCGATAGGTTCTTTGGTAATGAAATATCCAATACGATTGCAATAATGCAAACCGCTTTCAATAGCCGTACCACCTCTTGTACCATCAGCATCTACATAAGTTGCTACACGATTTTCTTTAGCCATTTCCAAGACGAATGCCATTTCTTCGTCATAGGTTTCAAACATCAGTCCATTGAATGATGAGTCTGTGTCAATGTGATTTTCGATGCATCCATCGAGAAAATTGTCGAGTGCAAGTTCTTGTTCATTAGTCATTTTAAACTCCGTGTTTATTTGGTTTGTATTCAATATAGAAGCTGCAGGTAAATTCTACACCCATTGTTGAGAGTAATAACCTTGTTGTGCTTTTCCTTGACGCTCTTGTTGTTGTTTAAAATCTGCTTTAGCATCTTCTAAATATTCGTGGCAAGTAAAAGTTGTGCTTTGGTATTCGCCCCTAGAGTTATGATTATCTCCAAGACAAATTTCCTCAAAGCGTTTTGGATTCCAAATACAGCTATCGCCTACCATACGAAGGTCATAGCTAGGACTTGATTTAAGCATCATTGATTCTGATATGATGTCTTTTTCAAATCGAATTTGATTAGCATCCTCATCACCTAACACACGATATTTTCTTTCATATCCTTGTTCGCTAACAATGAAAGTGTAATGTTTGTATTCTTTTTTCTCATTCATTTTGTATCTCCGTTGTTAAATTCTAATTGATATAGATTGTGCAGGAATAAAAAACAAAAAAAAAATCCCCTCAATTAAGAGGGGAGAATTTTATTGTCCACAACAAAGACATTCATTTTCAATGTGTGGTGTTTCACAATCACAAGGTTTGCAATGTGCGTAATTGGTTTCTTTTTTGAAGACATCATTGGCGAGATTGCAACAAGCATCCACCCCACCTTTGGTGTATGCGTTGTGCATAATCCGTTTAACAAATTCTGGATTATACTTTGACATTTTACTTACTTCCTTTTGATTTGAGTGCTTCTTGATACAACTCATCATTGAGTTTGTTCATATAGGTTTCAGCAAACTCTTCAAGAGTTTCATCACCACCTTGAAAGTCAAGTTCAACCGTGAGTTCGTGTCTTGCCAAGTCCTCTTCATCTTCATTCAATGAGCCATCAATAAATGATGCAATTCTGTTTGATAACCCTACTCGTTCACAAGAGTAGTACTTTGGATAGTGTTTTTCGATGAATGCCCATTGTAATTGTTGTTTGTTAGTCATTTTGATTCTCCGTTGTTTGGTTTGTATAAGATATAGAAATTGCAGGAATAAAAAACAAAAAATCCCCTCTATTACGAGGGGGAATTTTGGTTAACCATAAGTGACATAATGAGCATCTTCAAATTTGATACCTTTTTCTTGTAAGGCTTTTGCTTCGGGTGTCAACTGATACACAGAGAGTTCCCAAAAGAATCCATCCACATCATCATAGCTACTTCCATGCTCTTCTGAATCATGACCTGATGGATATAATGAAACACCTGTGGATTTTTCAAATGCTTCACAAACCGCACTTGCGAGTTCGCTAATTTTTTCTGCAATTGCTTCCACATCTAGGTCATCATCAAATTCATCCAGACTATCAGATACGCAACCGCTTTCAAGGTCTCGCCCAAGTCGGGCATTTTTTTCAACACTAATTTCGGCAAGGTAATCATTGAACGCTTTAAGTTCTGTGGCTACTACTTTATCAAGTTCGGTTTCAGTGATTGTTGTTGTTTTGCAAGCTGAATATCCCATTCCCATTTTGTACTCCATTGTTTTGGTTTGTCGAGCGATGTTGCTCATAATTCATATAGATTGTGCAGGAATAAAAAACAAATTCCCCTCAATTAAGAGGGGAATGTTTTAGTTGAAGTGTTTGGTTAAGAATGTGGCATCTTCGGTAATATCAATACCAAGAGCAATGAGAGGGTCTTTCTTTTTCTTGTCAAGAATTTTGATTGCGTTTTTGCACATCTTTTTATACTCTTTATCAGAGTCATCCATATATTCCTCAATGGATTCGCAAGCAGTATCGCTATGCTGAACAGCCATTGCGAAAGCGAATGAGAATGAGTTATCACCATCTTCGTTTTCATTTTCGGCATTTTCAAAATGTGATTTGCCATTTTTATAAGCGATAGCACCGCAGTTGCTACCTACATCTTCATCAGCAAAGATACAAACAAAAATTGCTTCGGGATATTTTTCGGATAGTTTAAGCATTAATGCTTCGGGGTGTGACCAAGCAGTTTGGAAAGAGAATACATCTTCATCACATCCATTTGAATGACCATAAGCATTCCATTTAGTACCCCAATTTTCTAATGCCCAATCATACCACGATGCAGTACCATATTTGGCAGTAAGGTCGGCAACTTCTTTTTCGGTAAGCCCGACATCTTTGCCATCTACTTTGTGCCAAATTTTGTGTACAACTCCATCAATGGTATTAGCACCAGTACACATTGTTGTAAGAAATTCGGGCATTGGGTGGATTTTGTCAAAGTCAATATTAGGTAGGTCGCCATCAAGAAGTTCGTCACCACGAATCTCTGTGCGAATTTGAGTGATAAGTTCGGGTGTTGCAATGATGCGAACAATTGTTTCGATGTGATTTGGCATTTGATACTCCGTTGTTTGGTTTGTATAAGATATAGATTCGGCAGGAATAAAAACCAAAAAAAAAATCCCACTCAATTAAGAGTGGGGATTTGTTTAAGATAATTTCGATTCGTCATAGTTATCGAATGTGATTTTTACTGATGCACTTTGAGATTTGCCATTTTTGACATACAAATGCCATAAATCACCTGACTCTTCACCCTCGCCAAATAAATCGAATATATGCTCTGTATATGATTTGGAAAATGTCTTTAAATCACTTTCACAAGTATACCATTTACAAGACTCTTCTGTAAAGCCATTGTCATCAAAGGCATATCCAGCACCTTCGTATTGTTCACGAAAGGCTTTAATGATTGACTCTTCTGTGATGGTTGAAGTTTTTGGTGATTTGATTGTTAATTGAAATCTTGTGTAGTAGCCCATTGTGTACTCCGTTGTTTTGTGTTGGTTAATTGATATAGAAGCTGCAGGAAAGATTTTCAAATCCTTTTAAAAAGGATTTGATTCATCAAGTTCAATAGAGTGATTCTCAATGCTATCAATTACATCTTGAATTTCTTGATGGTCTACTGACATTGATTTAATGGGGTCGCCCTCTTCATTACCTTTGGCATAGAATTCGACATTTGTGTATTTGCTTGTGACATCAATTCTCACAGTCACATTTCCAATCTCAATCCAAATGAAGTCATAATCTTCTTTTGCGTTGAAAATGAAGTCTGAATTTGGTATTAACTCCATTGCAGTTGTGATTCGTGTTCGTGTTGGTGTGTCATCGGTTTCACTGTGAGCTAATTGACATTCCTCACAATCAAATACATCGCCATCACCATCCTCTACTTGAAAGAAATTGTTATTATTGCTAATAATAGTTCCCTCAAATTCATTGTTAAAATCATTGTCTTTTGGTGTTGCGATTACTACATCACCGAATTTAAAATTAGCCATTTTGTTCTCCGTTGTTTTGGTTTGTATAAGATATAGAAATTGCAGGAATAAAAAACAAAAAAAAATCCCCTCAATTAAGAGGGGATAATATTATTTTTTGTAGATTCCACAATACCAATGCAAGCCTTGTTCAAGGCGATAACCATTCTCGTCAAGATAATTTTTGAATTTTTCATTCAATCGTCCCCGAACAATTTCTTTGACATCCGAGCCATCATATACAATGTTTAGGAGGGCATCTTGACAATATTCCTCTTTGCGGTAATGCCATTCAAGTGGAGTGTAAAAGGTCTTACATCCGTTTGGATTGAGTCTGTGGCGAGTGATGAAGCGTTTGACAATCTTGTGACATACAAGAGTATCATTTGGAGTGAGCATTAAGTGTTCGTTAGTTTGCTTGGTCATTTGGACATCCTTTTTGAGTGAGTAATTTAACAAAGTCTTCTCTATTGTATGGTAAGTTATTTGCAATATCCAATGGTACATTGTGTATTTGGCTTGTCATAAAGTATCGCAAAAATGACTTATTTGAGAATCGAGTGCTTGTGAAGTTTCCAGTATATAGTTGATAGATAAATGCGTGAAAATCAATTTCATCTAATGATGAGAGAGTTTCATTTGATTTATCAATATCTATTGAATATAATGGATTTGGAGTTGGTTTGTGAGCATCCAAATAAAGAGCAATCATACGCTCTATATTGTGGTATTCTTTCAGCATTTTGCGTTCATAATCTTTTAACATTTTCATCTCCGTTGTTGCTTGTATAAGATATAGAAATTGCAGGAATAAAAACCAAAAAAAATCCCCTCAATTAAGAGGGGATTGTAAAATAATATTAAACTTCGACATCTCCCACTAATAAGCGTTTGGTGTCATCCATTGCGAAACGAATTTCCTCAAGAGTGACAGCAGTTGTTGAGAACTCTTCTCCCGAATATTTATCGTGAGCAACGAATTTAATTCCGTGCTTCGTGATTACTGCATATTGCCCTAGTACACGGACATAATCAATATCGTCTACATACTCCCCACCCTCTTCAAGGGCATCTTGTAATTCAGCCAATGACTCATCAATGCAGAAGAGATTGTGTGTGTCAAGGTTTGGAATGCCCGATTTGTCAATGACATTTACAAGTTCAAATCCGAAGTAGAAAAATTCCATTGAATACAATTCATTGCATTCAATTGCTTTGAATATATCGACATACTTTTGCATCGTTGCAAAGAAGTATTCGTCTGGAACTAGATAGGCAGTTGTAGGTGCTTCATCATTGCAGTCATTTGTACCTGAAACTTTGAGTGCGAGTAAATTTGACTTGTTCATTTTGAATCTCCGTTGTTGGTTTGTATAAGATATAGATTGTGCAGGAATAAAAAACAAAAAAAATCCCCTCAATTAAGAGGGGAATGTTTTTTAAAGTGCAATGAGTTGAATCTCATCGGGGTTGAGTTGAAGATAGGTTTGTGAATTGTTAATAAATCCACAAGCCCTCTCTAATCGAAGTCGCATTGTTGCGTGTGCTTCTTTGAGAGAAAACGCTTTTACTTCAAAATCAATGTCAAAGTACATAGGCAAATCAATTCTGAATTTGAAAGACTTTTGCAAAATATTTGAAAATTTATTTGGCTCTTTGTGATATAATTGCACAAGTGATTCTATATTCGAGTCACCTTGACAAATAAAATAATTTTCTTTTGTAAGGTGTTCGATGCAGAAGTTGTTTACATTATCAGAATTGATAGCGATATATCCTCTTGTTTCAAGATATTCAACTATTGCTTCTGTACTTCCATAGTTAGCGATATCGAATACTATATAATCTTTGTCTTCAAGGTGATTGATGAATGGTTCGATAAATGTAGTTGGGAAAATTTTAAAATCTTTTGGCTCAAATACTTTATTTAAGGCATTTACATCAATCGGTTTGTTTGTGTCGATGACAAGGAAGCCCATATTTTTAAAAATATCCGTAGCGTGCGATACAAAATTGTCAGACTCAATAACATACCACCCATCATTACGCAAGTATTCGGGAATTGAATGGTTCTCGTGGAATACTTCATATTTATGTGATTCCAAGTAATTAACCACATCTATAATGCTTGTACTATTTTTGTCACCATCTTTAATAACAATGTATCCACAATCTTTCATATCTTCGATTTCAGCTTCTATACTTCTGTAAACAATACCACCAAGAGTTTGAACAATGTCTTTAGCGTGTTGCCAACCATTATCTTCTGATTTCAAATTAATACAAGCATAATCCTCTTGTTGTAAAAATTTAACTGCACTATATAGTCTCGCATCTCGGCTATGGTTATGCTGAAGAATTTCATAACCTTGTGAATTAAGGTATGCGATTGATTTTGTAATAGCATCCTCATTATCACGATTTGGTTCAAGTACGATTACACCTTGTGCAGATTCAAGCCATTCACCAAAGCAATGTTCTTGGTTATCGTCATTGTTTACGCAAATTACTGCCAAGTGACTTTCACCATCATTTGATTCCCAACCATTAACTAATTCATCTCCAATACAAGTCCAATACAATGATTTAACCATTGAATCAATCCCATATTTTTTAGACTCGGATAGAGTTAAAAAGGTTTGATTGAGAATGCGATGTGCTTCGTCTTCTTTGAGAATTTCGTCAAAGAAGTTTTCGATTTTTGTTTTGAGCGAGTTCATAATAATCTCCGTTGTTGGTTTGTATAAGATATAGATTCTGCAGGAATAAAAAACAAAAAAAATCCCCTCATTTAAGAGAGGATTTTTTCTTATTGTTAATAACTTTACAAGGGATAGTGAAGTTATTTTCATACACCATTTTTGTGGTATCTACATAGATGAGATGGTCGGGGTTATTAACAATGCCATTAGTCATTGTTTCATATTTTAGTACATCATAATGCACTTTGTCTGTGTAGTAATGTGTGTATAATGTGTCTAGTGTGTTTGATAGTTCCCACACATAAACATTGTTATATGTATCCACACATTTAATTTTGATATTTTTTGCATACACTATTGATGCAATCACAAGAAAAAATAAAATCTTTTTCATCATTGAGTCCAGTCTGTTAAAAAATTAAAAAATAAATTGCCCCGAAGGGCAATTCTCTATTTTGCAAATCCAAAAGAATTGTCTTTCCCCCCTATTGTCACTTTAAGGCGAAGTCCAATAATTACACCTTTGGGGTCAGTAGTTCTGTCATCATTCAAATCGCCATCAATTACAGAAAAATTTAAATATTTTTCAGGCAATTTAGTAGAATTGAATACAATCGCTACATTCTCACCTTTTGACAATTTATTAACAATCACTTCATCACTTGTTTTTTCATCTGCCGAAAAAGTCAAATGATAATTTCCCGTTGAATATCTATCGAAGACTTTGCTGTAATCATAAAAATTAATATGAGGAACAAGCATTGTTAAGTAAGTCCATTCTACATCACTTGTCACATTCAATCGAAAATAGGCATTTGCACCGACTAACATAGCCATTTCGTGTTTTTGTTTAATCTCCATTAAAAGGAAGGCATCGAACCATTCTTTGGCATTGAGATAGACAAAAGTTCTGCGAGCCTTTGCTTTCAAAGGTGCTGAAAGCTCTTCACCTGCAAACATTTTTCGACCTTTGAGGATATTACCTTGACCACTGAATGCCAAGCAAGTAAATTTACAAGCCCCAGCATTCGGACACATATTAACACCTTTTGCCAAAATACTTGGCAACAATTCTAGTCCATAATTTAAGTTTTCACCTTTGGCAAGTTTTGAGTTCGTTGTTAGCAAACCTTTTTGAATGAGTTCTGCTTTGCACTCTTCAATATTTAAGGTTTCCATATAGTCACGAATCATTGTTTTAATTCCGTTAAATTGTTCTACATTCATTTTTATCTCCGTTGTTGTTGTGTAATAGATATAGATATTGCAGGAATAATCTACAATCATTTGTTTTTGATTTGTTAGATTTGCCTCAACTATTCTATATAGAGATTGCAGGAATAATCTACAACGAATTAATGAGTTGACAAATTGTGTTGTATTTGTTAAGGGATAATGTAGAGCAAAATTTTCAGTAGAAATTGCAGGATAAATCTACAAGCGATTTTAAAGCCGTTTACAAGGCTTGTGAATTTGGTGATGTGTTTATACCACTTCATTTATAATCGCCTTGTATACACGCTCTAAACGCTTTGTAAATGTGATTTAAATCATCAGAATCCATTTCGGATTAAACGCAAAAAGAAGCCCCTCTTTCGAGGGGCTTTTTTCATTCTGCTTTAGGAACATTGTCGAAGATAGGTTCACCCTCTTCATCAAACACATCAATGGTACATTGCCCATCATTTTCTGCGATACTCATTTGTTCGCCAGTATCTTCAACAACTCCCTCATAAGTGCCAATGTCCATCAAATCGCTTGCTTGTGTACAAGTTCCGTTTTTAATTCGGGTAATCACATCTTGAAGTTTGTCATCGGGTATTTCAACTCGTTCCCAATTTGTGATTTTAAAATCTACATGTGCCATTTTTGTTCTCCGTTGTTTAGGTTCTGTTTAATATAGAAGTTGCAGGTAAAAAATACAAAGGGGAATTTAATCCCCTTGTTTAATTTGTTTCAGTTTTGATTGTAGTGCATTGAGCAATCACTTCACCATCGGGATTGTGAATATTTGCGATGCTCGCAATGATACTTCCCACATCTTCTCGGTCTTCACCTTCCCAATTAATTTTACCTTCAAGGTTAATTCCATTTGGGGCAAGGAAATTGTCTTTGATGTAATGAAGCCATTTAACATACTCATAGAATTTTTCGCCACAATCCCATTCTAATTCAGTGCCATCTTCGGTAAGAATCCATTGACACCATAAACTTGGTTGTGTTGAGGGTGTTGCGTTATGATTCAAAACTGAGTCATCGCCGGTTTGACCACAATTACCATCATCAAACGCAAAATATTCGCCATCGACGCCGTAAGAGCCATTGTAGCCGTATTTGCCTTTGTAAATCTCTTCTAACTTGTTTACATCTCGTTTCATTCTGCGAGTTTCGCTGAATGTATTGATGTATTTTACAAGTTCGGGGCTTGCGGGTGGATTAAGTTTCATTGAGCCATTGAATTCAGTTGTGTATCCCATTTTGTTCTCCGTTGTTGTTGGGTTGTATAAGATATAGAAATTGCAGGAATAAAATACAAAAGGGGAATTTAATCCCCTTTGTTTAACCGATAGAGCCGATTTCGGCAATATCAATGTCCCACACTCCTGTTTCTTCAAAGAAATGGGCATTGAGTTCAATCGTATCGCCATCTTTCATTTTGTGTGTGTGATTGTTGGTAATTACCATATCAATGTCATTTTTCAAATCGTCCAAATCTGATTCGTCAATGACGAGAGATATTTTGGAATCGAGTGTCAATTTGTTATCGTATTCGGGTACGGCACAGTCATCACCATCGTACATTGAGAATTCCATTTTGAATTCGAGTGTGTCTGTATTGCCTTTGTAATTCACATTTACATTGAGTATAAAATCTTTACTGATATTTGTATGTCCCATTTTGTTCTCCGTTGTTTGGGTTGTATAGGATATAGATTTTGCAGGAAAATTCTACATACAAAAAAAGACCCCCTAACAAAAGAGTCACAACGGAAAATGACTCAATCATTAGGGGGCTTTCGATTACCACATCGAAACAACAACGGAGCTTTGTGGTAATCGGGAGAATTTATTTATTCGTCAAAGGCTCGTTGATAAAAATATCACTTACACTTCCCACATATTTTGTGGTTGGGAAAGGCAGTGTAGATACTTTGATAGTAGTGTAATCTACAACATCAATAGTACCAAAGGCAGTTGTTAATGGTCGGGTGACTTGTTGTGTAATGCTTACATAGAAGCCATCTGCTTCTAGGTGTGCAATAGTTTCATCAATTCCATCAATACCCGTTCCGTTCGTATTTCGCAAGTTTTGGATAACAATATGCTCACCTTTGCGAGTGAGAGTATGTTCTAAAAGTCGTGTCACAATTTCCCAATATTGTAGTTCTTTAACATTGGTTTTAATATGGTCAATAATCGCTTTTCCGTTCATCTCGGACTCCGTTTTAAGTTATGTTCAATATAGTAATTGCAGGAGAAATTGTCAAACAATGTTTGACAATTTTTTGTTTACAGCTTTCAAGCGTCTTTTGCGTGCTTTTTGTTTACGAGCTTCATTGCGAGAAACATTCATCAAGTCAAGTAATAATTTGTACATCATATCCTCATTGTTCAGTTGTGATAGCCCAATTAAGAGCAAGTTCTTGTGTTTCAGTTATCATTGCATTGGAGTCATCAATGTCAATAGATTCGCCCAATTCATTCAGTTGTTCGGGGTCACACACTACATTCATTCCAAAAATTTCGACATACTCTTCGATTTTTTCTTTGCTTAAATTTTCGGGAAGTCCCGTGATAGTGAATGATTTTTCGATTGTGATTGTGATTTGCATTTGATTCTCCGTTGGTTTGTATAAGATATAGATTCTGCAGGATAAATATTCAAATCCCCTTGACATTAATTTGTCAAGGGGATTGGGAATTACAAGTTGTGAATCAAATGTTCCACAACTAAATTCCAAGTGGCGGTAGGGTCTTCATCTTGTGCATCGGGATATTGGTCAATTACCATTTTGATTTGTTCATCAGTAATACCAATGGTCAAATCATTGGCAATTTTTTGCACATCTTGTGCCGTGATAGGGCATTTGGTGCTTTCCTTTGCCAATGAATAATTGTTCTCAAGCTCTTCTGTTTCAGAAATGTATCCATTCTCAATAAGGTGGTGTAAATCCTCTTCATCAACAACAAGGTTTGTGCCGACTAATTCGGCAAACTCTTGTTGTTGTGTTTCGTTCATATATGGTAAGTTTGTGAATGTGATTGCTTTTGTCACTACGATTGTCATTTGCATTTTAATCCTCTTCATTCATAATTGAATCAATTTGGTCATTGATATCAGACATATCGAGATTGTCTTCAATGTAATCAGGATTCCAATCTTCTTGTGGAATATCCAATCCAGTATTTGCTTCGACATCTTCTTTGTCCCAAATTAAGAAAATGATGTGAGTTTCGCCTCGGTCTTTAAGTTCATTGAGTCTTGCGATTGCTTTGTCGATGTTCATTTGTATCTCCGTTGTTTGGTTTGTATAAGATATAGATATTGCAGGATAATTCTACAAATCTATTTCAGAATAAGTTCGGGGTGTTGTTTATAGAATTGGCGTTCACATTGAGTGTAGACAATTTGTAAAATGAGAAGAGCCACAATTAATGCGGTAATTTTTCTCAATATATCTGTTATAGTCATTTTGTACATTCCTTAAAAATAAAAAAAAATCCCCTTGACATTGATTTGTCAAGGGGATTGTAATTTTACTCTTTGAAATTTGGTTTGATTTCTGTAAAATCTTCGGGGTTAATGATTTCGGTTTCAAGTGAGATTAAATCTCTCGCCCAAGTACCAATGTATTTTGCACCGTTTGAAGAGCGATAATCACCACCACCAAGACCATTACCTTCACTTGTTAAGAGTGGCAATGGGTGTACAACATATTTGTGTACTTTGCCCTTGTCATCTGTGTAAGTGTCGGTAATTGGCAATTTGCTATAATACAAATCGACAAATTCTTTTTTATCGTGATTGACAAGATAGCGATATTTCGCAATTCGTTTACAAGCCAATTTTGAAAGTTTCAATTCGTCATCACAAAGCGTGTAAAGATTTTTACCATCTCCATCGCTATCTTTGTGATAGAACTCATCGTATTCGTTTTTATCAGCTTCTGCATAGTCGCCAGCCCAAACGATTCGTTTTGGATTGTTCAAAATTTCCTGTTCAATTCGTGCCACAAAATCATTACCAATCCACGAATGTTCCATCAGTTTCAATCCGTTGTTGTAATCGTGTGAATAGGCGAATGATTCCACATTAATTTTGTCATCTTTTAAAAAGAGTGGCTTGTAATATTGTCCCATTGTAATCTCCGTTGTTATATTGTTAGGGATAATTGATATAGAAATTGCAGGAAAGAAAAACACTCAATTAAGAGTGTTTTTGTGTGTTATTAAATGACTTCAATTTCATTTAAAACATAATCAGCATTGTCTTCGGTTGCATTACCATAATCAGTGTTATATGCTTCATCCATTGCTTTGGTTTCAGCCTCTTCCATTGAATTAGCTTCAATTTCAATCTCAATAGTTTTGGTTGATACTCTTGAGATGCTTACATTAAATTTCGCCATTGTGTACTCCGTTGTTGTGTTGGTTAATTGATATAGAAATTGCAGGAAAGAAAAACACTCTATTTAGAGCGGTTTTCTTTAACTTCTTCGATGTGATACTTAATCGTGTCCCAAGTAATTCCTTGCTCACAATCGTGATAATATTCTGCTCTTCGCAAAACTTCATCACATTCCTCTTGTGAAATATCCTCATCTTCTGTAAGGTTCTCTTCATCCTCTGCCAATGAAGCGTTGGCTACTCGGACATCCTCATCATCCCAAATGGCATAAGCAATTACATCATCGGGGTTGCGATTTTGTAAGCGTGTGATTAATTCTGAAACTTTCATTTGATTCTCCGTTGTTGGTTTGTGTAAGATATAGATTCTGCAGGCAAAGTTTTCAAAATATAAACTTTACAAAAATATGGAAATGTTATGGACAAGTTTTTATTATTCCTAGAGTCATTGGAAAGCGATGCCAATAAACCATTGATTGAGTCAATCATTGAAGGGTATTTGCTAATCGAGAGTTTTTCATCACCCGAAAACTTCAATGTATCTAAAGCCGACCCTATTAAAAGAACGATTGCAGTTATCCAAGAATATGCCGATAAATTCCGTGATGGTGAAACCATTGATATAATGGATAACATTATGGGGTTAATCAAAGCAAAACGATTTGATGATGCTATTAGATTAACCAATGAAGTAGATGCTAAATACCAAAAATATACAAATCAATTAATTGATGGTATTATGGCTCTATCACATCAGTAAGTAAATAGTTCGTTCTTAATCAAAAATACAGATTCCTTACATAGCATACTTGATGCTTTCAAGCCCAAGTTTCTTGCGATTTTATGTAATGGTTCTGTATTTTTTCTATTCTGTATTCGTTCTACAATATAGAAGTATCGGTATAAAAAATAATTATTAATTAAATCACATATCAATGTACTTAATTTAATATTATAATTTATAAAGTCATTATTGCTTTTAGCGTGAGATTGATTTAATTGAACTTGAACATCGAGAGCGTCAAATCTCCAAATAGCAAATAACCAAGTATCTCTGTGTGTAAGCCAATTTAAAAACTTTTTCATTTTATAACTTTCATTCAACTCTTTACAATATAGTAAATGCAGGCAATAAAAACAAAAAAAAAATCCCCTTGACATTGATTTGTCAAGGGGATTGTTAAGTTAATAAATGCTAGGCAAATAACCTTTTAAGTTTTCAATTGGAACGAATTTGAGCAATTCCTCAATACATTCCAAATCACCTCTTGCAATGTCATTTTGCATTTCGGTCATTACTTGCTCAATTAAGCTAACTACTTCGATTGTTAACCAATCACTATGCTCTGTGTGAATGCTAGAGTTTTCATCACTTCCATCATCTACATACAAGCCATACAAACTAATTCGTTCAATGTCATCATCACTAAATTCGCCCTTAAAGAAGTTCACATCATAGCTTTTACCATTGACTTCAAAAGCATACCAAATATCCTCATCGTTTTTCAAAAGAGGTTCATCCCAAGTATGAATTACTTTGCCATCGAGGTAAATTTCGATTTGAGTTTCGCTTACTCGGACAGCGGTAAGGTTCAGTTGTTTAAGGTCATTTACATTTGATAAAACTTTCATCGTTTTCATTTTGTATCTCCGTTGTGTTGTTTCGTAATAGATATAGATGTTGTAGGAATAATCTACAAACATCCCCTATTTCTAGGGGAATATTTTTAATCACAAAGTTGATAATTGAATGATTCTACACACCATCCAGTTTCATCAGTTATTAAGTCAGCACCATCCAATGCAACATCAATATCATCATCGACATCAAATGTTAATTCAGTCGGTAAACCTTCAACATCATCTTCATCAATATCGTAAACAATATCGAATAATTTATATCTCGCCATTTTGTATCTCCGTTGTGTTGTATATCTAATATAGAAATTGCAGGATAAATCTACAAAACGATTCGGTTTAAATCCAAGCGAGTTCCATAAGGTGCATAAGTTGTTTCGTGTAGTGTATAGGTTATTCCGTGTCGAATTAAATAGCCCTCAACAACAAATAAATCAATTCGTTTAACTCGGATTGCTTCGGTCATTTTTGTGGTGTATGATACACCTGTGTCAGTAAAGTCTTTGACTTTTTCACCTGTTTTCAATGAAAGACCTTCTACCCAAATAATGAACATTTCGTCATTATAATCTTTTTGAATTTGGGCACGAATGCGTTTATGTTTTCGCTCCCATTTTGCATCTGCATCTATACGATGGTTAATAGTTTTTTGTGCATCACTCCAAAATCCTTTGTCGCTTTGTGTAAACATTTTAAATCTCCGTTGTTGTTTAATAGATATAGAAATTGCAGGCAATAAAAACAAAAAAAAATCCCCTTGACAAATTAATGTCAAGGGGATTGTTGAGTTAATATCGTTCTTCTTCAATTTCGACTTCATTCAATGAGTAATTAAATGTTGGTAAATTGTTTTGGGTAAGTACTTCATTGATTGCTTTAAAGCCATTAATAACTACATCATTAACATGTTCAATAGCGTGTCCCATATCTCTCGCCATCACAAGACCCTCATCAAAACCACCATAAAGATTGGTAGTTGTGGGAATTGTATAGTGAAATCTCTTGAGAAATTTATTTGGAAAGTGGTAGTGTAAAAATGCAGTAATACCAAATTCAGCACTTGGACAAGTTTGATGCACAATTTGTTGTGCTAATTGTGTAGCAAGTTTTTCAAGCATTTGCGCCCACGAATCAAATTTTGTGGATTTGATTACTTCTTCCCAATCCCAATCAGCAGTTTGCGTATCGAGTTCATTGGCAAAAGTTGTCAAAATATGAGTGGGATAATCCCAACCATTTTGCATAATATTAAATTCGGTTTGCATTACTTCAATGGTGAGTAAAGAAATTGTAATCGACATAGTGTTCTCCGTTGTTAAGTTCTAATAGATATAGATTGTGCAGGAATAAAAAACAAAAAAAATGAAGGCTTAAAGCCTCCAAATTGTTCCGTGAATGATTACATTATTTCGTACATCATTTTTAATTTCGTTTGGCAATTCTTTGTCAAAGAAACACGCTCTGTGTTTTTCGCTATAAGGCTGATGAATGATGCCTACTTCGTGCCAACCACTATTATTTTCGTTGTAATTGCGTTGTGTCAAGTTGTTTTCAGCGTTCCAATACAATTTCTGTTGTCTAGGGGCTTCTGTGTCAGAGCGTTGAGAATCCCAAGTGCATATAGCGATTAAAGTAGCCATTGTTAAGCCTTTGTGAAAGATGGAAGTGACTTCATATAATTGATAGCTATTGCATTAGCTTCGCTCCAAGATACATCGGAAGCGATTTTAGTCCATCCTTCAGATTCTCCATCTTCATACATCACATCATATTCAGCATTGTCATCGTCACCACCTTCGTGAATGATATTGATTTTTTCTTGTGTATTGGGATTGTGGAATCCATCCTCAAGTCCCATTAATCGTTTCCAAGCCATAATAATCTCCGTTGTTTAGTTATATCATATATAGATATTGCAGGAATAATATACAACGAATTAATAGTTTGACAATATGTAGCATTGTTGTTAAGGGTATTTGTATAGCTAATTTTCCGGTAGAAATTGCAGGTAAAATTCCCACCGAAGTGGGACTTTTTTTATTGAATTTCCTCAATCATAATTGGTTTAACATCACATTTGACTACGCTGAAATCATTTTCGCCATAAGGAGATACACAAGCCTTATCATACGCTTCTTTCACATCTTTTGCTTCTACTTCAATCGTAGTAGTGCGAATGCACATCTCTTCAAGTTTAACTATAAATTTCGCCATTATGTACTCCGTTGTTGTGGTTGTTTTAGATATAGATTATGCAGGAGAGTTCTACAAACGAAAAAAGAATGCCCCAATTAAGGGGCAATCTAATTTTCAATCTTGGATAATAAATTCAGTTGTGTATTTGAGTTCGCCATCCCGAATCATTGATTTAACGCATCGCTCATCTAACCAACAAAGGTTATCAGTGTCATAAATTTTGGCAAGTGATTGTTTATCATTTTCACAAGTTTCTTCTGTCAAGGGCTTTAAATAGTTAATGTTCCAAGTAAGGTAAGCATAGTACCAACGAGGCTTTGTATCACCAAATTTTTTCATCCATACATAGAGCCATTCTTGCTCACAAATTGGAAATTGCATTGTCACGGCTTTTTCATCATCGTCGCCACGAGATTTGTAAAACTTACAAACATCAAGTTCCCTATCTCCGCAATCAAAGTCACGCAAATTTCCATCGGGCATATAGAGGTCTTTGCCAAGTGATGAGACACCACCAAGTGCAATGAGTTGTTTGATTTTCTTGGGGTCTTGGTAGTGTTCCAAGAGAATTGCTCCATTGTGTGAGGGGTAGCCATCCCAATGGCAATATACTTGTTTGAATTTTCCGTTAGGTAATTGAATTGCAATGTTAGAGCGAGTTCCCATTTTGTTCTCCGTTGTTGTTGGGTTGTATTGAATATAGAAGTTGCAGGTAGAATCTACATTCTGCCATTGTGATGAACATAATCCCAATCAATTCGCCAAAATTCACCTTTGAGATGTTCGACAATATCAATTTGTACTTGATAGGGCGCACCTTTGTAGATACTTGTAATCTTCTTGGCAATTCGTCTAGCTCGGCTAGATAACGCTCGGCAAACGGCTTTGTATCCAGCCATTGAGGAATAAACACTCCATCCACCATTGTCAAAAAACTCCCAATCAATTACTTCAGCTTTAATACATCGCTTGACAATCACTTGAAAGGCTTGGTTTGGCTCTGTATCACCTACACCATAATCGTGATATTTTGTTTCAGTTTCTCGCCACATATTTAAAGCGTCTTTAACTTCTTGCATTCTGTTTCGTGTCATTTGTATCTCCGTTGTTAAGTTCTGATAGATATAGATTGTGCAGGTAAATAAAACAAAAAAATTAAGGCAATTTCGCCTTAATTTTTTGGATATCTTTTGGAGGAATTTGTGTGATAATAGTTCCCTTTGTCATATCGACTTGAATTTGTGCCATTACAAAACTAACAAGTCCTAAAATTAAAAAATATTTCATAAGTCATTCTCCTCTTTGCATACATTGCAAATGTGATTGTTGGTTATTTCATCTACAAAAATTCCATCTGCGACACTTACTTTTTCAAGGCAAATATTACAAAGAAATTCATCATTTTTGTCAGGCGACTCAATTTTATTTAAAATCATACATATCCTTTTTGGGTAAAAAATAAAAAAATATTCGGCAAAACACCGAATATTTTTTATTAAATAATTTCCTTGATGTGTCGGTTAAGAAGTTTGATTCGTGAGTAAACCATTATACATTGTTGATTATAAACCTCAGCAACCCACGATACTTTGTTATATTTGAACGATAGTATTGCATAAGAAAGTTTAGCCCCTCCTACATTAACACCATCGTTCAATTTTACTTTCATACCAGCTTCAAATTTTACGGCTTTTGGTTTTGGTTTGAGTTCATTCATTTCAGCATACCATTTATTGGCATACTCGTTTCGGGGTGCATTGGTCATTATGAGGAATTTTTTGGGGCAATCTTTTTGGTAAAATCCACAAGACTCATCAAGGTCTTTGTATCCCCATCCACCATTCCGTTCTTTACCAATCATATCCAAAGCAATGAATGTAATTGATTGATTCGTTTCTTTGTCAGTTCTACGAATAACTTTCCAAAGGTGAGATTTTTTATCAGAGAATGACAAGCATTCCCATTTAGTTTTCTCATTCTCTTCGTTGCGTGTACGCTCTTCGATAAATGCTTTGCGACCATAATCTGTTGTGTGAAATAACCATCCCATTTTGTTCTCCGTTGTTTGTGTTGTTGTATATAATATAGAAATTGCAGGAATAATCTACACAGAGTCTTTGCCATTGTTCATCATTTTACTTGTATCGCTTTTCCAAATGAAGTGATTCTGTGCATCAATCCATCGCAAGAAATTTACTTCTATAAATTTGACTTCATCTTGTTTCACATCGTTTTTGATTAAGCCTATCTCACGGGCTTTTGCAAGGGCTTCTTTGGCATTTTTTGCAGTGACTGTTGTATAACCATTGCACCATTGTTTCGACTCAAAAAAGGCTCTATAAAGGCGTGTTTTCATTTCATATCTCCGTTGTGTTGTTATATATAATATAGAAATTGCAGGAATAAGCTACAAAGCCATTAACAATATAATTCACTTGACAAAGGGAACTTGTTTTGTTAAGGGTATTTGTATAGCTAAATATTCAGTAGAAATTGCAGGAGAAAAATTCACCTTGACAATCCCAACGGAAAGATTGTCAAGGTGAAAAGACTCAAATGAGTCTTAACTTTACTGCTTTTTTGTGATAAGCCCATTCAGTGATATTAGGCTCAATGAGGTCACCATCGACGAAATTAAGGTTTACACAGAACCATTCAGCAAAGGCTTCTACATTAATATCCCAAGCCTCAATATCAGTAAATAGCGTGCTATAACCATCTTCTGAAAGGTTGTCAATGAAGTCCATATATTGTGCAAATCCATCGTAAAACACTTGTCGAAGTGGTGTGCAAGAGAGTTCGTTATCACCTATATTTTGGTGATGGTTTAAGAGTTCGTAATATTTGTTCGCTGTTTTGATACCAAATAGGTATGAGTGTGTACAAGGTTGTGACATTTTATTCTCCAATGTTTAACTACTTCATATAGAAGTTGCAGGTAAATTCTACACCAAAAAGAAGCCCCTCTTTCGAGGGGTATTTGTTATAAGGGAATTGTTTTTGTGTGTTTGAGTTGTGATAGGTCATTAACAAACCAAATGTCTTCCAATGTACATTCATCGCCATCTTCGATTGAACAATAACGAGTTTCTAGTACCTCTTTAGCTTCGTCATCTGTTGGATTGAGTGGGTCAAAATCCCCTATTGCCGTTGTGATATGTAAAGCGTATTGCTCTTCATAATCATATGACGGCAAAGGAAACGGCACTACAAAGGTAGAAAAGAAGTAGAATGCTTTTTCACTTGGGGCATAGAACAAATGTCCCGAAACCATTTTCTCATCATCTTTGTCATTGTATGATGAATCGTGGTATAAGCAACATTCGTCAATGAATGTCACAAAGATAGAGCCTTGTGGTAAGTGCTTTGAAAGGTTGTGCATTTTCATTTTGAACCTCAGTTGGAAAGAGTGATTGATTGAAGTATTGGACTTGGATTGCCGTAATCCTCAAATGTACCACAAGGCTTGTGTCCAATGTTTACATAGGCAGTATCAAAACACACACCTTGTTGGTTAAAATGACCTTTGAGGATTTGAATTACTTCATCCTCCGTAAGTTCTACTGATTGTGAATTTTTGATTTGAGGCATTTTGTTCTCCGTTGTTGAATTACTTTATATAGTAATTGCAGGTAAAATTTATAAACTGATTTAAAAGGAATTATCAAATGAAATTTATACATTTTTTAGAGTCATTAAAAACAAATGATAATACATTTTTAATTGAAAGCATAAAAGAGGGCTATTCAATTATTAATGAAAGTGGATTGTCAAGAATTTATCAAACATTAAATTCTGAATTACCTTATGCTATCATAACGGCATTTAGAAAGGAAAATGATTACAATGCCAATGTGCAATTAAATAAGCAATTACAACAAGACATTCGTGGTCTAGGATTGTCTTATAAAAGAGCATCGGGGGAATGGGTTGAGAATGGTAATACACCTGTTAAAGAGGCTTCTATGATAGTCCAAATGCCACAAGATTGGGATGAGGAAACTTTTAGAAAAACTATGAGTGGATTAGGTGATAAATACAAACAAGACGCAATTACATATAAATCGGGAAATAGCAACAAACCAGTATTTATAGGTCAAGGCGAAGTGAGTGATTATGGATTGAAATCTACATTTGGTAGAAAACAGCCCGAAGGTGCTACGGGTGAATACAAAAAACCATCTAGCGAACGATTAAGTCCGGCTAGACGATATAGTTTCCCAAGTGAAGAGAGTTAAAAACTCTCTTTTACTTTTTTGTAAAGCTCCTCTACAATTTCGGGCTTGTGTAAATCGTGGTGGCGACAAATGCTTGCCGATACTCCCGATTGTTTAGGGTGGGCTTGCTCAACTAATTGCTGATGTTCTAATGGAACAATACTTCCATCTGCTAATTGAAATTTTTGAGGTTTCATTATAATCTCCTTTGTTGTATATCTAATATAGTAAATGCAGGAATAAAAATCAAAAAAAAAAATCCCCCAATTAAGGGGGAAATTTTTGTTAGGCTTCTGTTTTTAAACTCAAGATTCGGAAATCCTTTGCCAAATTTGTGTTAATATCGTATGTGTATACCACATTCATATCTTCACAAAGTAAATCACGATTTGAATTAAGCCATTCAATAAGTTCGGCTTCGACTTCAGTGATATAATCATCGAGCCCATCTTCAATCTCTGAATGATAGTAATCGGATTCTATTCTAACACGATTACAATCTGTGTCATCAATGACATCAAATCCAGACTCTGCTACTAATCCACTCAAGTCATCTTCTTCAATAAGCTTTAAATACATTTTAAATCGCCTTCTTTTGGTTGTAAGAATCAATACTCCCTTGAATTTTTTCCAAGAGAGTTTCAAGGTGTTCATCTAATGAGAAGCAAGTATCCCATCTAACATTAACATCTTTTAAATCGTGAGTTGTGCAACTACCTTTTAAATAGTTTTGATTAACTAGAACATTGAATACAAAATATTCACCATCAGAGCCTTCCACTTCAATGATAGGCATCTTTTTCATATTGCAAAATTCTTCGATTAAATCATTAGTTGCTGACATATTCCATCTCCGTTGTTTAGGTATATCATATATAGAATCGGCAGGCAATAAAAACAAAAAAAAAATCCCCCAATTAAGGGGGAATTTTTGTTAAACTGACATATGCCAATCGTGTACTTGAAAACTGACACTATGGCGAGTTTTCACACCGAGTTTGTTCAACTCTTCACAAATTTCGGGCATAGCGTTATGATGTGCCAAAGACCATCCATAACTATCTTGTGGGGCTGTGGAAGCCATATAATTGCCACTCTTCTCAAGAATAGCCACATACTTCGCCACTTGCTCTTCAATCAATTTGCGTTTCTCTTCACGAACTTTTTCAAACATTTGTATCTCCGTTGTTGTTGTGTAATAGATATAGAAATTGCAGGAATAAAAAATAAAAAATATTGCTCCATTTAAGGAGCAACAGATTTTTAAATTTTCTTGTTAATGATTGCCAATATATAAGGATTGATAAAGAGGTGCATATCACAATCATAATCCCAATCAAATTCTCCATCGCGGTAGAATAGGTGGTTGCTCCAAAGGTTTTTACATTCGCAACATTTTTTACATTCGCAATCGCAATCGTCAACAGGCTCATTATAGAGAACAAATTCATCATCTCCAATTTGAGTGAGAAGCCAATCTTTGCCAATCAAAATGATTGTATCGGGATTCATATCCTCTTTGATGAATTGCTTCAACATTGCTTTTTGTGGGAAGTTCATACTACATCCTTTGTAAGAGGTTCTACACCAAAAATTCCACTGCCTAAATCGTAATCACAAGTCCATCCAATGACATTGAGTTCATCGACAATGCGTTGGCATTGTATGTAGCCCTCATCTCCATTATGGGTGTCAAGGATATCTTTGACTTCTTGTGGTAAAGCATCATATTCGTCTGCGTCCATTATATTCTCCGTTGTTTAGGTATATTATATATAGTTTTTGCAGGAATAATCTACAAGCCCATTAACAATTAATTTCACTTGACAAAGTGAAGTTGTTTTGTTAAGGCATTTAACAGAGCAAAATATTCAGTAGATTTTGCAGGAATAATCTACAATGAAAATTCCCCTCATTTAGAGGGGATTTGTATGTAAATTATTCAATGTCTATATAATCCATTTCCTCATCTGAATAGCTTGCTAATAGCCTTTGTGTTTCGATGTGGCTATAGTTGCGATATATGTTCATCACTTTGCGTTTAACACAAAGGTTGTGTGTAAAGCCTTGGTTATTCAAAAAGGTTAACATATCGTTGGCATCATAAAAAGCATTCGATGAGTGACGCTTATACACTTGCCCCGACCGAACAAGTTCTAATTTCCAATGCCCACGATGGTCAAAAATTATTTCAGCATAATGGTCATAACCAATTTTTGCAACAAGTGCAGGTAATCGTTCAAATTGTAAATGTTTCATTTAAATCTCCGTTGTTAAGTTAACACAATACTTTTTTGCTTCTCTCAAATTTGGTAGATTAGCAATGTTATTACCTTTGTCAAAGTCTTCTCTTGACAAATAAATTAAATAAAAATTTTCACGCTTACTACAAAGCGTCCAGTGTTTTTGAATGAATTGTACTTCATTAGTCCAAATCTTTCTTTTGATGTATTCACGCCACTTCATTTAAACGCTCTTGTAATTTTAAAATTATTTTCTCAAGTTTGCCAAATTCTTTAACATCTCTTGTTGCAATGATTTTGTTTTCGTACTTATTGATTTCCGAAAGTAATTGTTTTCTGTTCATCGTTTTCATAAAAATCTCCATTGTTGTTATACTATATAGAAATTGCAGGAAAATAAAATAAAAAAAATCCCCTCAATTAAGAGGGGAAAATTAAAAAAATATTAGCACAGAGTGTAATCACTAAACTCTCTAAATCCCTCATACATCTCTTTCATATCCTCGGTACAAAGGAATGGTGTCCAATCATATGAGCGTGGTTCTTCAATGTTAATCCAATGCTCAAGTTCTCGTTCAGTTTTTGTACACCAATTCCCAAACTCATCTTTCATTGTGAATGTACGATTTGTATCAATCACTTTTGAGTAGTAAATTTGAGTAAGTGCCAAATCCTTTTGAGTTTCAAAAAACTTATCAAATTCTCTTTCAGTCAAGGCTTTAACTTTGCGAGAATACAAGAGCCACATAGATTCTTGCTCTTGTGTACCACTACTGTCCACAGGTAATTTAATCAAAGCGATTATCGCACCCATTCGCAAAGCTACCGAGATTTTTTTACTTTCTGCATTTATCGTATTGATAAATTCGCAAGTTAGATTATTCGCTTCTCTGTCTGCATACAGAGCGAAGGCTTGCTCAAGTGTGATGAATTCAATTTCAGTGAGTGAGTCCCAAAGTTTTTCGATGTCCATTTTAATCTCCATTGTTGTGTATATTATATATAGATTCTGCAGGTGAAAAATCCCTCAATTAGAGGGAAATTTTTCGTTGTAATAAGAAGTTAATTCATTAACACACTTTTGATAGTGGTTACAAAATTTCTGCTCTTTCTCAATTAAAAAATGCAAAATAGGTTTTGATTTGGTTTCTTCCAAATCCTCATAACTCATATCCAAATCGGACTGAATATCGGCTATGTATCCTTTTAGCCATTCAGGGCTATTTAACAAGCGTTTAACGGCTACGCTTGTTTCTTCTGCATTCTCAAAAGCATTGTCATCTAAATTGATGAATAGTGATTTAACCACCGAGTAAGAAAGAGTAAGCATTTTAATCTCCATTGTTGAATTACTATATATAGAAATTGCAGGAATATTCTACAAACTCATTTCACTTGACAAAGTGAACTTGTTTTGTTAAGGCATTTAACAGAGCTAAATGTTTGGTAGAAATTGCAGGAATATTCTACAACAAAAAAAGAAAGCCCCTTTCGGGGCATTGTCATCGCTTTGTCAATGTGAAGCCTTTTGATTCCAACCAAGACTCATATAGAGGCAACATCTCTTTAGCAGTTCGGGCTTTAAGCCCACTTGCCTCTTTAGATAGTTTTAAACAGGATGCACCTCTTGTGAGTCGCATCCCAAAGGCTTCGGCTCTTAAGCCTGCTCTGATTGTCAATAAGCGATACCCATCAATTTGTTCGGGTGTTGTGAGCATTGTGCATTTTTCTTGAGTATTCATTTGTTTCTCCGTTGTTGAATTACTATATATAGATTTTGCAGGAATAATCTACAAAACCAAAGGAAGCCCCTTTTCGGGGCATTTTGATTAGCAATTTACGATGCGAATTGGGGCATTATTATCATTTAACAAACCTTGCGCCCTAAAGATATACCGAGAAGCATTCTCTTCATATGGCTTGTCACCACAAGAGAAGTCATCAGCACTCCACTTGCTCAATGAGCCAATGTTTCCATACTTTCCATCGTAAATACTAGGATATACAATCCCGATTAAGATTTCTTTTTTATCAGTATCCACAGATACCGAGATTTTGTTTCCACACACGCCAAGTAAATTAATAGCCATTTTGAACTCCATTGTTGAATTACTATATATAGACTTTGCAGGATATTTCTACAAAAGCCATTAACAACTCATTTCACTTGATAAAGTGAACTTGTTTTGTTAAGGTATTTAACAGAGCAAAATATTCAGTAGTTGTTGCAGGAATATTCTGCAACGAAAAAAGAAGCCCTTACCAAATTATGGCAAGGGCTTTAGGTTTCATATTGATGTTTTATTAACGCTTATTTCATTCTGCGCTCCTTACGATTTCTAGGGGCTTCCACCACCTCAATTTGAGTCACTTGTGTACTGAATAGACTTCTTAATAACTTGAGCATATATGCCCCTTTCTGATTAATTCTCGGTGATTGTTTTGTTCAACTTGCCACATTTTTGACAAGCTAGGATTGTGATTGTCTTGCGTGATACCATTTCACTTGTATTGCATTTTCCCTCAACTGAAATTCTGTTAGTCAGTTGGGCAAGGTGTTGCATCTTGCTTTCTGTGCAGTGGTGATGCGTCACTATCCAAATATGTTTACATTGGAAGTTTTTGATTGATATGATAATTAGCATCAATCCTATAATGGCACTTGTGTAAGCAATTATATCGTGCATTGTTAATCCTCATTAATTAGTTTTAATTCAGTGATTAATTTCGCCCCATTTAAAATGGGTGTTGTGGTGTTTAATTCCTCAACAAGAATATACTTTTGATTGTGTTTTGCACTATCTCTATATCCTTGTATTCGTGATTTACATTGGTCGAGTGACCCAATCACATTTTGAACCCAATGCCACAAAACTGTTGGTACATTAAATTCACTACATTCCATTATTGAACATTTCATATTAATCTCCGTTGTTGATACTTCATATAGATTTTGCAGGCAAATAAAACAAAAAATTCCCTCAACAAGTTAAGGGAATTTTAAAATTTTTTAAGCCATTAATTGATAAGTGTAGTAAATATTTAAAAAATCTTTTTTACATTGCTCGTCCACAGACATAGCGTATTGAGCGTCTGTAAGGTGTGAAGGCTTGTATAGCCCAGCATAAAACTTTACGCTCATTAACAAGGCTTTGCAAATGCTTGCGATATCGTCTTCTGCACCGATATCGTATCGTCTTGAGTATTCAAACCCATCTTCATATACAATAGTCACATCAGTTTTATCGTATCCAATTTCACTTGTCTTGAAGCGATTGAAATAAAAAGTCATCTCCCAAATACCTTTGAACTCTTTATTTCTGAACATTTTATTTTCAGATAATCCAACTTTGATTTTTTTCACAGGAATCAATAATTGATATAATGCTTTGAAGTTTGCACGAACTACTGCACACGCTTCTTCCTCACCATTTAGACCTTGTGCCCGAATGAATTGCACATCTTGTTGGGCATTATCAATCCCCTCTAAAATTGCTTCAACCATATTTTGTTTGTTTTGTTTTTCTAAATTAATCATTTGAAAATCTCCGTGTTGTTGTTTGATACTATATATAGGAATTGCAGGTAATTTCTACAAAAATAAAAAAAAATCCCCCTACTGATAGGGGGAAATATTTTTTAATAATCTTCAAGAGTTCTTCGACCTCCAAATTGATTTATTTGATACATCAATCTGTATTTAATTGTTCCGTGTCTTGTACTACCCCAACCCCACCAAGCGTTAGCCGTAGCGTGTGCCGTATAATATTCAACTCTCAAAGTTTCCCATTGTTTAGGAGTGACGAACTGCACAAATGATTTGATTGAATTTTTGAATTTACAAATCACTTGTTGAATCATAGTTGGTGGTGTATGTTCAACTATTTTTGATTGTTCTAACTCACAAATTTCATTTGTCAACACTTCAAAATCATTCATTGCATTGGTACGATAATACCATTTTGGAAATTCATCATTGGATTTTTGCATCCATTTATAAAAATACTCAATCCACTCCATATCATAGTTATCTTGAGCATCATAAAAATTACACAAGTCAATTTCAGTGCCTAGCTTACTCATATCACCCTTACTAATTAAAGAGTTAATTTTATTCACATCTTGATAGTGTTTGAAAAGGATTATGCCATTATGCGAAATGCCACCATCCCAATGACAATATACTTGTTTATCTGTTTCATTACTGAGTTGAATTGCAATGATAGAGCGAGTTCCCATTTTATTCTCCGTTGTGTTGTTTGATACTATATATAGAAATTGCAGGTAATTTCTACAAAAGCCCTTGATAATCATTTGTCAAGGGTAATTAAATCATTTAATGCACAAATCATTCTTTGCGTCATCAATAGCCTTAATAAGCATTTCACGCAAATTTCTAGCAATTTTACTTGCTTCATATTGTGTGGCTTGTGTACCATTAACACTTTGATTTGTTAAGTTAATTTCAGCATCGAAATAGTCTTCTGCAATCGCCATAAAATGTTTTTTACTAATCATTTGAAAATCTCCGTGTTGTTGTTTGATACTATATATAGAAATTGCAGGAATAATCTACAAAGCCATTAACAATTAATTTCACTTGACAAAGTGAACTTGTTTTGTTAAGGCATTTAATAGAGCAAAAAAATCAGTAGAAATTGCAGGCAAAAAATACAAGCCCCGAAGGGCTTAAATTAGATTTAGAATTTCATTTGATTGTCTCCACGCTTAATGTATCACTATGACTTGATACGATTTTACACAGCACTTGTTCATTGCATTCAGTCTGCACAATAACAGACTCATTGCTTGGATAGTTCCACGGGGCGTGTACACGAAATGATGCCTTGCCATTTTTATTTAATGCTTGCATTTTTTCGGGTGTGATAATTAATCGTTTCATTTGGTAATCCGTTGTTTGATGTTTGATACTATATATAGAAATTGCAGGTAATTTCTACAAAAATAAAAAATAAAAAAAAGCCCTCTTATGAGGGCTTATTTAAGGCTTTTGTAATCATTGGAATGAATCCCCCAATAATTGCAATACATAGGCTAACATTGAAGATAAAGTCCATAGAAATAGCCATAATTCCATTGAGAATTAAAAATGCCAAGAAGCCAAACATAACAATGCCAAAAATCGCCATTGTTGTTAAAAAGTAAATTTCAAAAATTTTCCTCATCATACACTCCATTCCAATGTTATTTTATTTCGTGATACATAAGACTCAAAATGATAACTTTGAGAAATATCAGTTAGTTGTTTCTCAAGCTCTGTGTGAATACCTCTATCCCAAAAGCCAGCACCGTGACCTTGAGAAGTCAGCCATAAATCGTGACCAATGTTTTGATATTCGCCACTCTCAAAATACTTGCCACTTTTTTGCATAGCGACTTTGTAAGACTCAATTACATCTTTGTGTTTTTTGTAAAAATCCTTACAAATTTTATTTGCAAGAGTTTTTGATTTTACATTGAGTAATTGAACAGAGCCTTCCGACTCTGTGAACTCTATTGCATCAATGAATCCCTTTGTAATTTCTTTATACATTTTTCAGTTCCTTTGTTATCGCTAGTTTAGCCGAGCGATATGATTTACATTGAATGATTTTATTACCAATTTGGGCTTGACAATTTGGTTTGTCGCAGTAGCCGTGAATATATCCCGATTTGTAGCCGTGAGTGAACATTTTGTTCTCCGTTGTTGTTGTATTATATATAGAATCTGCAGGCAAATTCTACAACTTGCCTTTTAAATTTCAGTTAGCCCACCATAACCGAATCCTATCGGCATCTCTTAAACTGAATCGCACACACTCTTTTTCCCGAACTTTACCATTCGGTTTGTCGAAATATACTTTTGGAGTTTGTACACACGCAAAGTCATTAACATTGACAAATTGTAATGGCACTTGAGTTTCTTTAATGAACTCTTGTACTTTTTTAGGAAGGGTATTGAAAGTGGATTGTAGCATTTTAAATCTCCGTTGTTGTTATACTATATATAGAATTTGCAGGAATAATCTACAAAGTCATTAACAATTAATTTCACTTGACAAAGTGAACTTGTTTTGTTAAGGCATTTAACAGAGCAAAATATTTAGTAGATTTTGCAGGCAAAAATAACAAAAGGACTTTTTCAAGTCCCTTTGCTACTCTAGGTCTTCACGATGTTCATATCGTGATTTGATGTTGCCCCTAAAGCGTGCCATTCTTACTGAATAGCAATCTTCACATACACGGCAAAGAAAAATGCCGTGTCCATCCTTTTCAACCCACGCTTGCTTTTTTGAACCACAATCACACATAATCTTCTCCATTCTTTAAATCACTTTTAACAATCACTTGACACTCACTCGGCAACTCTTCAAAACGAATTGATTTGCCCAAGTGAGTACCATCCTCTACAATCGCATAGAGCGATACACCACAAGGGTGTTTTGGAGCATCACACATTGAGCGAGCTTCATAGGCATTTTCACCAAACGCAATTCGCTCCATATATACAATCGTGAATCGGTCAAGTGACTCGCCACCATTGTCATAACATTTGATATTCATAAAATCTCCATTGTTGTTGTACTATATATAGAAATTGCAGGTAATTTCTACAAAAATAAAAAATAAAAAAAAAGCCCTCAAACGAGGGCTTCAATATATACACCATTATTTGAACGAGAAACTCCGTTCGCAGTTCCTGTATAATTCCATCGGTTTCCCGTGATGCAACTCATTTGTTTTTGGCTTAATGGTTGAGCGTATGGTGTAGTGCCGTTAATTCGTTTCTCACACCACGCTAACACTTGCTCTTTGATGTTAGTTCTAAAAGCAGTTCTTGTGTCGCTCGCAACTAATTGCACAAGCCAGTATTGCATCTCTCCCGAAATGTCAAGCAATGCTCTTTGAGCCACTTCGCTCATTTTACTTGCTTTTTTGTGGTAAGCCCATAAGAACTTCCAATCAATAGGTCTAGCACAATATTCAGCCACTTCAAGCCATTCGGGAAGCCAAATCTCTTTGACTTCATATTTTGATACTTGAACTTGTATATCATTATCGTATGACACGCATTTCCAAGATTGTTCAGTCAAATCACCATTGAACTCTTCAACTGCACAGATAGGTGATTGAGTTCCCACATTTTCACCATCATTATGATATACTACTTTTACTTGTTTGAACATTTTGAACTCCGTTGTTGTTATACTATATATAGAAATTGCAGGAATAATCTACAAAGCCATTAACAACTCATTTCACTTGACAAAGTGAACTATGTTTGTTAAGGCATTTAATAGAGCAAAAAATCCAGTAGATGCCGCAGGAATATTCTACAACGAAAAAAGATGCCCTCTTTCGAGGGCTTTGTTAAATTCGTTTCATTTCGTAGACAACAAGATTATTCTTGACACTTAATAGCGTGTATTGAACCTCAATTTCATCGTCTTCATTATACTCATTTACTTGTGAATGAGTGCCTTGAGTAGGCAACTCAACCAAGCGTGTACAATGGAATTCAAATCCGATTTCGCAAGGTGAAAACATCAGTTTGTGTTCACAACTTGTGTAAATTTTAGACTCGATTGCTTTTTCAATTCTCTTTTGCATTATATTCTCCGTTGTTCTGTTGTTGTATTATATATAGAAACCGCAGGAGATTTCTACAAGATATTTTTATTCATCCCACTTATGAAATGATAGTCTGTTCAATGGCTTGTACCACGCAAAATAGCCCTTTTTTGTCAAGGCAAAATGCACTATACGAACTCCAAATTTTCCAATTTGAAGTTCATAAGCAGTTGCACCTTTGATTCCAATCACTATCACACCACCTATTTTAAAGTTCATTTTTTACCAAACCTTTTTCAAAGTTGAATGGAACTTCAATCCAAATCACATTATCAATATCACATTTGAATGACATTGCGATTTTTTGTAATAATGGATATTTACCCAATATTTCGATTGATTTTTCAGTTTTTTGAAAAAGCAAATCTGTTGCGTAATTATCACACTCAATATCAGCGTTAAGTAATTCTTGATGTAAAGTCATTTTAAATCTCCGTTGTTGTTGTATTATATATAGAAACCGCAGGAGATTTCTACAAAAAGAAAACCCCTATTTCTAGGGGTAATTGATTACTATTCGTATGATAGAACTATCTTTTTAGCCCTTGCTAGAACGCTTTTTTGAGCATCTGACATTTCATTGTACTTAAAGCCCAAAGCATCCAAAGTCGATTCAGAATCGTGGGTATAACCATATTCGTGATTCTGCAACTCATATACAAAAGCCTCATATAAGAATGACTCATCTTTCATCAGTTCATCTTTTTTAATATCTAAATCTTTCAATTTTTGGTAATTGTCAAGGCAAGATTCTTTAGGGCAAAAACCACCTAAAAACTG
>JFJP01012122.1_pt1 | contig 44401 bp, 37 predicted proteins | sample 431651 | NCBI WGS metagenome assembly JFJP01 (sample SAMN02602958, study PRJNA72255) | Microbial mat metagenome, whole genome shotgun sequencing project. | biome: fresh water; feature: sink hole; material: water; isolation source: purple microbial (photo- and chemosynthetic) mats found in...
TTCGACTGGGTATTAATTACCGGTTATGTTGTTGTCGTTCTAATTCATCTCATTGGATATTTGGTTACAAGAACAACCCCGGATATGAGTCAATTAGAGGTTGCTCAACTGGGGATCACCAAGGTAGTTTCGAGTCTAATTGGGATCATCAGTATTATTGCAATGTTTATCATTACAGTGATCAGAACGAAAAATCAACGCAAATGTCCCTCCTGCGGGGCAAAAGCACAATCAGCAGCTGATCAAAAATGCCAGGCTTGCGGTACCCTGCTGGTAAATAATTAGATTTTATCGGCAATTAAAAAACGTCCCGAAGGTCGTCATTAGGCATAAAAAAACCTCGAAATTAACCTTCGGGACGATGCTTGTATGTCGTTTCGGATAAAGTCAATTGAACCCCGGGTCTGGTCTGGAATATGTTTTATATTCCAAACATCTTCTCCAGCGCACTCCCCAATTCATTCTGCCAGCAGGTGTAGTTGTGACCGCCGTTAAACTCGTGATAGGTGACATCATATCCATTCTGCTGCAAAATGGGCTGCAGGCGGCGGTTGTCATCAAGAAGCCAGTCGAAGCGACCGACATCCATCCAGATCCTGAGCTCATGTGATCGTCTGGCACGGACCAGATCCACAGCGGCGAAGTCGCGGCCCTCTGATTCAAACACTCCCGACTGACTGATAACCTTTCCAAAAATCTCCGGCATTCGCAGCCCTGTATATAAGGCCATCAATCCGCCAAAGGATGCGCCCAGCACGCCATACCCGCCACGCTGGGTTTTTAGGTCCAATAATTTCAAGTGCCTGCGTGCCAGCGGCAGGATGATGTTATCAAGCCACATGATGGTTGCATCGGAGCAGGCATACTCGACAGCGCGATGGTCTCCACCGTTTTGCAGGAACGCCATCGCAATGGGTTCGATCCGCTTTTCGTGGATCAGGTTATCCACGATGATATTTATTTTTGCGCGTTCAAAATACTCCATTCCGTCGTAAACGATGAGCAGCGGCACAGGCTCTTTGACAGGTGGACGATAAAGAACCACCTCGCGTTGGCCGTCATCTGCGAGCATCCAGGTCTCCACCAAGTGATGAGTTATCCGGCCGTGAGGTACATTTTTTTTCTGGTTGGCAAGCAGGGTTGGTGAGTATTCAGGCATGTAAAAGAAGCGGTTGTAATTCCCAAGCCCGTTATATACTGTATTCTCGTTTAGGGGATCTTCGATGCGTTTTTTCGCGCGCGGCTCATAAAATGAATATTCAAGATAGGCTGCTGCAGGCAGTTCCATTGAATATGCCCATAATTCCTTTTCGATGCGTGTCATTTTTTGCGGATGGTCCTCCCAGCCGTGAACATCATCTATTAGGTGGGGCGCGGTTTTCCCCTGCCATAAGAAGGTGACTTGATTCCCTGCGATGACTGGATTGCCGTGGGTCTTTGCTTTCTCAATGAGCGGATGATTTTCCATAATTTGTGCTGCCGTGCGGGGTATTATGAAGTTGATCCTTCGTGATAATTTGCGGTTGAAAGATCCTGCAAATCCTGGCGTACCACACCGGGAAATTGCAGAATAAAATCTGCGCCGAAGACTTTACTTGGGGTTTGAAAACCTATTTTGAGATTGTCAGCCAGAATGTTTTTCATGATCTCGACGGACGTGAGTGCTGTCAGGTAATAGGCTTCGGGAGTCTGCAGTTTGGCGCGGACGGTTTGCTTTCCATCGGTCACTTCAGCCATCAATACACTGAATCCGCTTTCATTTTGCCGGCGCGAAGGACCGGGTGCAAGGAATTTCCCGATGAGCCACTTCATAAAATCCCTGACAGTGCGTGTGTAGAGCAACGGTCCTGCAAACCGCATCAGGCGCAGCCCATTGACCATTGCGGCGGGAAAGCCCATATACACGGTTACGTTGGGAATGCCTGTGCTGTGAAATGCCGTGCTGACATCTCCCCAGCCCATGGTCACCAGACGTGTCGGTCCGCGCCCCAAATCCACATCCTTGCTATCCCAACCATTTGGCACGGTGAGGATCTTTCCGGCACGCCGGATGCGTCCCTGCCTGTGACTATTTTCTATTCCGGAGCGCGCCGTGCCGCGTGAAATTCCACCCCCAATACTTTTGATATAAAGTTCAACGTGTGTTGCGCCTGGGAGCTGCCCAGCCACGTGTGCGATCAAACAGTCCGATGGAACCACATCAAAGCCTCCGCCTGGCAGCAGCATGATCCCCGCGCGTTTTGCGTCTGCATCCATTGCCGCCAACGCTTCGAAGCCTTCGATCTCACCGCTGATGTCCACGTAATGCCGCCTGGTGCGGATGCAGGCCTCCGCCATCTGGCGAAAGGTGAGTACAAACGGACCTGCGCAGTGTAGGACTGCGTCCACTTCAAGCAGAGCTGTGTCAAGCGCGACATTATCTTCGATCGAAAAGATGCGATATTCCAGCCCAAATTTTTCGGCTTGTGCCCGCAGTTGACCTGGGTCACGTCCTGCGAGTAAGGGCTTTAACCCAGCTTTGACCGCCTGCTCGACGATCAAACTTCCCGTGTATCCATACGAACCATAAATAAGGAATTTTTTCATGACCGCTCTGTCCAGACCGGGTTGGCATACTTTTCCTCGACAAGCTCCGCCGCCCTCTTTTCTTCGGAGCGGGAGAGGACCCCGCTCTCAAATTTGATCTTCAACTGAGACTCAAATCCATGAACGAGAGCCCGGGCTGCGGTTTCCAAGGCAATTTCCACCCCGATAACGGATTGAACCGTCGTTGCGCGCGCCAGCAATCTTTGCGCTGCATTTTCTCTCGCACTTTCATCCTTGAAAATTAATGCCTGGCAAATTCGGGTCAGGTCGCCTGTCAACGGAAGTGATCCGTGCTGCAAGACGCCTTCCTTCTTGCGCGCCTGTGCCGAGCCGATCAATTTCTTTCCATTTACCGTGATCTCGTAAGTCGAAGGCACTTCAAAGCAAACGGGGTTTGTCACGCTGGAAGAGTGACCTGCGGGTTCATGTTCTTTAATTTCGACTGGCAGTCCCAACTCGCGGACGGCGTGCAATAACGCCTGCGCGAGACGGTTGTACGATTCCAAAACACCGCCAGCGAGTACAGCTTCGTCCGTGCTGCCTGTCACAGAGTAGGTCAATTCGTCGGTGTGCAGAATTGCCCGTCCGCCCGTTACACGACGGACAACTTCCCAGCCGTTGGCTTTGATCCGTTCCAGATCCACATCGGCAAAGGATTGCGCGTGACCCAGGGACAGGCAAGGCGGGTCCCACGAGTAAAGCCGCAATGTTGGCATTGCTTCGCCGCGGTGAATATGTTCAAGGATGGATTCATCCACAGCCATATTCCATGCGCCAGAGGATGGGGGGGTATATAAAAGTCGCCAAGTTTTCATGCGTGTATTTTACCTGAGATGCCTTGGAGAACGCGGGGTATAATTAACTTATGGTTCAGCCTTTGACAAAACGGACAAAAGTGAACTCCAGGGCCTCCAAAAAAGCGCCGCTGCCTCGTATTAGGAAGAAGGGGATAAGCATTGTTTCCAATAAGCGTTTTACTGATTTGGGCGCGAGGGTGACGCCGATCCTGCGTCCCTATGTCAATCGGATTTCGGTATTTGGCTCCTTTGCGCGCGGAGAGACAACCTCTGAAAGCGACATTGACCTGCTTATTGCGCTAAAACCTGCCGAAGCACGTCCCGCGTTGGGTTTGATCGAATTCATAAAAATCGAACAGACATTGGAAAAGAAACTTGGTTGCAAGGTGGATTTGATCACTGAAGAGGAAGTCAATCACCGCCGCAGGCAAAATATTGAAAAAGACAGGGTGGTTTTGTATGAGGCGAAATAACGACCTTACTTATTTGGGCGATATTCTCGATGCCATTCAGCGGATTGAAGGTTACACAGCTCATGTGAAAAAGGCGGAGTTTTTTGAAAACCTGATGATGCAGGATGCCGTGATGCTTCAAATTGAAACCATTGGCGAAACGGCGAACAGCATATCGAACGAATTTCAAGAAGAACATGGTGAGCTTCCCTGGGCGCAAATGCGCGCGCTCCGCAACAGAATCGTGCATGATTATCGCGGGATCAATTTAAACGTCATTTGGGATACAGTTCAAAACGACCTGCCGGCGTTAAAAAGGCAGGTTCGGAGTGTTTTGGGGGAATAATCCTCTTGTCTCACATCGTAGGTGGTAACCCATGTCAGAGAAGGCAATAGCATATCCAGACTGCCAGTTGGAGAATTGTCATTGTGGCAAAGTTTTTTTATTCATGCCTCGCCTAATCTAAAAAGCGATGGACATCTATTTGATGGGGAAGCGGCTTCTGATTTCGCATTTAAGTCGGCGCGATATGACTGGAATGCAGCTTTTCAGACCTATGGCCCCGGGGGTCATTGAGTGAGGCTGAGAAGAAATCCAATCATTGACCGTGTTCGTAAAAAAGATAACCAGGTTGCGATGTGGAAGTGGGGGCGCAGGGACACAGCGCCGCTGTGTCCCTGCGATGATTATGAAACTTTGAGAAATTCTTTCAATGCTTCTTCCGCCTTTGCTTCGTCCATCTCTTCCAACGGCGGTTTGACCGACCAGCGCGGTGTGCCGAGCAGGCCAGGCATGAGGGCTTTTAGCACAGTGGGGAAAGGCATGTATTTTTCGAGAATGTGCCGTTGTTCTGTGACCCGCGCCTGAACTTCAGAGGGGTCTTTGCCCTGCTGATACAAATCCCAAATTTCGCGCAGGTCAGCAGAGATTAAATTGGCGGGGGCGGTGATGGCTCCCTGGGCATGGTTTTCAAGGGCGTGGTGCAGAAGCGAGTCTGTGCCATTGAGGACAAGCAGGTCTTTACCAAAGCGCTGCCCCAATGCAATGGCAAAGGGTTCATCATGGGAAGAGTCTTTGATGCCTGCGAATTGGATGGGAAAAGCGTCTTTTAACCGGGCGAGTAAGTCCAGTGAAAAGCCGACCCCTGTCATGCCGGGGATGTGATAACCAAGCAAATATTTATCTGTTGGCACGGCTTTGCGGATCAATTCGCTGAACCACTTAAACAAACCCTGGTCGGTTGCCTTGCGGAAATAGTATGGGGGCAGAACCACAACACCGTCGTAGCCAATGTCAAAGGCGAGTTTGGTCAGGTCAATGGTTTCGGAGAGGCTGGGGGTTCCTGTCCCTGCCAACAGGCGAAAGCCAGGGATCTGCTGACGATAGACCCGTACAGAGCGCAACAAGGTCTCGCGTTCCTTTGGCGAAAATGACGGACCTTCACCAGTCGTGCCAAAGAGCAGGACGCCATGACAGCCGCGGGCTGCGAGAAGGCGCAGGAAAGCAGGAACCGCTTCGAGGTCGAGATTGGAATCCGCTTTTAGCGGCGTAACAGCCGCAGCGTAGATCCCAGATAGGGGATGCAGATCAGACATATTTCTTATCATCCTTCTTTACAAATTTTTGCGCAGCTTCGTGCGGCGGGCGGAGAGGTTCACCCTTTTCCCTGGATAAATAATGCTGATGGTCCAGCGTCCACATGTACATGTCGCCTTCGGTCTTATCGGGAAAATCATTTAAGATATTGCTTCTGCGGATGACTTCAACAATGGGCATGTAAACCTTGTCGTACCAATGCGCCACGGCTTCCTGATCGGAGATATCACGCCGCAGGTCGAGACCCATAAAATAACGATGCACAGCAATATGTTCCAACATGCGTTCAAAGCCGTCAGGGATGGTGAGTTTGATATTTGCTTCCGGGCGGAGGTTATCCAGTGCGGTGCGTTCGAGAAAATTAACTTTTGCACCAAGAATTTCAAGGTCTTCGGTCCGGATATCCGCGCTGATGTTTACGCGGGTGGCACATTCGCGGACATCGGCTTCGATAAATTCCTGTCCCTGTTCGCGGGCGACAGAAACCCGATGATGCCCGTCTACTACGAAGTAGACCTCGCCTACTTTATAGAGGACGACGGGTGGAAGGTTAATATCCTGATAAAAGGCGCGGTCAACTTTTTGCCAGCGGCTGGCGAGTTGGTCATCCTTCGGAAGAAAGGCACGATCGAATTCGTGATAACGATTGAGACTGCCTGCGATCTGATCGACACGGATGGTTTTTACGCCGCGATAAATGGGACCGCCGATGTGTAATTTTTCCTTTACCTCATCGTAGGATAATAATTTTGTGGGTTGACCCGAAATGACAGCAAACACCTGGTTGATGAAGGATTTGAATCGCGCTCTGCTAAAATCGGCGCGCACGCGGGAGTTAAGTTCATGTGACATGTTAATGACTCGCTTCGATTATTTTATATGGGTAAACATTTATTATCTTTGTTATGCCAAACGTGGTTTCAGGACTGGCAAGGTTGCGTTTGTAAAAATGGGTGTGACCGTGGAAAAGGTATCGGGGTTGGGCAACGCGGATGAGCCAGTTCAGCGCTTTTAAGCCATTGTGGGCGGGGTCGGTGTCGTCGTGGATGCCGAATGGGGGTGAATGACTGATGAGAATATCCAGTGCACGTCCGTATTGCAGTCGGTTAAGAATTAGGCGGGGGAGCAGAGAAAAGGCTCTGATGTAGGCTTCGGACTGGGCGTATTGGTTGATGCCATCGGGACGGTAACGGATGGAGCCGCCAAATCCGCCGATCAGAAATTTATTATGGCGAATAATTTTGAGGTCCAGGTTGGCTCCACCTTCAGCGTGGGATCTGTCTGAGCCCGGATCAAACCGCGGGTCATGGTTGCCTGGCACATAGAACATCGGCACGTTCAATATGGTCACCAAATATTCCAGGTATGCGTACGGCAAATCGCCACAACCGAGGATCAGGTCCACATCCTGAAAATGCCCATTGGATGATAGTGCATATAAACGCTCCACTACCTGGTCGCTAACCGTAAGAATTTTCACAGTGCATTCATTTTGCCGTAGAAAGCAAATCCCCGCAAGGCGAATTCTCCGAAAAACTACCATTGTCTGGCATTTGCAAATACTACCACTGCACACTATAATTCAATCAAATTGATTTATACCGCAGGAGTCTTCTCTGGAAACAAGACGTATCACCTCGCCCATCGGATCTAATTCAGAGGGAAGTTCCCGCCCCCGTCAACAACTTCAATCTGACATTACACTGGTCAACCGTTACAGCATCCAAGATGTAATTGGAGTGGGGGGCATGGGTTCGGTTTACCGCGCCCGTGACCTTCACTTTCCGAATGTGGTTAAACTGGTTGCTGTAAAGGAGATGATTAATTCTGCTCCCGATCCGCTTGTGCGTAAGACGATCGTCCAGAATTTTGAGCGTGAAGCAAACATGCTTGCCACGCTTAATCATCCAGCCATCCCCCGTATTTACGATTATTTTACCCAGGATGACCGATCCTACCTTGTTCTGGAATTTATTCATGGCAAGGACCTGGATACGGTGATTGCGGACGCAAATGGTTTCCTGCCCGAAGATCAAGTTATCAGTTGGGCAATTCAATTGTGCGATGTGGTGTCTTATTTGCACGCCCACAAACCTGACCCGGTCATCTTTCGCGATATGAAACCTTCCAATGTGATGATCAATCATAATGGTGATGTGGTGCTTGTTGATTTTGGCATTGCGAAGACATTCCAAAGCGGGCAAAAAGGGACCATGATCGGCACGGAGGGGTATTCGCCGCCAGAACAGTATCGCGGTGAAGCTTCTCCGCTGGCAGATATTTATTCCCTGGGCGCGACATTGCATCACGCCATCACCCGTCGTGACCCGCGTCTTGAGCCGCCTTTTTCCTTTGCAGAACGCCCGGTGCGACGCATTAACATGAATGTTTCGAACGAGTTTGAGGCGGTTATTAATGTTGCTTTGCAGTATGCCCCTTCAGACCGTTTCCCCACCGCGGACGCCATGAAAGAAGCGTTGATGAACGTGGCACGCAAGACGGGGGCACTCTCTAAGATTTCTGCTGCCTTACCAGTTGCAAGCGGCGGCGGCAGCGGGATAAAGCCGCTTTGGTCTTTCAAGTGCGAAGATGAAATACGCGGCACGCCAACTCCCCATCAGGGCATGTTATTTATTGGATGTTACGATAATAATCTGTATGCATTGAATGCGGCGGATGGGCAATTTCAATGGAAGTATGCCACTGAAGGCGGTATTGTAACGCGCCCGATTGTGTATGATAATAATGTCATCTTTGGCTCGGAAGATAAACGATTGCATGTGGTGGGTGTACGCGCGGGAAAAGTTGTGTGGACGTATTATACGGATGGAAAAATATATTCCTCTCCGCGCATTGCAGATGGGTATATCTTTTTTGGATCTGATGATCAGGACCTGCATGCTGTCAACGTCAACAGTGGTCGTGCCATCTGGAAGTATTCCACAGATGCACCGATCCATTCCTCACCTCTGGTTGCCAATGAACTGATTTATTTTGGCAATGAAGTGGGCGGATTTCATGCTGTTGATTTTCGTGGTCAACTGAAATGGCGCTTTCAATCCAAGCGTGCGGTTACCTCCTCTCCGGTAAACAGGGGACAGGCGGTTTATTTTTCTTCGGTAGATGGTTACTTGTATGCCCTGGATGCAGGGAATGGGTGGCCGATCTGGAAGTTCCGTTTGGGCAAAGGCTCTGTTTCTTCTCCTGTGCTTGCAGATGATTTTATTTTTGTAGGTGCGGCAGATGGTTTTATTTATTGTGTGGATGCGCGCAATGCAAAGGAAGTCTGGCGTTTTCGCACTGAAAACCAAGTGAGTTGTTCACCCGTGATCTATAAAGATTCCATTTATTGCGGCTCTGTGGATGGTAATTTATACTGTCTTGAATATCGCACAGGCCGCCTACGTTGGAAGTTTGAATCACAAGCCGCAATTGCGGGCTCGCCAGTTGTGTTTGACGACATTGTATATTTTGGCTCAACAGACCATCACGTTTATGCTTTATTTGCTTAAAAGGAGCTCCTGTGGCTGATTTCTTTAAAAAACTGTTTGAGAAAAAAACAAAAGCAAAGGAGCAACCTGCTCAGCAAAAACCGGTTGACCTGGCTGTTACCGCGCCGCTCTCGGACCAGCAGATCAACTCCATTTTGATGAACCAATACCTGAAAAATGAGATGAAGCAACTTATCGCCAGTGTGGGACAGTCGGTCGGGAAACAGCGAGAACACAATGAAGATAGTTTGCTTGCGCTGACCACAACCATATCCGGCGGGGCGGATAACATTCCTTTTGGTTTATATATAGTTGCAGACGGCATGGGCGGGCATCAGTTTGGCGAAGTTGCAAGCAATGCCGCTGTGCGGATCATGGGGGGCAACATTACCAAAAAATTCCACTCCTATCTTTATAACCTGCCCACCCAGATCCTTCAGGAGTCCCTGCAAGAGGTGATGGAAACCTCGGTGATGGAAGCCCATCAATATGTCCAGCGTGAAGCGCCAGGCAGTGGTACAACCGTTACAGCTGCGCTTGTTTTGGGACAGCAGGTGACGATCGCACATGTGGGCGATAGCCGTGCTTATTCAATTTTCCCTGACGGAAGGATTGATCCAATCACCCGTGATCATTCACTGGTTAAACGGCTGGAAGAACTTGGTCACTTAAGCAAGGATGAAGTCGCCAATTTTCCACATCGCAACGTGTTGATCCGCGCTTTAGGGCAGGGTGAAGCACTTGAGGCAGATGTGTTTACCGTCCCTTTCCCACAAGGCGGCTACCTTATGCTATGCAGTGATGGGCTGTGGGGTGTTGTCAGTGATAAAGATATTCATCGCTTCGTTGCCGAAGCCCCCAGCCTGCCACGCGCATGTCAAAATATGGTTGAAGCTGCCAACGCGGCTGGCGGTCCAGATAATATAACGGTTATTCTTGTACAGATGATCGGATAATTATGCCATTGAACAGTCCGGATTATTATGCAATTCTTGGCGTTTTGCGCGATGCATCGCAAGAGGAGATTAAACGCGCCTATTTTGACGCTGCTCAAAGGCTGCATCCGGACAAAAATGTGGCTGCGGGTGAAACTGAATTATTCCTTGAGATCCAACAAGCCTACGAAGTTCTTTCCAACCCCAAGCGCAGGAATTTATACGATGCCACATTGCCCCCGGAGATCAGCGGAAATTCTGTTTTAAAGCATGAAATTCTATTCAGCCGCCCAAACCTGGTCAGATTGGGTGAATCACAGTTGCTTTATATGCTGCTTGAGGTAGGTCCGCGCGAAGAAAAGGATAATTTTCCTTCTCCCCCCCTCAATATCTGTCTTGTGCTGGATCGGTCCACTTCCATGCAGGGCGACAAGATGGATATGGTGAAAGCCACGGCCATCCAGTTGCTGCGAAGTATGCGTGTGGAAGATGTGTTTAGTGTGGTCGCCTTTAGCGATTTTGCCGAAGTCATTATCCCTGCCGCTTTTAACGCAGATAAAAAGAAGCAGGAAGGGCGCATTCAGATGATCTATACATCGGGTGCGACCGAAATTTATAACGGTTTGAAGGCTGGCTTGCAGGAAGTACGCCGCACGGTTGATCCCTCGCGTGTTAATCATATCATTTTGCTAACAGACGGCCAGACCTATGGAGATGAACAGGACTGTCTGCGGCTTGCCGAGGAAGCTGCCGCCCAGAATATCGGGATCACCGGCATGGGAATTGGAAGTGATTGGAATGATATTTTCCTCGATGCCCTTGCCAGCAAAACCGGTGGTTCCTCCTCCTATATCTCAACGCCCAAGGATATTCAACGGCTGCTTGTGGATAAGTTCAATGCGCTGATCAGCACTTATGCAGATGATGTCATCCTTGAATTTGAAGAGCAGGAACATGTGAAAATCAATTATGCGTTTCGCCTGCATCCTGATGCCAGTTCCATTGCAGTCGCCTCCCAAATGCATCTTGGTCCGATCCTTCGTGAAACACCCCTGCAGGTGCTGTTTGAATTTGTTGTTTCACCGTCTGCTTTAAAGGGAGATGTGCTTACACTTCTGAGCGGCTCGTTGAAGACCTCGATTACAGCGCGTCCCACACCGGTTCCACCCATTCGATTAAATCTCAGACGGGAGATTAACCCCGAGCCTTCGCTTGAGCCGCCCCCAACGCGTATCCTGAACTCGCTTTCACGCTTAACCCTGTATCGGATGCAGGAACGTGCCCGCGCCGCTGCAGATGCCGGTGAATTTGATTCGGCTGCACGTCATCTTGAAAACCTTGCGACTCACCTGCTCTCAAAAGGGGAGCATGACCTTGCTAAAACCGCTTTGTTTGAGGCTGATAACCTGGAAAAAATGCATGCCTGGAGCGAAAGTGGAAATAAGGATGTAAAGTATAGTACCCGCGCACTTTTATTGGGTGGGATAAAGGAGAAAGAAAAATGATTATCTGTTCCAACTGCAAACATTCCAATATGGCGGGTGCCATGTTTTGTTCGGAATGCGGAGCTCAATTGATGGGCAAGGATGCCCTCACCACCCAAAACATAACAACAGAGCAATTTGAGCAGGTTATCGACCATACTCCCAAGGGAGATGGCATGTATCAGCCGTTTGATGACGGTGATGCATGGGGCAGCCTGCATTTACTGGATACGGGACAGGTGCTTCCTCTTTCCACTCGAAATGAATTTACCATGGGGCGCATTAGTGAGGGGCAACCGATTATGCCCGATATTGATCTCTCACCCTATCAAGCCTATGCGGCGGGTGTATCGCGGCTTCATGCGGTGATCAAGCGTAATGGTGGGCGTATTATCTTTATAGACCTGGGGTCGGCCAATGGTACATATATTAACGGAAAGCGCCTTGTCCCCAATGTGGAACAGACGCTTAATCATGGTGACATCGTTGCGCTTGGAAAGTTGAAAATCCAAATTTTGTTCAAGAATATCTAATGTAAAGAGAGCCTCTTATGCCATATTCTGTAATTTTACATATTGCCGGTGAAACAGCCATTTTAGGCGAAGTGGAAGAACTGCCCAAACCTGCAGACAACATCCTCGTGGTCTCGAACCCACGCCAGCGTGATGGCAAGGACCTGCACTACATTAATAATAATGTTGTCAAGGTTATCTGGCCCATCGCCAAAGTGAATTTTATTGAAGTTCTTCAAGACGCCGAAGACGAAAAGATCATTGGTTTTGTGAGGGAATAGATATGTCTAACTCCATGGAGCGCCGCCGTATTCTGGTTGTAGATGATGAGGAGCGCATGGTGCGTTTCATCCGTATGAACCTTGAACATGATGGCTTTCAGGTGAGCGAAGCCTTTAATGGCAAACAAGCCATCCAAAAATTGCGTGATGTCACCCCTGATCTTATTTTGCTCGATATCATGATGCCCGACCTGGATGGCTTTGAGGTTCTGGAAACCGTACGCGAAATCACCAATGTGCCGGTCATCATGCTGACAGCCAAAGGCGAAGAAGACGACCGTGTGCGTGGATTGGAAGGCGGCGCAGATGATTATGTTACCAAGCCGTTCAGTCCGCGTGAATTAGTCAGTCGAGTAAAGGCGGTGTTGCGCCGTACTGAGGGCGCGACGGGATCCATGCATGGCTTGCTCGAAGTGGATAAACGCCTCAAAATAGATTTTGACCGCCGCGAGATCTGGCTTGAAGGTAAACTCGTAAAGCTTCGCCCAACCGAATACCGCCTGCTTTTTCATCTTGTACAAAATGCGGGTTGGGTGGTTTCGCACGATCAACTGCTTCAAAAAGTCTGGGGTTATGAATACCGTGATGAGCCGCATTATGTGCGCCTCTACATCAACTACCTGCGCCAAAAACTGGAGAAAGACCCTGCCGACCCCAAGTACATCCTGACCGAGCGCGGTGTGGGTTATCGCTTTGTGGATTTCAAACGCGCAAAAGAATAAAACCGGTTTTTCTAACAATATCAATATAAAACGCCTACGTTTTTTTAACGCAGGCGTTTTATATTAAGGTCGTAATTCAAAACCAATCAACCTAAAAGGAGGTACCTATGTCAAACTTAATTCGTTGGGAGCCGGCACGTGAAATGATGACCTTGCGTGATGCCATGGATCGCCTCTTTGACGATGCTTTCACCCGCCCGCTCCGCATGTATGATGGTCAGATGTCCATACCCGCTGTGGACATGTACCAGACTGATGATGAGATCGTGGTAAAAGCCGCCGTTCCCGGTGCCAAGGCAGATGACGTGCAGATCAACGTCACAGGCGAGGTGCTCATTATCAAGGGCGAGATCGGGGAAAAGCAAGAGGTGAAGGAGAAGGCGTACCATCTGCGTGAGCAGCGTTGGGGCGTTTTTGAACGTACAATTGCCCTGCCTACAGATGTGATCGCAGATAAAGCCAAAGCTGAGTTCGAGAACGGCATCCTCACCATTACGCTTCCCAAAGCTGAGGAAGTCCGCCCCAAGACCATCAACATCAAGACCAAGTAACATCGAATGATCAAAAAGGAGTCGAGCCAGCCGGTTCGGCTCCTTTTTGATTTATGATTGGGGGATAGGAGACTTATCACATGACCGTATTAATTTCCTCCCTTCGCATTAATTCTGCCCGTATGCTTGAATCGTTTTCCACCCTGTCCTTGATCGGTTCAACGGGGGATGGGGGTGTGAGTCGTGTTAGTCTAAGTGAATCGCATCTCGCCGCGCGGACATGGTTCCGTAGTGAGGTCGAAAATGCCGGTTTGGAATTTCACGTGGACAGCGCAGGAAATCATTCTGCCATTCTCCCCGCGTTTGCCCTTGCGGGGGAGGTTGCCCAACCCACCGGGGAGATAGGCTTATCGCAAAAACCGCTTCTCTTGAGGGCTTCCACTCTTTTAATTGGTTCGCACCTCGACTCTGTCCTGAATGGCGGGCGTTTTGACGGTGCACTGGGTGTGGTGGCGGCACTTGAGGTTTTGAGGATTGTCAAAGAAAACGGGATCAGGCTTAGGGTCAATTTGGAAGCCATCGATTTCACAGATGAAGAAGGTACGCTTGTCGGTCTGCTCGGAAGTGCGGCATTGGCTGGCCGTCTTAACCCTGAGTCGTTGAAAAAACCTCGCGGCGGTCGTCAAAATTTGGTCGAAGGCATGAAGCGCGCAGGGTTGGATGAGGAAGGGATATTTAAAGCGACACGCCCGAAAGACTCACTGGCGGGATACTTGGAATTACACATCGAACAAGGCAAGCGACTGGAGCGGATGGGAATCAACATTGGCATTGTTTCTGCAATTGTGGGTATTCGTTCGTATCGTCTGAGTTTTATTGGCAGGGCAGACCATGCCGGTTCTACTCTGATGACAGACCGTGCGGATGCTTCGTTGGGCGCCAGCGCCTTTGCTCTTGCGGCGCGTGAGATTGTGATGGGAAGTTTCCCGAATTGTGTTGCCAACGTTGGTAAAATGGATTTTATACCAGGCGCGTTTAATATTGTTCCAGCAAGGGTTGACCTGTGCCTTGAATTCCGTTCACCTGATGCGGAACAGTTCGAAAATTTGGACGCGGCGTTGATGGCTAGTGCAAAAGAACAAGCTGGACGTTTTGGTCTGGAGTTAAGAAGCGAATGTTTTGAAAAACATGTGCCCAATTTAATGAGTTCAGGAATACAAAAAACCTTTGCTGACTCTTGTAACGACCTTGGGTTGACCCACACATCCTTTGCCTCTGGTGCGATTCACGACGGGCAATCATTCGATGGGATCTGCCCGATTGGTATGATCTTTGTTCCCTCAGTGGATGGAGCCAGCCACGCACCGCGCGAATTGACAAAATGGGATGATTGTGTGAATGGAGCAAATGTTTTATTACAGACCGCGTTGAAACTGGCAGGGTAAATCGTTGTTGCTGAGTCATTCACGAAGCTCCAGATCGGATGACATGGGATTTTAATGATGATTTTGAGACTGCATTGCATATAAGGACAAAAATCATGAAAAATTTTGACCCAAAATATAACGATATTCCCAAGACTGAAATTCATTGCCATCTCGAAGGTGCGATCCGTACGCAAACCATTATTGATGTAGCGCAAGAATATAAATTGAAGTTGCCTGCTTATGAAGTCAGTGAATTGGATAAACACGTAAAAGTATTCGACCAATTACGGGATCTGCAAGCCGTACTGGAAGCCTTCGCCATTTTTCAAAACAGCATAACTTCACCTGCGGTAGTGGAGCGCATCGCATGGGAATTGTTCGAAGATTCGGCACACCAGAATATAAAATTGTTCGAAGTTCGCTTTTCGCCCGACTGGGCATTCCACGGCCATAACCTTGACTGGGATGAATCGCTTGAGGCGATTCTGCGGGCAAAAGAACGTGCCGAAATAGAATTCGATATGGCGATTGGTTTGATCGCCATCACTTCGCGTGGCATGGGCGGGGAGTCATGTGTTAAAACAGTGAATTGGGCGATTCGCAACCGTCAGCATATTCAAGCTGTTGACCTCGCCGATGGGGAATTGCTCTACCCAATGAATGATTTTTTGAAGCCGATGCTGAAGGCAAAAGATGCCGGTTTGAAAGTGACCATTCATTCCGGGGAAGATACGCCCGCCTCGGCAGTGTGGGATACCGTCCATGCTTTTCACCCCAACCGCATTGGTCACGGCATTCACTGTATTGAAGATATGAAGGTGGTTGAGTTGCTCAAGGAGCGCAGCATCACGCTTGAAGTAAACCCCTGGAGTAATTACCTGACCAATTCCGTGCCAACGATTGAGGCGCATCCGCTGAAAAAGTTGTTCGATCTTGGGGTGCGCGTAACCGTCAATTCGGATGACCCAGAAGTATTAGACACAAATGTCAACAATGAGTATCGTATTGTTCATGAAGTATTGGGTATGAGCATGGGCGAGATCGCAACCTGCAATCGTTATGCGTTTGAATCTTCATTTATCGAAGAATCTTCCAGGCAGAGAATCTGGGATAAGTACTTCACTCTTCCTGCCTGATCAATAGTGGGATCTTTTCCCAATAAACAGAATCTTTCCACGGCGAGTGCCTTTCCTGCCCAAGCAAGGGCCAGATTTGGCGAGATTGAACCCTGCCTCGGCACCGGCCTGAATAAAATCTGCGGTGCCAATTGACGAAGGTCCTGGCCCTGCTGCAACTGGTAATTAAACCCTTTCCCAACACATCAAATTATGTAATAATACATATGTCGCATGTATCTTTGTGAACGTGACGACATATCCCAAATTTAGAACGCAAGGCGCGAGGTTGGGGGTGCGCCCAAGCGGACTCTACCTTTATCGGAGGGTACCATGTCAACAGTTACACCAGTCTCAACCAGCACGTCACAACGAAAAAAGGTGACCACGCTTACGTTTCGTCAAAAAAAGGAACGCGGCGAGCCGATTACCATGCTGACAGCCTATGACTATCCCACTGCGATGGCGATGGATAGGGCTGGAATTGATTCCATCCTCGTTGGCGATTCACTGGCGATGGTGGTGTTGGGCTATGAAAATACATTGCCTGTTACCATGGATGAAATGCTGCACCATGCGCGGGCAGTCTCACGAGGTGCGAAGAGTGCCATGCTAATTGGCGACATGCCGTTCATGTCCTATCAAGTCTCTGTGGAAGAAGCGCTTCGCAATGCGGGACGTTTCCTGCAGCAAGCAGGCATGGATGCGGTAAAACTCGAAGGCGGGCGCGAGCGAGCCGATGCGATACGCAAAATCACAGGTGCGGGCATTCCCGTCATGGGCCATCTCGGACTCACGCCACAATCTGTCCATCAACTTGGCGGCTTCCGCGCACAGGGCAAAACAGCATCCACTGCGAAACACCTGCTCGAAGATGCGCTAATTCTTGAGGAGGCCGGCGTATTCAGTCTCGTGCTTGAATCTGTTCCCGCGCGTCTGGCGGAAGTCATCTCCAAACAAATTTCCATTCCAACCATTGGCATCGGCGCTGGTGCTGGATGTGACGGTCAGGTGCTTGTGACGCATGATCTGCTTGGTCTTTTTGATCGTTTTACACCCAAGTTTGTCAAACAGTATGCAAGCTTCCATGCGGAGATGAGCAAAGCATTTTCAGAATATATTGACGATGTGGAAACCAAACGCTTCCCATCCATTGAGCATATTATTGAAATGACGGATGATGAGTGGAATCTGTTTCAGGAAGAAATAAAAAAATAGCCCGCATGTCATTGATGGGAGTGTTTGATCCATTGCAATGTCATGTGGAAGGTAGACAAAAATGAATCAGGATGTTTTATTAGTTGGTACTGGCGCGTTAGCCACTTTGTTCGCGGCACGTCTTGGTGAGGCAGGCCATTCTGTCCACATGCTTGGCACATGGAAGCAAGGACTTCAAGCCTTGCAGGATAAAGGTGCACGCATCCTGGATGCAGACGGAAAGGAGCGCGCGTACAAAGTTCATGCCACGGATGATCCGCGTGAAGTGAGCGGTGCAAAGTTTGCCATTGTATTGGTCAAGTCTTGGCAGACCGAGCGCGCAGCGCATCAACTCAAATTATCGCTTGCAGATGATGGACATGCACTTACCCTGCAAAATGGCCTTGGCAACCGCGAAACGCTGACGCGCGACCTCGGAACAGACCGGGTTTCATTGGGTGTGACCACCACCGGGGCAACCCTGCTTGCTCCAGGTTTGGTGCAGACAGGCGGGGAGGGGATTATCTCCATCGAACGGACACAGGCTCTTACTCCGCTCGTAGCGGCTTTGCGTTCATCCGATTTCAATTTGCAAATCGTAGACGATACCCAGTCGCTGATCTGGGGCAAACTGGTCATCAATGCTGCCATCAACCCGTTGACTGCTTTATTACGCGTCCCAAACGGCGAGTTGTTGGCGCGTCCAATGGTGCGCAGGATGATGGCTTCCCTGGCGCGTGAAACTGCGGAAGTTGCCGCCGCCGAGCATGTGCATTTGCCGTTTAGCAACCCTGTCAGTGCGGCAGAGGATGTGGCACGTAAGACTGCCAAGAATCACTCGTCCATGTTTCAGGATGTGCGCCGCGGCGCGCCGACCGAAATTGATGCCATCTGTGGTGCTGTCACAAAGCGGGCCGAGTTCCATGGAATTGACACACCCTACAATCGAACCTGCTGGCAATTGGTGCGTGCGTTGTAACGCTGTTTGTATCAACTAGATACACAGCCAAAAAGAAACATTCGTGTTATATCTACAAAGCCTTGTGGGCTTTGAAGGTGTAACACGGGAATACTTTAATCCCTGTGCTGGAAGAATATAAAATAAATTAAAGTATAAGAGAGAAAAAATTACCGTTGTCAAACAGATAATTTATCCGTACAAGGTTTGTGAAAAAATAATCAGGAGATTTAATGGCCACGCGCAAATATACCAACCGTTGTTACCTCGATGCCCTCGAAAAGAAAGTCCTGGTCTTTGATGGTGCGATGGGAACAAGCCTGCAATTACAAAATCTCACTGCCGAGCATTTTGGCGGGGAGCAATATAATGGATGTAACGATTACCTTGTCATCTCATATCCCCAGGCCGTGGAGAAAGTCCATCGTTCCTTTCTCGAAGTGGGTGTGGATGTGCTGGAAACGGACACTTTCCGCTCCAATCGTTTGACGATGATTGAATATGGCTTGCAAGACCGGATCATTGAAATCAATGTCGCTGCAGCTTCCCTTGCCCGCCGGCTTGCAGATGAATACACAACCCGTACTGCGCAAAAAAGATTTGTTGCAGGCTCCATTGGACCATCAGGCAAACTTCCATCCACCAATGACCCTGAACTGTCAAATGTCCAATACGAAGAGTTGATCGACATTTTTTGTGAGCAGGCCGTCGGACTTATTCAGGGCGGTGTGGACATTTTGCTGATCGAAACCTCGCAGGATATTCTCGAAGTCAAAGCTGCTATCACGGGCATTCATAAAGCGTTCGCTGAGACCCAGCAATATTTGCCGATCCAGGCTCAGGTCACGCTTGATACAACTGGACGCATGCTACTGGGCACCGATATTAATGCATCACTTGCAATCCTCGAAGGCATGGGCATTGATGTCATCGGCCTCAACTGCTCCACCGGACCCGAGCACATGCGTGAACCCATCCGTTTTCTTGGTGAAAATTCCACGCTGCCTGTTTCGTGCATTCCCAACGCCGGGCTTCCGCTCAATGTGGATGGGCAAGCAGTCTATCCGCTTGAGCCCGAACCCTTCGCAGATGACATGTACGAGTTTGTAACCAGACACAACGTCTCGGTTGTGGGAGGATGCTGTGGTACAACCCCTGCTCACCTCAAGCTGCTGGTCGAAAAATTGAATCACCACCCTGCCCCAAGCCGACCTTCGTCCTCCGTCGGTTATCTTTCTTCTGCCATGTCTGCCGTTGCAATGCGGCAGGAACCCGCCCCAACCTTGCTTGGCGAAAGATGCAACGCGCAAGGTTCACGCAAATTCAAGCGCCTTCTGCTTGAAGAGGATTACGATGGTATTTTGGAAATTGCTCGTGACCAGGTGGCAGGCGGGGCGCATGCCCTGGATATCTCCGTGGCTGTTACAGAACGTGCCGACGAAGGCGAGCAGATGCGAAAGGTTGTCAAGAAATTGCAAATGGGCGTGGACGTCCCGCTTGTGATCGATACCACCGAAGTCGACGTGCTCGAGATCGCATTGCAGACCGCACCTGGGCGTTGTCTCATTAATTCCACGCATCTCGAGTCCGGTCGTGATAAAGCCGATAAGATTTTTGATCTTGCGAGAAAATATAATGCGGCTGTCATCGTCTTGACGATTGATGAGAACGGCATGGCAAAGACCGCGCAGCGTAAACTTGAAGTGGCGCAGCGTATTTATGATATCGCTGTGAACGACCACGGACTTAAACCCGAAGACCTCGTCTTTGATGACCTGACCTTCACCCTCGCCACGGGGGATATTGAATTTGTTGACTCTGCCAAAGAGACCATCGAAGGAATTCGACTCATCAAACAAAATTTACCCGGTGTCTTGACTTCGCTTGGCGTAAGTAACTTATCCTTTGGGCTTGCTCCGCAGGCCCGCCCTGTGCTTAACTCTGTCATGCTTTATTACTGTGTACAGGCCGGTTTGGATATGGCAATTGTCAATGCCGCGCACGTCAAGCCCTATGCTGAAATTGATACCGAAGAACGTAACCTTTGTGAAGACCTGATCTTCAACCGCCGCGCAGACGCGCTCCAACTTTTCATTGAACACTTTGAGACTGTACCTGTATCAAACGATTCCACTATTGCTGATCCCACTGAAGGTATGACTCCTGAACAAAAACTGCATTGGAGCATTCTTCATCGCCATAAAGAAGGCGTTGAAGCGGAAATTGACATCATTATCAATCGTGGCTACATCTGGAATGAAACCCTGCCTGATCATGGTGCTGGAGTCAGCCCTGCGCCTACAAGACATGAAATTGCCGTTTATACATTGAATAATGTGCTGCTGCCTGCCATGAAAGAAGTCGGCGATAAGTTCGGCGCAGGAGAATTAATTCTGCCCTTTGTGTTGCAATCTGCTGAAACAATGAAGAAGACCGTCTCCCATCTTGAGAATTTTCTTGAAAAAGTGGAAGGCGTCACCAAAGGTACAGTTGTAATCGCCACTGTTTACGGCGATGTACATGACATTGGCAAGAACCTTGTCAAGACCATTCTTGCAAATAATGGCTATACCGTCATCGACCTTGGCAAGCAGGTGCCAGCGGAGACAATCATCACCAAAGCTGTGGAAGCCAACGCGACTGCGATTGGTTTATCTGCATTGCTGGTGTCCACATCCAAGCAAATGCCTCTTATTGTCAACGAAATGCATCGCCGTGGACATAAAATCCCAATCCTCATCGGTGGCGCGGCTATCAACCGCCGTTTTGGCCGTCGTATCCTCTTCGCCGAGGATGGCAACACCTACGAACCCGGTGTATTCTATTGCAAGGATGCCTTTGAGGGGCTCGATACCATGGATTCGTTGATTGATCCAAAGCGTAAGCCCGCCATGCTCGAACAACTTCGCAAAGACGCAGATATGGAAATGGGGCGCGCAGCGAAAGGCGTTGAACGTTTAACATCAGATATTCAACGTTCAACCATTGTGCCAGCCCCCATTAGTTTGCCATCGAAGCTGGGTCAAAGAATCGTCAAAAACATGCCACTGGAAATGGTACTCAAACATCTTAATATCAACGAGTTGTATCGCCTTTCATGGGGCGCCAAGAACACACATGGCAAAGAATGGGATAAGTTAAAAAAGGAATTCGACACCCGCCTGGCAAAGATGACCAGGGAGGCGCTCAAGGACAGCTGGCTCAAACCACAAGCGGTGTATGGCTATTTCCCATGTCAGGCGCTTGGAGACGAACTGATTGTGTATAACCCTGATACGATCAATGACGGCATACTTGATGAGTTGACACGGCTCACTTGTCCGCGCCAGCCTTATGACGATCATCTTGCGTTGTCAGATTATTTTGCCTCGCGAGAGTCGGGCAAAATGGATGTGGTTGCATTTCAAGTTGTCACGGTTGGCCTAGAAGCGACCGAGAAATTTGAAAAAATGCAAGCTGCCAACGACTATACTGAAGCCTACTTCACCCACGGTCTAGCCGTTCAAACTGCCGAAGCGACCGCCAACTACCTGCACCAACATATCCGCCGCGAACTTGGAATCGGTGAAGATCAGGGCAAACGTTACTCGTGGGGCTACCCTGCCATACCCGATTTGGAAGATCACTTCAAGATATTTAAGTTGCTTCCCGCCGCGGAAACAGAACTCGGTATGAGCCTTTCCACGTCGGGACAGCTCATACCTGAGCAATCCACCGCTGCAATCATTGTGCATCATTCCCAGGCGAAGTATTATTCGGTGGGCGAGTCGCGAGTTGAACAGCTAATGAAATAAAACCATCGACCAAGCAGAAAGGCAGCTAAATTCAAGCCAGCGCCGCACAGCGGCGCTGGCTTTCATGTGACACTGGCTTGAGGATTGGTGTTAGCTTAAAAATTTTGATCAGATAGCCACGAAGGCGGGAAAAAATCCGTGCCTTCGTGGTAAATGTTTTTTGCAGTAGAGTCATTCATGCACTTGCGCTTTTTCTGCGCTACAATCGTCATATCTATGAACCCATTTACTGAATCAATGTTTGTTTTGTTTGCCATCCTGACCCTCGGCGCGTGGATCGGTCAATGGTCATGGCGGGGTATTTCGCTGGGAACAGCAGGTGTGCTTTTTGCTGCGCTGGTCTTTGGTCACTTTGGGCTAAGTGTGCCGAAGGAAGTGATGGATTTCGGGTTGATCTTGTTCGTTTACTCTGTCGGGTTAACGGCAGGGCCGAGTTTCTTTCGCACTTTCCGCCGGCGCGGGATGCAGTTCGTTGTTCTTGCGTTGGTTATCGTTAGCACTGGGGCAATCCTGACCGCATTGATCGCTTATTTGCTCAGGTTGTCCCCTGCACTTGCGGCAGGGCTTTACACTGGTGCGCTGACTTGTACTCCTGCACTTGCTGCCGTGCTGGATGCTCTGCATCGACTCTCCCCTGCTGATGCGCCTCTTGCTTCGGTTGGTTATGGCATTGCCTATCCGTTCAGTATGATCAGCATGGTCCTGTTGATTCAGTTCCTGCCAGTGCTGCTCAAGCGCCCCGTAAAAACCGAGGAGCAGAAATGGCTGGCAGAAAAAGCCATTGAAACGCCTGGTCTGGTCGCGCTTCAGTTCCGTATCACCAATCCAAATTGCGATGGGCGTACCGTGGCGGAGGTAAACCCGCGGCGGTTGGCACAGGTTAATCTCTCGCGCATCAAACATGGCGAGCGCGTTTTTGCTGCCACCCCAGAATCAATTTTGTATCTCGGTGATGTGGTTATGGCGGTTGGTTTGGCTGATGAACTTGATAAGATGACTCTTCTGCTTGGTGAACAAACGGATGAGCGCATGGATGTCAATGCCGAGGTCTTGAGCGTGGATGTGGAAGTGATGGACGAGTCTCTGACTGGAAAAACACTTGCAGGTATGCGGGTCTGGGAGCAATTCACGGTTGTTATTACCCGTATTCGCCGCCAGGGGCTGGAAATTGCACCGCATGGCAATGTAACGCTTGAAATGGGAGATGGCATTCGGGTGGTGGGTGAGAGGTCCGCGGTGGAGGCATTTGTGGGACGGGCGCAGGGCACACCGCGCCGCGCAAGCGAAACCAGCATGACAGCTTATCTAGTCGGCTTGTTGATCGGCGTACTGATGGGGCTGATCCCTGTACCGCTCGGCGAGGGTGTGACAGTGAAGTTGGGAATGGCAGGCGGAGTTTTTTTGACCAGTTTGCTGATCGGTCACTTTGGGCGGATCGGACCATTCAGGCTTTACGTCCCCCCCGCCGCTAAAAACCTGACTCGTGAACTTGGCTTGATGCTTTTTCTGGCAGGCGCCGGTACAAATGCGGGTGCGCATCTGGTGGATGTTCTTCAAGATCAGGGTTGGATATTACTGTTGGCGGGCGCAAGTATCACCCTGCTATCTGCTCTGGCGGGGCTGTTGGTGATGATAAAAATTTACAAACTAAATCTACTTTCGGCGATGGGCTCCCTGACTGCCGCCATGACAAATCCACCTGCACTTGCATCTGCCAACAGCCAGACTGAAACTGATCTGCCATCCATTGCTTATGCCAGTACTTATCCCGTGGCTTTGATCTTCAAAATTTTACTCGCGCAGGCGTTGGTGGAAATTTTGGGCAGGTTGTTGTAATACATAAAGGAGACGGTCACTAATGACTGTCTCCTTTATGTATGGGTATTTTTATTGGAGGGGACGATCGGTTATTACGCTTCCACTACCTCAAAATCGTATGTGATTTCAACTGCATCGCGCAGGGTGACATAAACCGAGCAATACTTTTCCTGACTTAGCAATATTGCCTTGTTGAGCTTTTCAGGATCAATGCCCTTGCCAATAGCCATGTAGTGGACGTGAATTTTCCGGAAGCGCCAGGGCGGGTCATCGTCCTGCGTGGATGTGGCGGAGACTTTTAATTCGTGCAAATCCAGTTTTTGCTTTCCAAGAATGCTGACGACATCGTGGGAGGAACATCCAGCCAATGCCATTGAAAGCAGGTCGGATGCGCTAACTCCTTTTGGTTTCATAGGGACGGTATATCCGCTATTGTCTTGCAGGGTGAACTCCTCTTCGGGGTTCCAGTTGAGGTGTACGGTTTTGGTTGCCATGTGCGCAGTATAGCATTAAATGAACATGCGCAAGTAAAACTTTTGTGCTTGAGGCATAAAAATTTTATGGTACGATTTGAAACAGGAGTACACAATCATATGTTTTTTATTGCAGCATTTATATTTGCCACATTGGAGGCGCTGGCTTTATGGAAGCAATGGTTAAAGTTGGAGTATGTTGCCAAGCCTGCAGTAATGGCGATCCTCTTTCTTTGGCTGTGGACAACAACAGGACTGGATGGAGCTTCGCTTTGGTTTGGGCTGGGAATCCTTCTCTCGCTCGCAGGCGATGTATTGTTGATGATCTCGCTTGATCGATTATTTCTGGCAGGTCTGATTGTTTTTCTGCTGGCACATCTTGCTTATCTGGTCGGCTTTAACATTCCCATTCCGGAAATTTCGGCCTGGGGCTTTTTCCTCGCGATCATGGTTGGGCTTGGCGGAGTGAGGGTCATTCGCCGCATCATCGCTCCGCTTGGTACAAGCGGTCATAATCGGATGCGGATTCCAATCATGGTTTACGGTGCAGTTATTTCGCTGATGCTATTATCTGCAATGATAAAAATGACCGATTTTGCCTGGAGTGTAGATGCTGCGGCACTGGTCAGCGTGGGTGCGTTTCTGTTTTATGTTTCAGATATTATTCTTGCATGGAATAAATTTGTCTCCCCGATCCAATATGGGCGTATCTACAATATTGGCGCATATCATCTGGGGCAGATCACATTGATCGCAGGTGTTGTCGCACAGTATGGGAATTAGTGAACTTATTTCAAAGGAGAGATCATGACCCACGAAGAAGCGCTTGCTTTTGTACGTGAATATGTAAAAAACGAAGGACTTGTCCGCCATATGTTGTCGGTGGAAGCTGCCATGTGTTTCTACGCCCAAAAATACGGCGAGGATGTGGAAACATGGGGCTTGCTTGGATTGCTCCATGACTTTGACTGGGAGATACACCCCACCCTCGAAGAGCATCCGCAAGCTGGTGTGCCGATCCTGCGTGAACGCGGTGTGAGCGAAGAGATCATTCAGGACATCCTCAGTCATGCCGACCACACTGGCGTTCCGCGTGATACGCTCCGTAGAAAAGCCATCGCCGCCTGTGATGAGGTAACGGGATTAATTACAGCCGTGGCGCTGGTACGCCCTTCCCGCTCCTTATTTGACCTTGAAGCAAGTTCTGTTAAAAAGAAATGGAAGGACAAAGCTTTTGCCGCAGGCACTGACCGCGTTGAGATGGAGCATGCTGCTCAAGCCTTCGGAGTGGACATTTGGGAGCATGTTGGCAATGTTATTATCGCCATGCGCCGTATCGCTCCAGAGTTGGGGCTGGTGGGGAATATCAGCCCTCCAGTATAAATTCCCCCAAAGGTTAATCGAAAATGGGAAGCGGACCCAAAGTCTGCTTCCCATTTTCGATATATATTGTTCCCGTCACAGGAAAAAACTAATGAAAGGAAATAACCTCAGGGCTGATCCATATTGAGGTGGTCTTGCTGGTATCAGTCACGCAAAGGGAATTAATAGTCTTGGCGGTTGACGGGACTTTTCCGTCAACCCAGGCATAACCCCAGTAGCACCCTGCCAGAACTTCCACAATCGGTTCTTCATATCTTCCGAAAGAGAATGAGTAGGTACCACACTCCTTCTCTTCATTTTCCTGTTCCATTCCAAATGAGAGGGTTACGTTACCATTTGACTTGTTGACAAATTTTATTTTCACCTTGTCTCCTTTGGGCTCGGCTGGAGGAGGTTCGTTACAGTGGTCGGTTGCTGAAGTATCCGGTAATGTGGCAGGTACAAGAGTTGGGAAGGGGGTTGGAAGAGGAAGCGGTGTAAGTGTAATCGTGGCGGTAGGCGGGATGGGTGTTTCGGTGACGGTGGGAATCGCTGCCTGTGTTTGTGTGAGCGCAATCCAGGCATCTGCAATGGCTGTGCCCTGGACATCCGCTGCTGACATGGTGGGCGTGGGCGCAGGTCCGCACGCGGATAATACCGCGATAATTAGAATGGAAATAACAGATGATATTTTTCTTTTCATTTTTTTTCTCCAATGTAAATGTACCTGCTGCAGATAAAGCAGCCTGGTATTTAATCGATTTTATAAATCCATATACGAAAACGTTCCGGACCAATAGTATCAATGTGCATATAATTCTCTTCAATAAAGCGGGTCAACCCCTGTGTCACTGGCACGTTGTTCCAAACACTTGAATCAATTCTACCTATGGTTTTATCTTTTGCCGCTGCATCGATGATCATTGGTTTTTTTTGGATGATATCATGCAGTAACTCATCGACCATTTCCTGTGAGACATAACCGGGAACTCCGAATGGGTAAGTATACACAAATCGGGAAGGTGATTTCCGCTCAGTCAAGAAATTATAAATGCTCTCGTTCCCCCAGATAAGGACATAATCCCCTGGCTGGGTATGGTTCAGAATATACTCAACATAAATTCCCTGTTCGACTGTGGAATAATCTGGCGGGGGGAGTGATCTCTCCGACCAGATCATTCTGATCAGGGTGGTCAGATGAGGCATCCGGTCAATGACCGGTCTAACGCAAAGCACAAGAATCAACCCGCCAGCCAGCAGAATATTTAAAATATTCCTGCGGATACCCGGGAAAAACTTTTCAGCCGATCGTTGAAGCCAGAATATAAGAAAACCCGCCAGAAGTGCCAGTACAGGAAGCCAGGCAATATAATAATGCAGGTATTTCCTGCCAGACATCAGTGAAAAATAAAGTTGAATGGGAATGACGGCAAGTGTCAAATAGGCAAAATGGATTTTATAATCCGGTTCTTTATTATCCCGTTTCCAATATTCATAAAGATAAGTGATTAACCCAACCAAACCAGCTGCACCTAGTGAAACCAGGAGAGATAACCTGTCATAGCCTTTTGTGAGTGCCTGCCACGAAATGGACTCAAGTCTTGAGTAGTAATAATTAAAAAGAAAAACCGAGTCGAATAAATATTCAAGTGATTGGTGGGCGGCAAAATAAACGCCGATCACGCCAAAAATGACCGCACTTCCAAACGCCATTGCAGTGATCCGCTTGAAATTATGGTTCCGTTCATTTGGAGAGAAAAGGGTGATGACCAATAAGACCAGTCCAATGGCAATATGTACTCCAATGTTATTGGGCCTCAGGGAAAAAGCCAGTGCCGCCATCGCCCCGACCATAAATTCATTCCAATAACCTTTTATCCCTTCTTCTGATCGAACATAAAAATAAATCGCAGCAAATTGGAATGGTAGTGAAAATTCTTCCACTGAACTTCCGTGATCAATTACCTGAGGCAGGGTCACCAGCCACAAAATCGCATTAGAAAATGCAATTGCAGGGTCGAATACCTTTCGCATTGCAAGAAACCCTGATACGGCAGCAAGAAAAAGAAAGATGATCTCAACGAACCATACCCCCCAGACCGACCCGGTTATCCATAAGCCAAGGGCATTAATATAATGGATGAGCGGACCTTTGTGATCCCATACATCCCGATATGGGATATCTCCGTCAAGGATTTGTTGTCCTGTGTACAGATATACCCCCTGATCCCGATCTGGAATGGGCTGGTATAGCGGCGCAACAGGCGAGAGAACAGCAATGGTAACCAGCAGGAGGAAAAGAACAAAAAGAAAATCCCTTTTCATCCTACCTCTTCCAATTCAACATGACCAAACCGGCGAGACAGACGAATATCCCGATAACATTCACCCACGAGATTTTGTCCTTAAACAGAAAGATCGCCACAGGGAGCAAAATCAACGACGCCACCACATTGGTCAGCACTGCGGCAATGCCAAGATTCCAACCCGCGCGGTAGGTAAGAAGAAATCCAAATTCGATACCAACGACGGCAAAGGCAAGTCCAATACTTGCCCAATTAAGTTGTTTGAATTCTGTGAGAATACCATTTGCTGCAGGAAAGAAGAAGAAAGTGAACAAGGTGATGATAAACGAAACGGAATATGTGACCAAAAGCGATACTGTGAAGTTCACGTTCGATGGGGTGCTCTTGGCAATAAAATGATATAGCGCGCTGGAAAAAATTGTGAGGGTGATGGAGAAATAGAATAGAAGCATGGGGTTGATTCTTGGCCGCATGGTTGTACTAGGAATTCAATATCTTTAAAATAAACTTTGCAGTGCGCGTGCCAGAGGTCGCGTCGGTGAATGTGATTTCATCTTTGACGAACATGAGGCGTTCTTCTGAATCGACCGACTTATCTTTCAAGTATAAATTCAACATATTTTGCAATTCACGCTCATCTGTTGCCACACGCCCCGCCTTAGCCATGCGAAAGCGCTGATGTGTGGGCCAATCACCAATCTCTTTAAGCGAGAGCGAGAATTTTCCTTTTTTATTCCAGCCGCCTGGCGTGTCAATCACTGCTGCGATCATTGGCGTATCATGGACAGCGGTCTCGACCAGCATTGTCGAATAGACGGTCACCAGCACATCGGAATACGCCATCATGGATGATTTCTCATCCATGTCTTCGCCGCCATAGTAGCCAAGCGATCCTCCCAATGCCACAGGCTGAACTACATGCACATGCGGATATTTTTTCTCCAGATCAAATACACGCTGACGTTCTTCGGCAAATATCCTGGGCTTGTCCTGAAAATGACTGGGATGCAAGCGGATCAATAACTGTGAAGGCTCTGCCAGGGCATCCGACGAAACCAGTTTTGCCAGTGCTTCGATGTTGGGATAGTTTGGCGCAAAATGGACGAAACTGCTGGCGTAGGAAATCAATTTACGGTTGGGGTCGAGTCTGTGCAAATTGAAATATTTGTCACGCGGCATGAGCCATGATTTGCGGAAGTATCCGTCATACGAGGGGATGCCACCAACATGTACATGTTCGGGATCCCAGTCTGAGCCGAGCACAAGCTCTTCTTTTTGCAATTCAGACCAGCATGTTGCCCACTGCACGTTTGCGCCCGAAATATTATACGAAGACGAATTGTCCCAGCCGACGATGGCAGTCATGTTTGTGATTCCGCGCCGTGCCGATTCTCGCAGCAGATAGCGATCCATTCTCCAACCTGGGGTCGAAGCGACGACCATGTCAGGTTGGTACTTATCGAAGAGATCGGTGTACAGACCAGATTCTGGCGTGAATCGGTTCTGTAGCTGCACCAGGAGTTTACGCGCGAAGGCAAAATTCCGCAGGAGAAGTATTGCCAGTGCGGACGGAATCCAAACGCCCAACCGGAATTTCCAACCGTTCTCACCCCAGACTTCCCAGATGTGACTGTCCATGGCCTCGGTATTTATGCGACGCGACCCGCCAACGCGGCGCAGGTAGCCGAGCAACCACTGCCTGCGCGGGCTGACTTTTTTGGCGTACTCATTTGCCTGTTTCAAGCGCAAGCCTTCAAAAATGAGACCGGGTCTGGCGAAACGCTTTTCAATACGATCTTGGGTTTCATCGTCGGTGAGGACGATGATTTCTACGCCCGAGTCGAGCAGGGTTGAGACGACATCGCTTTGCAGGAAGTAGATGATTGCCATACCGTGGTCGGCGGAGATGAAGATTTTTTTGCTCACTGGTTTGTTTTACTTCCTTCTTGATTTTAGGTGAATTTTTTTCAAAGATGTTTTTAATACACTGATCGGATGGATCGAAGACCCTCGTATTTTAGCATGCTGGATTATATCCCTGTGCGCGGTCAGGCGGGACCCATCCCCTTGAAGCAGGATTTCCAGTCAGAAAAGGCGGCAACCCAGACTTTTGCAAAATAAGACCAATATGTGGTTCCTCACAAGAATGTTAACCCGTTTAATTGACGCATTATCGTCTTGCATGTATAATTTTTTGAACCTATCCCTCATGGAGGGGTAATTAGAGGATATATGGCACTGCGTGGAAATTTACGCGATTTTACAATTACGCAACTTCTTAATCTGATTAATCTTGCCAATAAAACCGGCACGTTAATTTTAGATGGTCCATCAGAACAGGCCTATATTTCGTTTCGAGAAGGCAAACTGGCTTATGCGCGCCTGGGTAAGGATGATGGCAGTCTTGCATCTGTTCTGCATAAAGCAAACAAAATCAATATAAATCAATATCGCGCCATTGTCGATCGTGCAGGCCAAATGACGGATAAGGAACTTGGTCTGCTCCTCATTAATGCAGGCTATGTAACCCAGGAAGATATCCTCCTTAATCTGCAGGGGTACTTTACCGGAGTGGTACGTAAGTTATTCACCTGGGTGGAAGGCATCTTTCGCTTTGAAAACGAAATGCTTCCGCCTGATGGCCGCATCAATGTTAAACTTGATCTAGAAAACATAATTATTGAGGGGTCGCGCCATCTGCGTGAATTGGAACAATTGCAGGATGAAATTCCAAGTCTCGATATGGCATTGAAGTTTACCAAAAGACCGCTTACCAATGTGAACCTGAGCGTTGAAGAATGGAATGTGGTCAAATTTGTTGACCCCAAGAATACGATGCGCCAGATTGCCAGCACCAATAAATTGAGCGATCTTGATGTTCGCAGGATCGTATATGGCTTGTTGCAGGCAGGTCTTGTCGAAATGGTGCGTCCTGCTGGTGTGGTTGCCTTGTCTACCCCGAAACAATTCCCAGTGCAGGACAAGCAGGAACAAAGAACTTTGATTAATAAGTTAATTGGTCGTATTCGTACATTGTAATTATCAGGTTAGAAGGACAGAACTTATGCAAACGGTCAAAATGGTAGTGACGGGTCCCTTCAGCGCTGGCAAGACACAGTTTATTCAGTCTGTCAGCGAAATTGATGTGGTCGCCACGGAACGTAAAATATCCACAGATGAAGAACGATCTGTAAAGTCTGTGACGACAGTGGCGATGGATTTCGGGCGCATCACTGTGGATGAAGACCTGGTTCTGTATCTGTTCGGCACGCCGGGCCAGAAACGGTTTGATTTCATGTGGGAAATCCTTTCAGAAGGTATGTTGGGCTTTATCGTTATGGTGGACAGCACCCGCCCTGAAACCTTCCGTGAAGCGCGTTCGATCCTTGAAACCTTCCGCGCATATGCTCCCACACCTTTTGTGGTTGCTGCGAATAAGCAGGATATGGAGGATGCATGGGATCTCGAAGATGTGCGCCATGCGCTGCGTTTGGATGGCAATACAAAACTCCTGCCTTGTGTGGCTACGGATCGAAAAACCGTAAAAGATGTTCTACTTGAGTTGTTGTACAGCATCCTGAAAGATATGGAATCTGGAAAGTAAAGTAAGGGAAGGAAATATATTTTGCTGTGTCTTCGATCACTACTAACCAGGGAATAGTTCATTACGAAGTATACGGACGCGGGCGTCCGGTAATTCTTTTGCATGGGTGGCTCGGGTCGTGGGGGTTGTGGCAGGAAACGATGGCCTATCTAGGTTCGTTTTACCGCACTTATGCGCTGGATTTTTGGGGGTTCGGTGAATCAGGCAAGAAACGTGAGACCTATGCAGTATCAGATTTTGTAAGCCTTGTAGACCAATTTATGGAACAGTTGGGGATTGTTCATGCTCCATTGGTGGGGCATAGCATGGGGGGGACGGTCAGCCTTTCGGTTGCCATTAAGTATCCTGAACGTGTCAGCAAAGTGGTGGTGGTAGGATCGCCTATCATCGGTTCTTCACTTGCTCCGATGCTTAAGCTTTCGGGGTACCGCCCAATTGCATTTATGTTATTCAACATGATGGGGTTATTTCGAGCAGGAATGAAGGTCTATTCACCATATATATGTAAAGATCCGCGTTTCCCTGAGATGATGGACCGGGATCTTTCACGCACCACTGTTGAGTCTTTTTTGCGTTCGATCGCTTCGCTGCGCCGCACAGACTTGATCCCCATGCTTTCGCAGGTCAAAGTCCCGACAATGGGCATGTATGGTGACAGGGATGTGATCGTTCATCCTTTGCAGTGGCAACCCTTGTTGACCGGTGTGCCACATGCAATGATTGAGCGATTTCCCCAAGCGGGTCATTTTCCCATGTTGGAGGAGCCAACTTTATTCAGCCAAAAGTTGAAAATATTTCTTGACCAGCCCATCTCCCCGTCATGAGCAGAAAATTCATTTTTACCTTGCAACCCGCTTACAAAAGCGGGAAGTTTAGCTTGTCAGTTCATGGGATGAACGATTTTATCGTGCACTTTGATTTATAATCGTACTATATGTTAAAAATAATCCTGCATGCGCAAAACCAGATCATGCCGTTTTGTGAGCCGGCGAGGGAGCTGCGAATTCAAAATGTGCCGCTTTGGCTGCATCAACGTGATTTGCTGGCGCCTTATGTCACTCATGAAATGGAAGTGAAAAAAGGCGAGCCCTTGCAGCCTGTACGTGAGCAGGCAATTGTTTATCGTGACAACCTGTTCTTTGATGAGTTTTATATCAAGGCTTTCATGGAAAAAGCCATAAAAGGCAATAAACCTGTCCGCGCCGCCTTCCGTGCAGATGACCCTGCCTTTCGCGAACATGCCCTGCCACTATCCACGTCTTATACTCCTGCGGGAAGTTTGTACCTTGCTGATCTATGGTACTACCCCAACGGTCCTGTTGCAGGTGCAGAGTCGCTTGTGATTGATTCGCAGGCAAAGGAGATCGGTTATTATCATGTGCCGACTTACATGGGGGATAAGAGCGGTGACCTTGTTTTTCAAGTACCATTGCGTGCGATGCTGGCAATTGATTCATGGGTGCATGTCTTTATTGCTGATATGGTATTTGGCCAATTTGCGCGCGGCGCCCGCTTCGAAAAGCGTTTGAACGAAGAACCTGTCTTCAAGTTAAAGATTCTTGGCAAGGCTGTTTATGAGGGCAGGCAGGTTCTTGAATGTTCTGAATTGGTAAAAATTGGCACAGGCTGTATCATAGACCCAAGCGCGGTAATTCATGGTCCCACGATCATCGGCAATAATGTGACCATCAATGCCGGGGCTGTCATCGACAACTCCATTATTGGAAATAATGTCAATATCTCCCAGGGGGCACAGGTGATGCTTTCCGTTGTTGGGGATGGAACCTTCCTTCCATTTCGGGCTTCATTGTTCATGAGCACCATTATGGAAGACAGCATGGTGGCGCAAAATACCTGTTTGCAAATGTGTGTAATTGGAAAAAAGACCTTTATTGGAGCAGGTTCCACTTGGACAGATTACAACCTGATTCCTGCCTCCATTCGAGCCCGGGATGGTAACGGTAAACTGGGAATGTCTAACCGGCCTGTTTTAGGTGGCTGCGTGGGACATAATTGCAGAATCGGCTCTGGCATGATCATCTACCCCGCCCGAACCATCGAGTCGGATGTTGTCCTGACGGCATCGAGGGAACAGCGGATCATTGATCGTGATATTTCATTTGAAGACAGTGACCATCACCATCTTAAATTTTCCGAATTGCATCAGGTGCTCTATCACCAACAATCGAAAGGGGATTCAGAGTCGTGGTAAAAAATGGATAGTTTCGCATTCATCATTCATCCCATCGATCCCAAGCGAGATGTCAGCCGTAAGTTTCCCTTTTTGGGACGTGTCCTGAGCGAAAGACAAATAGATTTTTTTTCCACATTCTTTCCGCCTGTCTATATTTCAGAGATCGAAGGTGTTACATCACAAGCCACAGGGAAAACCATCAAAGGCTGGTTCATAGCCTGTCCTTATACGCCGCGTCGTATGATGGAATTGCCTGAGCGTTCAGTCTATCGAAAAATTATTCACGCCGGACGCATGGCTGAAAAACTTGGAGCTGATATTCTCGGACTTGGCGCTTTCACCTCGGTGGTCGGTGATGCCGGTGTGACCATTGCAAAAGAGCTGGATATTCCCGTGACCACAGGTGATTCATTCACTGTGGCAATGGCTGTGCAAGCTATTCGGGAGGCGGCGCGTGTGATGGATATCAAAATTGAGGATGAAACTGTAGCTGTGGTTGGTGCGACGGGAGCAATTGGACGTGTTTGTGCTGAACTTTTAGCTAGTGAAGCGGCTCAGATGTTGCTCGTCGCCCGGGATGAGAAGAAACTCGAAGCCCTTAGAGACAGGTTACAGGTGAAAGCTCGAGGTGAGCTTGTTATCAGCACAAATGTAGATATCTTGAAGGACGCGAAATTGATCCTGACGGTCACAAGTTCCATCAATGACATCATTCACCCGCAACACTTACAGCCGGGTAGTGTGGTTTGTGATGTAGCCCGTCCTCGTGATGTTTCTGCAATGGTGGCGGCGGTAAGAAATGATATATTAGTAATTGACGGCGGCATGGTTGACGTGCCTGGCGCTGTGAATTTCAATTTTAATTTTGGCTTTCCCGAAGGAAAGGCATATGCGTGTATGGCTGAAACCATCGCGCTGGCTTTGGAAGGCCGCTTTGAAGATTACACTGTAGGTAAGGATGTAACATTGGAGCGTGTACAGGATATTGCTGCGATTGCTGAACGACATGGTTTTCGTATGAGTGGTTTTCGTTCGTTTGAACGCGAAGTTACACTGGAACAGATCGAATTTGTTCGAAAAAATGCTCGAAAAGGGTTGCAACGTGTTTAGGAGGCTTACATGGGAAATGCCCGTCTTTTGGTAGTGGAAGATGACGTCGATATTGCCAACATGCTTAAGATCTACTTCACGAGTCTGAAATATGACGTGGATGTAGCCAATCGTGGCCGTGATGCTTTGGAGAAAACAAAGCAGGTTTTGCCGCATTTAATCGTTTTGGATATTATGTTGCCGGATATTGACGGTTACGAGGTCTGCCGCACATTGCGGACCAGCACCCGCACCAGTCACATTCCTGTGATATTCCTGACACAAAAGGATGAGCGCAGTGACAAACTGCAGGGCCTTGAATTGGGCGCAGATGACTACATTACCAAACCCTTTGATATTGAGGAACTGAAGCTGCGTGTACAGGGTGCCATTCGCCGCTCGGAACGCGAAAGCCTCACAGATCCGCGTTCCGGCTTGCCCGCCGGTCGTTTGATCGAAGAGCAGTTGCGTCGCATTATCCGCGAGAAGGATTGGTCGTTGCTGGACGTGCGCGTCAATAACTTTGAAGCATTCAAGGATGTTTATGGTTTCGTGGCTGGCGACGACGTGGTGCGTTTTGCGGCGATGATGATCGGCGAGGTAGTGGATGAACTGGGAACCACCAGCGACTTTATTGGACATGCCGGCGGTGACAACTTTATCATTATTACAACGGAAGACGCTGCTCCGAGAATTCGCCAGAAGTTGAAGGAACGATTTGCGAATGAAGTGCAGAGTCACTATAACTTTATAGACCGCCAGCAGGGCTTTATCCAGGCGCCAAAAGCGGAAGGTGGTGCGGAAAAGGTGGGGTTTATGTACCTTTCTGCGGGGTTGGTTTCGCCGAGTTTACAATCTTTTGCAGATATTCGTGAGATTACGGAACTTGCTTCCGAAGCCAGACGACAGGATACGGCGACGTCTTTTGCCGCCTGATAGGGTGAATGATCCATGTTATCCGGATTGGGCATCAGCTTATTCATTGCCGGCCTGGTGTTCGTTTTTCTGGTCTGGGTGGCCTTGCGTATGTATCCGCGCAAGAATATTGCCGCGCAGGTTGAGTACAATTTTTTCGCCGTCCCTGAATCTTCAAAATCAAATGATGCAGTGATTATGATCCAGCCGGGGGGGCGTGTGGAATATATGAGCGGGCAGGCTCGTACATATTTTAATATGCACGAAAATGAGCCGTTTGACCTTGAGCGACTTGCACGCAGCGTGCGCCCGGCAGATGATTTTTTAGATCTATGCGCTGCTCCCGGGCATAAACGAGTATCCATCAGTGGCAAGTTGGTTGAGCTTTCGTCTTTTGAGGTGCCTGGTGCATACCCAATGATCCTGCTTTCCATGCGCGACAAGGAACTTGCCCTCACGTTGGAACAAGGCAGTGGCGCCTCAGAAGAAATATTAAGTGTAATCACCGACTTTACTCAAAGCATTGCCGCAAAGCTTGACCTTCAAACAACCGTACAATCCATTTTGGAAAATGTCAGCCGCCTTGTTTCGTCTGATGTGATTGAGTTGCGTTTGCAGAATGATGAGGATCAAGTCCCAATTTCTTATTGCTATCAGCCATCAAATCCAAATATATCTGGCGTTGTGCCTTCGTCAGCCCCGCAATTTGGCAATCTTTCAGATCAATTGGTGGCGCATCGCGCTCCGATTCTAATTGTTGATATGCGTTCACAACCCGAGCTTGCTGCAACTACTGAGTTGCTCCCCATACAATCCTATCTTGGAATTCCACTGATGGCTGGTGGAGAAATGGTCGGGACATTGGAGGCAGGCCAAACAGGTGAAGGTAGGTTTGGTCAGCATGATATTGACCTGTTATATTTAGTTTCTGGTCAGGCGGCTGTGGCAATTCGGAATGCCAGACTCTACGAAGATGAACAGAAGCGTGTGTCTGAACTTGCTGGCTTGGCGAACTTAAATCAGGCATTGGGCAATGTCCGCGAAGTGCAGGATGTTTTTGTACGGTTGGTGGATAGTATTACGCCCCTGTTCGCGGCTGATATTATTGGTTTTCTTCTTTACGATGAAGAGAAACATACATTGGAAGGCCAAGTGCCTTTCCGCGGATTGCCGCCCCATTTTGTTCAAATTTATCGCACGGATATTGCTGCAAACAGCCCTGCCGAACAGGTGCTTACAAGCCAGCAACCCTTATTGACCCTGAACGCATCCACGGACAGTAATTGGCAGATGCTTGGCATTTCTGATATTGCAATAGCCGCCAGCTTGCGGGATACTGCGCTTGTGCCCCTGCTTTCCTCCGGGCGGATGCTTGGTTATTTACAGGTGGGCCATCATCAACGCGGTACCTCCTCTTTTACCCAGGAGGAATTGCGCTTGATGAATATCGTGGCAAATCAAGCCGCGGCTCTAATAGAAAATATTTTATTGGTACAACAAGCGCGTACACGTGCGCAGCGCTCTGATGCTTTGCGACGCATTGCCAGCCTTTCCGGTTCCTCTGCTACGTTGGAGGAAATTCTTAAATATTCAGTTCAGGAACTAGCGAGTCTTTTCCAGGCTGAAGTGGGCGCGATATTTCTGCTGGACGAAACGCAGGGTAATTTGCGACTATGCCGCGAATCCATATTTGGCATACCAGAGGAGATCAGCAGTAGTGTTGGTCCCATATTTGTAGATGATCCCAATTATCGGTACACCGTTACTGGATCTCAAAAGCCGTTCCTTTCAGCTGGTCTCAGTACCGACAGGCGGGTTTTGTCCATTTACCGCCCGTTAGCCACTGCGCTTCTTATTGAATCTGCCATTGTGGTTCCGCTGGTGGTGCGTGAACGCAGTATTGGCGAACTACTTCTGGGAAGTATCAAAACTGATCACTTTAACCTTTATGATCTTCAAGTAGCAGCCACGGCTGCGGGTCAACTGGCTGCTGCGGTGGAATCTGCCGACCTGCTTACACAAACTGATGACTCTTTGCGCCATCGTGTTGCTCAGCTTTCTGCGATAACGCGCATCAGCAGGGAGTTAAGCGCATCCCTTGACCTTAAACACCTGCTCAATATTATTCGTGATGAGGCATTACGTTTTACTCATGCCAATTGTTCCTCCATTCTTCTGCTTGACCAGGAGCGTGCCCTGGACGATCTCGTGGTCGAATTTTCTGTTGGATGCGAAAATGAATATGAAATATATTCCATAGACCAGGATACTTTACAAATCAAGGAAATCCATATCGTTGGTGATTTTTTACGGGAGAGTAATCCGCCGCCACATGATGGAGTGCGCTCGGCAGTTGTTGTGCCGATCAAATATCAGACACTTGTCATTGGTTTTATTAATCTGCATTCCAGCCAACCCGATTTCTTTACATCGGAGAAGGTGGAGTGGATACAAACCATGGCTATGCAAGCCGGTATAGCATTGAATAATGCCCAAAGGTATCAGGCTGAGAAAAAACGTGCTGAATTGATGCGCCGCCGCGCAGATACACTTGTGCGCCTTGCAGATGTAAGTTATGACCTGGGTCATGATCAGCCGCTAGACCAGGCATTGCAGGTCGTTGCGCGTGGTATTCGTGACTCTACACCATTTCGCGTGGTGTTAATAAGCATGGCGGAGGTTGAAACCGGTCTTTTAAGGCGTGTTACCGCAACAGGCATTCCACAGGAAACATTAAATGAATTGTTGTCCCGAAAACAACCGATTCAGGGTGTTAATAAACTGATGAAGCCGGAGTTTAAGGTCAGCCGTTCCTATTTTATCCCGAATGACCAATCCCCGGTAATACAGTCTGATGTGCATGTTGTTACTTTGGATATTCCCACTTCTCCGATTCAACAGCCCAATACCTGGAATGTAAATGACACATTGCTTGTTCCGCTTGAGAATGCAGAAGGACAAGTTGTGGGGTTGATCAGCCTGGATAACCCGTCAAACAATTTGCGCCCTGACAAGGCGACCATTGAAACCGTGGAAGTGTTCGCCGCTCAAGCCGCATTATTGGTGAATAATACACTGCGCCAGGGCGAACTGCGTTCACGTATTGATGCACTTTCGTCCGGGTTGCAGCGCCAACAAAAATTGATTGACAGTACGCAAAACAACCTGCCTATTCTGCTTCATAAAGATCTGGAACAGACCATCTCCTTATATAATTTGGACCAACGAACTCAGCGGGTGCGCGCGGGGCTGGCAATCACCAAATCCGTCAGCCGTCAACTGGATTCTTCCTCGGCTCTATTTGCGCTTGGGCGTGAAACCTTAACACAGTTAGGCATGTCCATTGCTCTTGTAGCGGAAAATATACCCGATGGTTCACGCCTGCTGCATGTACTTGGGAGTTTGCCGCGTTCCACGAATGTGGAATCTTTATTTGGTCAGCGCAATCCACTGCGCACCTGTCTGCAAAGCGGAGAAACCATCCTCATCGCTAATCTGGATGAAAATGAGGAATGGCATGATGCTTCACTGTTGACTTCTTTACGTGCAAAAAGCGTGATCTGTCTGCCTGTGCAGGTGGGGAATAAAACCGTGGCTGCTATGCTTGCTGTTTGCCCTGAGGCGATGCCCGACTTTACAGAGGAAGACCGCAAAGTGTATCTGCAAATTTCCCAGCAAGCCTCTCTGATCCTACAAAATATCTCCCTGCTCAGTCAGACGCGCCGCCGCCTCGATGAAGTCAATCTACTTTTGGATTTCAGCCGCCAACTTTCCGGTATGGACCCGGACTCGATCCTCAAGTCGCTGCTTGACAGTTCACGCCGCGTTCTCCAACATGCTCATGCAGGTGTGGCTTTGGTTTGGGATCAGCAAGCAGAAGCACTTGTTCCGCGTGCTGTTTCAGGTTATGCAGACAATACCAGCATGATGGAGATCAAATATCGCCCGGGCGAGGCATTGCCAGGCTCCGTATTTTTACACAAAACCGCCCGCCGGGTTGACGAGATAAACTTTGTGCGTGATTACAACCTGAGTGCTGAAAACCTTACGATCTATCGTCTGGCAACCGGTGGTCGTTTGCCTGTCTCCAGTTTACTTGTCCCTATTATTGCTGCCGAGCAGAGTTTGGGACTGCTGGTGTTGGATAACTTTAATACAACCGGCGCGTTCCTCCCGGACGATGAGGCCCTCCTGTCATCCCTGACCCAGCAGATCGCTCTCTCGTTGGATAACGTCCGTCTAGTACAAACCACCCAGGAACGCGCGGGACAGTTGCAGGCTTTAAATATTGCCGCTGCCGCCCTTACCTCCAGTTTGCGTAGCGATCAATTGATCAATTCCCTGCTCGATCAATTGATGCCCATCCTTCCGTATGACACCGCGACACTCTGGCTCCGCGAGAAAGACCGCCTTTTGGTTGCTTCTACACGTGGATTTGCTGATACGGACCATCGCCAGGGGTTATCGGTGAACGTACAAGACAGCGCGCTTTTTAAAGAGATGGCTCATGGCGGGCAGCCCATATTTATCCATGATGTGCGCGAAGACCCGCGCTTTCCCCCAGTGAAGGATCCGTGCCTTTCCTGGCTTGGTATTCCTTTGATCTCCAAAGGTGAATTGGTAGGTGTGCTGGCAGTCGAAAAATGGCAGGCACATTACTACACACGTGAGCAAATTCAGGTTGGGCTTACCTTTGCAAGTCAGTCTGCTGTTTCATTGGATAATGCACGTTTGTATGAAGACAGTGTCAGCCGTGCCACTGAATTGGATCAACGTTCACAACGTCTCACAACGCTTAACCATTTTGCAACTGTATTGACTGGTTTGCTGGATGCAGACCAGATTTTAAACTTAACCGCCAATGAATTGCTTAAGGGATTAGGCGCGCAGCGTGTTTCTGTCGTGACCTTTGAACGGGGTCAGGCATCCTGGAAATTATCCGCCCCGCGTATGCGCGTTAAACTTCCCCGTCTGCTGCCTGAGGCGCCCATCTTCAACCGCCTGCGCGAATCACTAGGTATCTTCAATACCGATGATGCCCGCCATGAACCGGATCTTGCCCCACTCATGGAAATATTTGATGAAGATACAACCGCCTTACTCATCCTACCCCTGACCAGCGGGCAGAACCTGACCGCTCTTGTCTTTACCCAAATGATCGGCGAAAACCATTTTGGTTTGAATGAACTTGAAATTGCGCGTACCATTACCAGCCAGGCAACTGTTGCCCTTGAAAATGCACGCCTGTTCCAATCCTCTGTTCGTACAGCTGAACGATTTGCCATCCTTAACGAAACCAGTTCCCACATCAGCGCCCTTGACCCTGAAGATGTATACGTAGCGGTGCATAAAGCGGCAGAACGCCTCATGCCATTAGACTCATTCGTCATTACCCTGCTTGATCCGGAAAAAAATGAGATCGATGCCGTTTACTTGTCTGACCGTGGGAAACGCCATCCGGGAGAACGTATTTCCCTAGGCAAGGGCATTAGCAGTCAAGTTATCCAGAGTGGAAAACCCATTCTCGCCTTGTCGCTTGAACAGGCGAATCAATTGAATTCTGTACAAGCCGGCGAAGAAGACGATGTTGAGGAAACCCAGTCCATTGTGGCAGTTCCCATGATGCTGGGCGGCAAGTCTTTGGGCATGCTCTCTGCCCAGAGTTACCAGGCAGGAGTGTACACTGAGGAGGATGTGCAGATCCTGGGCACGCTTGCAAATCAAGCCATTGTTGCCATCCAAAATGGACGTCTGTTTGCCGAAACGCAAAACCTAGCATCGAAACTTGAAATAAGCGTTATTGAACGGACTGCTCAGTTGCGGCGTGAACAACAAAATACCGAAACCCTCCTGAACATCCTCACTGAAGTTTCCTCGAGCCTTGATCTGGATCGTGCCCTTAACCGTACTCTGGCGTTGCTTAACGAAGCCGTTGGAGCAGAGCAAGGTACCATCATGTTGCTGCATGCAGAGGATAACCTGCTGCATTATCGGGCGGGATACGGTTATCTGAAAGAGCGAAACGATTCCAGTAAGCGCTCCTTGACTTTGAAGGTAGGCGAGGGTCTTGCCGGCTGGGTTGTGCAAAACCGCGAAGCCATCCTGTCCCATGACCTTTTCCAGGATCCGCGCTGGGTAAGAAGAGACGCGGGACAGGAACATCGCAGCGCTATTGCGGTTCCCATGCAGGTCGGGGAGGATGTGATCGGTGTGCTGATGATCTTTCAGCGTGAGGCGAATGCATTCAGCACTGAAATGCTTAACCTGGTAAGAGCCATTGGGGGGCAGGTCGCTGTTGCAATCAATAACGCCCACCTGTACGAATTGATTCGTGACCAGGCAGAACGTCTTGGCGTTATGCTCCGCAAAGAACAGGAGGACGCCAGCCGCTCGCAAGCCATCCTTGAAGCTGTGGCAGATGGTGTGCTGGTTACCGGCATAGACAACCGCATAACCTTTGTAAACTCATCCACAGAACGTATTCTTGCGATCCAGGAATCCATACTGCTGGGAAGTCCTCTGGATTCCTTTGGCGGTTTTTTTGGGAAATCAGCAAATACTTGGATGGAAACCATCAGGCACTGGTCTGCAGATCCGTCTTCGCATAAGCCTGGCGATACATACGCTGAACAATTGGAATTGGAAAATGAACGGATTGCGCTTGTGCATCTTGCGCCTGTGATCATGCAGAATGATTTCCTTGGCACCGTCTCCATCTTCCGTGACATTACCCGTGAAGTGGAAGTGGACCGCCTGAAATCTGAATTTGTGGCAACTGTCAGTCATGAGCTGCGCACCCCCATGACTGCCATCAAAGGGTATGTGGACATCCTGAGCATGGGCGCAGCAGGAGCCTTGCAGGAAAATCAATTGCACTTCCTTGATATTGTCCGCAATAATATTGACCGTCTTAATATTCTTGTAAATGACCTGCTGGATATTTCCCGTATTGAAGCTGGACGGGTCATACTCAGTACGCAATCTGTTAATCTGCGAGATATTGCCGAAGAGGTCATTGCTGAGACAATGCGCCGCTCGCAGCAGGAAGGTAAACCCATGGTTCTTTTGCTTGATGCGCCGGCAAAAGCTTTCTCTGTGATGGGGGACGGGGAACGCATCAGGCAGGTCCTGGGAAATCTAGTGGACAATGCCTATAACTATACGCCCCATGATGGAACCATCCATGTCAACATCCATCAGCAAAAAGGGGAAATTCAGGTGGATGTGCAGGATAACGGTGTGGGCATTGCACCTGAAGACCAGGCTCGCATCTTTGAGCGCTTCTTCCGCGGCGAACACCCCCTGGTGCTTGCCACGCCTGGAACCGGCCTGGGGTTGCCTATTGTTCGTCAACTGGTTGAAATGCATAAGGGACGCATCTGGATGACCAGCACTGGTGTGCCAGGTGAAGGAAGTACATTTTCCTTCACCCTGCCGATCTATAAATAAATGGAGACCGAATGGCAAGGATATTAATAGCAGAAGACGAACCGGATATTCGTGAACTTATTGCCTTCACCCTGCGTTTTGCGGGACATGAAGTGACTACCACTGCCAATGGGGAAGAGGCGCTTCATCAGGCAACCGAGATGATCCCTGATATTGTGATTATGGATGTGCGCATGCCGAAAATGACCGGGTACGATGCCTGTCGTGCAATGAAGGCGGATGTAGTTCTGAAGGATATTCCCGTTGTCTTTCTCTCTGCCAAAGGACAGGACTCTGAAGTTCAAACAGGGCTCGATGTAGGCGCGGAAGATTACCTGCTCAAACCTTTTGCGCCGAGCCATCTTGTAGAACATGTGAAAACCATCCTGGCAAAATTTGGAAAATAACCCTAAACGATGAGTGCAATTATTCTTGACGGTTCGATGGTGCATTACGAGGCTTTGGGACGGGGACGCCCCATTATCTTCCTGCACGGTTGGGTTGGCTCATGGCGTTATTGGATCAACGCCATGCAGATTGCATCCACATCTTTCCGCGCCTATGCGCTCGATCTATATGGTTTTGGCGATTCAATGCATAACCCGCTGCTCTACTCCCTTGATAAACAGACCGACCTCCTTAAACGGTTTCTGGAAGAAATGGGTATTGGCAAGGTCGCGTTGGTTGGTCATAATCTCGGTGCAGTGGTTGCATTTTCCTATCTTAAGCAATGGTCCCAAAGTGTGGATCGCATGATGGCCATAAACTGCCCTCTTGAACAATCCGCAGTCAGTGCGCGTGTGCGTACCGCCGCCATGCCTGAATTGGTGGATTGGCTGGGGGTACGCACTTCCGAAGCGGCATCTGCCCTCTCGGACGCTTCCAAGGTGGACCCGCAAGCGGTTTCTGCATCGATAGCAGGCATCCAGGCTTTGGGTGCCAATATGTTTACCGACATCCGCAACCTCGGCGTTCCCTGCCTGTTTGTAAACGGTCCCAATGACCCCGCGATCAGCATGCCGCCACAGGAGACGATAGATTCTTTTCCCAACCACATGCATCAGGTTACTCTTGAAGGCGCGGGGCACTTTCCCATGATCGACAACCCCAATCAGTTTAACCGCCTGTTGACCGATTTCCTTGCCCTTGACTCAGGTGTCAGTCCGCGCGAATTACAATTGAAAGAGGAATGGAGACGCAGGGTGCGTTAGACTTTAGAATCCGCTTGTCCTGTGAAATGAACAATGTTTTTTGTTGACGGGTAAAATTAGCGGTGATACAATGCAACCCGCTTCAAGCCCCCATCGTCTAGTGGCCCAGGACGAAGCCCTCTCAAGGCTTAAACCGGGATTCGAATTCCCGTGGGGGCACCT
>JFJP01014026.1_pt1 | contig 44364 bp, 44 predicted proteins | sample 431651 | NCBI WGS metagenome assembly JFJP01 (sample SAMN02602958, study PRJNA72255) | Microbial mat metagenome, whole genome shotgun sequencing project. | biome: fresh water; feature: sink hole; material: water; isolation source: purple microbial (photo- and chemosynthetic) mats found in...
TTTGGGTAGAAATATCGGCGGTACTTTCTGTTAAGCCACTGAATAACTTTTGATACCATTTTAATGTAAATCCTGTCCAATTTGAATTAAATCGAGAGTCATTAAAGGAATAAATGATTAAAATTAAAATCGGTAAGTAAAGAAAAGCAAAAACTAGGGTAGCTTGTAGTTTTAATCCGGTTTTTCCCCAGGTATGAATAAAATTATCCAGGGTTTTAATGTTCATAGTTTTAATATAAATTATCGGTATTAGAACTTCTAAAATAAATCATAACAGGAATTAATACTAATATCATTAATCCCATTGATAAAGTCGAACCAAAGGGCCAATCCCGGGCTTGTAAAAATTGATTTTGAATTAAATTTCCGACCATAACTGTTTTTGCTCCTCCGAGAATATCCGGGGTAATAAATGCACCTAAAGCCGGGATAAAAACCAGAATAGATCCGGCAATAATTCCGGGTAAAGTTAAGGGTAGAATAATTCTAAAAAACGTTCTAATCTGGTTTGCACCTAAATCTTGAGCCGCTTCAACTAAAGAAAAGTTTAATCGTTCAATGGTGGCATATAATGGTAGAATCATAAAGGGTAAATAACCATAAATTAAATTAAACAAATTAAGGTGGTTAAGGAGGCAAGTCCTAGCGATCGCCAAAAAATATTTAGGTATAAATCATTAGCTAATCGTTGATAATTTTTCAGAGTAAATTCCCAGGTAACTCCCCCATAGGTTCCCCGTTCTAAAAAACTATAAACTAAGACAATAATCAGAGGAATAATAAAGAAAATTATTAACCAAATTGTAGCAGGAAGTAATAGAATTAATAGGTTTCTAGTTTTTCGAGTTTCTAGGGTGGAATGGGACTGTTTTTTGAGTAAAAAATCCATAAATTAAAATCAATAATATTGAATTAAATCGGTTAGGATCTCAATAAATAACGAATAAAGGTTCAAGAGTTGATTTTAGATCCAAGATCAGCTATGATGCAACCGGAAAACACTATCCAGCTAAAATTTGCTGTGAGTTGCCGTGCAAACGCTTCAAATACCCGAATCTGGTCACCCACTGGTCAAATCCCTATTTCATCATAAAGACCAGGAATTGTTAACTCTGTTTCAGAATTATCCTGATCAGGGTAAATACTTTGTTGCTATTTTCTGCCGTTACGGTTTAATTGTCTATACTTTAATTCGTCATTCAGTGCGATCGCCTGTACAAGCGGATTATTTATTCTCTCAAACCTGGCGACATATTTTTTATGAAATGCGCCCGTTAAATTTAAGAGAACAAGACAGCACAGAAGGGGGAAATACGCTACAAAATTGGTTAATTAATGTTACCGCAGTTTGTATTAATCAAGCGGAGTTACCCCCAGTTGAATCTATCCAATATTCCTTATCAGCAGCGCCTCCTCCTCTGTGGTGTTATGTGGGATTAGTATTAGACCGGATGGAACCTTTATTAAGGTTAATTCTGGTGATGGCTCAAACATTTCATTGGAGTGAAACTCGAATTTCTGCTTATTTACAAGCCGAGGGAGAGTCGGTTTCTCCAAATGAAGTTAAAGAACTATTAACAGGAGCCTATCGCACCTTAGAGGAGAATTTACCTGCTGATATTCGTCAAATTTATTTCAATGAAAATGGCTTAGTTTCTCCATTAGATTCGGATCTTGATCAACAGATTTTAAAGCCTTAAATTTAGAGGTGCGATCGCCGAATTAAAATTAATTTAAAAACACCGATCCGGCTTGGTTTATATTCATAGATCGGGTATCCAGACTAAAATTGTTTGTTACCTCAAATTGTACTTCTAAAACTCCCGGGGAAGTTTGCTGAGGTCTGACTAATAAAGAACCCCCATCCTGGCGTTGATAGGTAAGAGTAATTGGGGGTGAACCTTGGACTTGAATTGTAGCATTTTTGGCTAATAATTGTTGACGAGTTCCTCCAATTAGTTGATATTGAATCGGGACATTACTATTATTAATTAATTTAATAGTGACGAGTCCATTCACCGCACCAACTCTTGCACTTGGTAAGGGAAATCGGGGGGGAAGATCATCTTTTTCTGAATTAGAGTTAGGATTAGGTTGGGTGGTTGCTGGTGCGGCTTGGGGTCGTACTGGTTTACCTGGAGGCGGGCCACCTGCTAAGGCGATCGCCGATAAACTTATAAATACTTCACCCATAGCAAGTAGTAAGACGATCAAACGGGATACAGTTGCTTTCATGATGTTCGATTCTCCTTTAATATTTACAAAATTTATGATCAGTTGCTCTAACCCAGTTTAAGCTAAATTCTCAATTTCAGGATCAAATATTAAAACTTGTTCTATAATAAATGTATCATCCTGATCCGATTCACCCAAATAGGTAACAGGTTAAAACACAATATTGTGATCATTTTATCTATGAAATTGCTCAAAAAATTTCCGATTTTTGTCTTAGCATTGAGTGTTTTTATTGTCTCTATTTTAACACTCACCCAACCAATGTTTACATCTCGCCAGGCTCTTGTGTTAATCGCTCAATCTATGCCCGTTATTCCTGCTGCTAAAATTGCATTTTTAAGCCCTAAAGTTTCCCCTCAAACGATGATTAAACCAGCCCTGAGTTTAAATCAAATATCCCCTACCTTAGCCCCAACTTGGACAACAGATCACAGCAACGCCCCAATTAGAGGATGTAATTGTCCTCAATGTCAATTAACGGTTTAATTTGACTGCGCTATTAAGCATCTAATAGTTTGCTACACATTCCCCCCGTAGAGACGTTGCATGCAACGTCTCTACGGGGGGGGTTTTATGCAACGTCTCTACAGGGGAGTTTTATGCAACAGTTATTTCATATAATCACAAAATCTACAAAAACTCCTTTGCGGTTTTAATCCAAAGTTCAATTCCTTTTTGAGTCGGTTTCCCTGTGGTAGTAAATGTCCAAATATCGCGTTTATGTTGGGGGCCATAACTAATATGAATCGGTCGATTTTTGCCATAAAAATAGAGAGAATCAAAAGGAAGTTGTTGTTTTAAAATCCAATTCACTAATTGATCACTATCTAAATCTAAAATTAGGAAATCGCAAGCCGCACCTAACCTTTGACAGTAATATTCTCCATTTTTTTTAACTTCATGGGCAATATGTTGATCCAATTTAGGAGCTACGCGACCATTTTTTAGTCCGGTAATTGGATCTTTTTTGTCTAAATAAATCCTTAATTCATGGGAACAAAAACCATAAGTTAGTTTAAATTGAGCTAAACCAAAATAATCAATAACCGGATCAAGAATATAATAATTTAGGTCTTTTAATGCTTGAATTGATTCTTCTGAATTAGGATAAGGATTAATTTTATCGGAATATTTTTGATAAGTATTTGTACAGGTACAAAAATCATTTAAGCTAAGATATTTTCCTAATTTAACATTTTTCATAGACAATTGACTAGATTCTTGACTATCATATAATTAATCTTAGCCGAATACGAAACAGTGGGAATTCGTTTTGTAGTTAACCCAGATCCCGTTATTTTACAACCCTAAACGATTATGTCTAACCGAACTGAAACATCACTGACTCAGGAACTCAAAAGCCATATCCTAATTTTAGGGGGAATTGTTGCTTTCCTGTGGATAATTGAAATTATTGATTTTTTTGTATTTAGAGGCGCGTTAAATGGCTTAGGAATTCGTCCCCATCATATTCAAGGATTACAAGGTATTTTCTTTGCTCCTTTTTTGCATGGAAATTTTAACCATTTAGCTGCCAATACTTTACCCTTGATTATCCTGGGTTGGTTTGTGATGCTGCGGGATGTTAAAGACTTTTTTGTTGTCACATTCATAACCATGATTTTCAGTGGTTTGGGAGTGTGGTTATTCGGTTCACCTAATACAATTCATATTGGGGCGAGTGGGGTTATTTTTGGATATTTAGGATTTCTGCTATTAAGAGGATTTTTTGAACGCAGTTTTGCTTCTATTGCCTTATCCCTAGTTGTGGGTTGGCTTTATGGGGGCTTGATTTGGGGGGTTTTACCCTCACAATATGGGATTTCTTGGCAGGGACATTTATTTGGATTTATCGGCGGTGTCTTCGCTGCACAAATGCTTGCCAAATCTTATCGAAATAAAGCATAATTATATCTGCCAAAAATTCATAAATTGAGGTATAATAAGTATAAATCCCTCTATAATAGAGTTAAAATTCTGCTCATAGAGGGTATTAATTTTATGTCAAAATAACAATTATAAAAAATCAAATGGACTGGCTTTCTATTTCAGGAAATTGGGTTTTAATTCCCCCTCGCCCTCAAGCAATTGTGCATTTTTTAGGGGGAGCTTTTGTCGCCAGCGCACCGCATTTAACCTATCGTTGCTTATTAGAAGAATTAGCCTATCAAGGTTATGCGATTGTTGCTACTCCTTTTGTAAATACCCTGGATCATACAGCGATCGCTAAAGAAGTTTTAGAGATATTTGAAGATGGATTATATGATTTATATGATCTGCAATTATTAAAACGGCGAGGTTTACCAATTTATGGATTAGGACATAGTATGGGGTGTAAATTGCATTTGTTAATTGGTTCTTTATTTCCCGTCGAACGTTCAGGAAATATTTTAATGTCGTTTAATAATTATGCCGCCCGTCAATCTATTCCTTTAGTTGAACAAATTTCACAATTTATGGATGTGGAATTTACCCCTTCTCCTGAAGAAACTAATATTTTAGTTGGCGCTCGCTATCGAATTAGAAGAAATCTTTTAATTAAATTCTCTAAAGATAATATTGATCAAACCTCTAATTTACATGATATTTTAGATCAACGGTTTCCTGGGTTAACCACTTTACAAAAATTAAATGGCGATCATCAAACTCCCCTCGGTCAAAATGTCAACTGGTCAGTGGGAGAAACCTTTACTCCCTTAGATGCTATTGGTCAATGGATTAAACAAGCGGTTTATCAAGATTTGAACCAACTTAAAAAACAAATTTTGTATTGGTTAAATCCTTTATTAAAGTAACCACAAAGGCCATAAGACACTAAGTTAAGATGATTGGGGAACTAATTGGGAAGATTTTCTAAAAATAGAAGACCTAATCATAGCGGATTTCGGCGATCGCTCACTATAAACAAGCCTATCAAGTGGCAATTCAACAACAAAGTCAAACCAATAAATCTTCAGTCAATTCTAATTTCTTAATATTTTAAGTTATACTTAACATGATATGATATCTATTCATTACCCAGACGAGTCTAGTGAATGGTTTAGGAATTAGTATCAAAAGCTACAGTTAACCGTTCTCTAAGACTCTTATATGTCAAGTATATTCAAAAAAATAGGGACAAAAGGCTGTGCGATTTCAATTCTACGATCCAGGTGAATTCTACGATGAACTTTTTGTCGCGAAAGGACAACCTCGTCCCCACGCAGCGCCGTTAATTGATCGGATTAATTCGTTATCCCCAGGGGATTTAGAAATTCGACAGGAAGCGGCTAAAACAGCGATGATGAAGTTGGGAGCAACTTTTAACGTTTATAATGATAGTCAAGGTACGGAAAGAATATTACCTTTTGACTTAATTCCTAGAATTGTTTCTGCTTCAGAATGGGCTTATTTAGAACGAGGATTAAAGCAACGTATTCATGTATTAAACTTATTTATTGATGATATTTATGGGGAACAAAAAATTATCAAAGATGGGATTATTCCTCAAGAATTAATCTATTCTTCTAAGGGATTCCTCGAACCTTGTATGGGGTTAAAACCACAAAAAGGAATTTGGTGTCATATTACGGGAACAGATTTAGTTAGGGATGGAGAGGGAAAATGGTATGTTCTCGAAGATAATTTACGTTGTCCATCGGGGGTTTCTTATGTTTTAGAAAATCGCCGGGTAATGAAAACCACATTTCCCCAACTTTTTGCCAAATTAGGGATTCAACCCGTTGATGAATACCCTAGTCATTTATTAGATACTTTGCTAAATTTAGCTGGGGATCATATTATTAATCCTACGGTTGTTGTCCTAACTCCTGGGATGTATAATTCTGCCTATTTTGAACACTCGTTTTTAGCCCAACAAATGGGGGTAGAATTAGTCGAAGGACGGGATTTAGTGGTGAGTGATGGCTATGTGCAAATGCGAACCACTAAGGGATTAAAACGGGTGGATGTGATTTATCGTAGAATTGATGATAATTTTATTGATCCGTTAGTTTTTAATCCAGAATCAATGTTAGGTATTCCCGGATTAACTGAAGTTTATCGTCATGGTAGAGTGGCTCTAGCTAATGCTTTAGGAACAGGAATTGCTGATGATAAAGTGATTTATGCTTATGTTCCTGAAATGATTCAATATTATTTAGGAGAAGAACAAATTATATCTAATGTTCCGACCTATTTATGTTGGGAACCGAAACAACTGGAATATGTGCTGAATAATCTTGATAAATTGGTTGTTAAAGCGGCGAATGAAGCGGGAGGATATGGGATGTTAGTGGGAACCCAATCTACGGAACCAGAGCGCCTAGAATTTGCTGAAAAAATTAAGGCAAATCCCAGGAATTATATTGCACAACCGACATTATCTTTATCTCGGGTTCCTACCTTATTGGGAGATGGTTTTGAAGGGTGTCATGTTGATTTAAGACCCTATATTTTATATGGTGAAGATATCTATGTTCATCCCGGGGGATTAACTCGTGTGGCGATGAAAAAAGGGTCATTAGTTGTTAATTCTTCTCAAGGAGGTGGGAGTAAAGATACTTGGGTTTTATGTGAATAAATCTGGATCACGGATTTAAGATGATTTCACGGATTTCACGGATTTTAATCTGTGTTATAGCATGGAATAGGGAACACCGCAGGAAAAGAGGCGCGACTGCTATAATCTGTGTTAATCTGCGTAATCCGCTTAAATCTGTGATCGGATTTCACGGATTTTTTTGGGGTGGGTTCATCCTATTCAACAGTAAACCGTCAACAATTATCAATATGTTAAGTCGTGTTGCAGATTCTATTTATTGGTTAAATCGTTATGTAGAACGGGCGGAAAATATTGCTCGTTTTATTGATGTCAACCAAAATTTATTGTTAGATTCTCCTTCTGGTGTTCAACAACAGTGGAAACCAATAGTCGTAACAACGGGAGACTTAGAACTATTTAAAGAACGTTATGGAGAAGCTACCGAAGAAAATGTGATCCGATTTTTAACCTTTGATAGTAATTATCCAAATTCTATTTTATCTTGTTTACGCGCAGCCCGGGAAAATGCTCGTTCGGTTCGAGAAATTATCTCCTCAGAAATGTGGGAACAAGTGAATGAATTTTATATGATGGTTAGAGATGCTGCTTTGGGAGATAGTTCCTATCAACTCTCGGATTTTTTCTATCAAGTGAAAATGCGAGGACACCTTTTTGCTGGAGTTATGGATGCTACGATGTCCCATAATGAAGGGTGGCATTTTGGCAATATGGGGAGATTATTAGAGCGGGCTGATAAAACCTCTCGAATTTTAGATGTGAAGTATTATATTTTGTTACCTTCGGTGCAGGATGTGGGAACAACTATTGATGAAATTCAGTGGATTGCATTGTTAAAATCTGCCAGTGCTTATGAAATGTATCGTAAACGCAAACAACACCGAATTAAACCTTCTATGGTGGTGGAATTTTTAATCTTAGATCGAGAATTTCCTCGTGCAATTGAATATTGTTTGTTACAAGCCGAACACTCGCTTCAATGTATTACTGGAACTAGCCCAGGAACTTGGCAAAGCCCCGCCGAAAGGGAGTTAGGAAGGTTACGTTCTGAATTAGATTATATGACAATTGAGGAGATTATGCAAGATGGAATTCATGAATTTTTAGATGATTTACAAAATCGGATGAATCATGTTGGCGAGCGAATTCATGAAGCCTTTTTTGCTCTTAAACCTGTTGCGAATCCTGTGGTATTCAGTCAAACTCAAGCCAGTTCATAACCGATCAAATTCCCGGTTTTGATTCCTAACCCGCAGGGGAAGAATCATCTGTAACCTCTGTAATTAGGTGTTTTCGGCGGTCGTTGACAGGAAGATTTAGGATAGACTGCGATATCCCAGATCGAATTTCAGCAAAATTGGGCTTGGGGATCAACTTGGAAAATTCGTGAGTTGCCATCACCTGGCGTGGTAAAATGTGTAAAAATTCGCCCACATAATTTTTAGAGAGGTATATTAATTTATGGAAGCAGCACTGCTGTTAGGAAAGCTACCCGAAGCTTACTCCATTTTTAGCCCCGTCGTTGACATCCTGCCCGTTATCCCCGTATTTTTCCTGTTGTTGGCTTTCGTTTGGCAAGCCTCAGTCGGATTCAAATAAAAAAAGCCAGTTGAAGCTATCAGGGTTAAGCTGGAAAATTGAGGGGGTTAGCTCTGTTAAATCTAGGGTTTAACTTCCTTTGTATTTCTAACTTAACACTGATAGCAATTTCAGGTTAATACTACTGTCTGGCGCCAATAGTTTTTTGGAATGCGGGTCTTTCTGTTAACCGTTTAATGTATTCTAAAACCGCCGGATAGGGGCTTAAATCCAACTTTAACATTAGGGGAATATAAGCCAAAATCGCACCCACGGCAATGTCGGCAACGTTCCATTCATTGCCCATTAAAAAGGGTTGTTTAGTCAAAATTTCATTCAAAGGATTCAGTAAACGAGGGGTTTCTTTTTCCCGATACGCTTCTATAAAAATCCCGGTTCCTAACGTAGCATTTCCAAATAATACCCATTGTGTAATTAGGGCTCGTTCTTCAACAGAATTGGGTAATTTGCCATGTTTTTCGGCTAAATATAACAAAATCGCTCCCGACTCCCACAATTGAAAATCTCCTTCTACAATTGCCGGAACTTTACCAATAGGATTAATTGATAAAAATTCTGGTTGCAGGTGTTCTCCGGCTGGCATATCTAATAAAATAAACTCGTAGGGAACCTCAATTTCTTCTAAATACCATTGGACAATTGAAGCCCGACTGCGAGCGCCACCATACAGTTTTAACATTGATCTTTATCCTTTTTTAAGATTAGAACTCTCTCCAAGAGTTTATCATTAAAAGTGTTAGAACCAGAAGTGATTCAACGGATTATTATTAAAGATGGGGGGCAATTTCCTAGACATTCAGTTAATACCCCAGGATTTTGCCCCCATTTTAGTCTCTCAAATATAATTAAAGAACTTGATGAGTATAAGCGTGTTGTTTGACATTATCTTCGCTGCGAATAATTCGCTCAGAATTTAAAACTCGTTTTCGTTCTAAGGAATAATTAAATTCTTTAAAGCTTGTTCCTAATGGCATAAGAGTTTTAGCTTGGGGGCGATTCTTGTAAGTGCGAGTTGCAGCGATCGCGCGATCGCTAAAATTCTCACAAAAATGGGCGTCTGTTGTTAATTCTGGAGGAATTTTAGCGTCTCCGTTAATTAAAATAGAACCTAATGTTACCGCCAAAGCTATTTCATAAGAAGTAGGAACTCCTTTAAGAATTGCTTCTAAAGCCGCCGAGGGAATGGGTTCAACTACTTTCACTTGATTAACTTCCCCATCTTCTTTAATAAAACAGGTGGCTAAACCAATGACGACATAATCATCAGTGGAGAGATCAGGGGCGTTAGGATATGCTGTTGCAGTTGTCATAGAAATTTATTGGTTCAGAATCCAAGAATAATTCGCTGGTTGCATTGTACCAAGTTCCGATTATTCCCCACCTGACCCCAATTCGACCGTTAAAGTGTCTAAACCCTTACCTGACTTAAACAACAGGGATATTGCGAAAGTTTTGGAGCTTAATATTTTGCTAAAACTTTTAACTAAACTTTATATTAGGGGATAGGGCTTTTTAGAAGCCACCGAAAGCAGATCAATCCATCAGGAAGTTTTATGATAGTAAAGATTTCTAGGAAGGAAGAAGATGAGTAATAACGTTCTTGTGATTCAAGATTCAGAATTTGACTCTGAAGTCCTAAAAGCAAAACAACCTGTTTTAGTCTATTTTTGGGCGAGTTGGTGTGGCCCTTGTCGGCTAGTGTCTCCTTCGATGGAAGCGATCGCCACAACCTATAGTGATCGCTTAAAAGTGGTAAAAATGGAGATAGACCCCAATCCTATAACGGTGAAATTCTATGCAGTGGAAGGGGTTCCAGCCTTAAAATTATTTAAAGCTGGAGAGGTTGTACAGTGTTACGAAGGAGCCATTCCTAAACCTAAATTGATCGATTGGCTAGAAGCCGGTTTGTCAGCTTAATCAATCACAAACACGGATTAGAAGGATTCCACAGATTACACAAATTAAATAAGAAGATTAAATAATCTGTGTAATTCGTGGAATCCTTTTAAATCTGTGGTAAAAATTTTAACTTTCCCCAGTTTAGACCAAAGGCAATATTGAGATTTTCTAAAGATTCCACTAGCCAAGATACTTTATCTCTAGGGAAAGTAGCATAATGGTTAAATAAAATCGAAAACCGTTTTTCTAAATCCGATTTAACCTTACGACAAATTAAGACAATTTTTAATAGTAAACCGATAGAATGAGTTACGCCTAGGTTACTGCTTAAATCTAAAAACACAAAGTGATGGGGTTGTTGGGGACTTTCTACTACTAGGAAATTTAATAACTTGCGACAGGTTCCAGCCATTAGGGTATCATTCACTTTCTGACTATCATTGTGTGAAAGAGTCCCTTGTAGTTCTCGGTACAAGCGATTATTAAAGTGTTTTTTTGCATATTTAGTATCAACGGTATCAGTCAAATATTCATAAAATTCTTCTTTAAACGTCCGATAAGTGCGAGCCTTATGGCTTTGATTAACAAAAATTTTAGCTAAATCATCATAAGTATGATAACCGTCAACTTTACCCGTAAAATGTTTCAGGGCAAAATTTAACTTTTTGTCCGTTAATAAAGTCGGATTTTCCACGGTCGGTAAGATTAACCGTTGTTCCAGGGGAATATGTTTAAATGTCAGATATTTAGATAAATCATCCTCAAAGGTTTCTTGTGCTTGCATCCGCATATCCCGAATTTCCTGACGTTGTTCATCAGGACTATCATCGGTTAAAAAACAATGATCGTATAAATAGGGATAACGACTAATTAAACCTTCTACATGATCGTTTTTTTTATCTGCTTCCGCTCTAATTTTTTCCTCAAATACTTTGCTCAAACGCCGGAGAGCTTGGTATTGTTCGGTTTGGGTAAATCTTTTAACTAATGAACGCAAGCGTTTTGCTGTCCAACAGGATGGTAAACCCGATGGAGTTTGATCAAAAATATTAATCAGTTCTGGAATCGCCCATTGATGCCGAACTTGTTTACGCCATCGGTTAATTAAAATATAACAACTACGGTTAAGAACATATTGAAATTCTATATTTGCTAAATCCGAATCAACAATCCGACCTAAAGCTAAATTAACCGCTAAATCGGGGTATTCTCCCCCTTGTACAAACAGATTAAAGAAACGCTGAATCAGTTTTTGGGGTTGTTCGTTATCAACACACCATTGTAGATGAGCATAAACGACCTGCTCATCGGAAGAATGGTAATACTGACTAAACCCCGAATTATTCACGTTATCACCCCTCTTTTTTTAGGGTATAGATCGAACACGGTGAGACCCTCTCAAAACCCCTAGCCCACACTAATAATAAGTTTTTCCACCGATCTGGTTTCGGGGTATGCCCCTACTAGGAGGCACGAAGCCCCGTCACTTCAGTACGGGGTGCTGACAAATTTAGGTAAACACTAACCAAAGATTACTACAAATTTGGGGTGGAGTGTATATTCAACACTGATACATATATTTTAGTGATAAATCAATACAACTTATATAAAGATTTAGTAAAGACCAGCCGACAATTGTAAAGATTGAGTAAAGCTAGATCATAGTATTTGATCGCGGTTAATATCTATAAAGCGGGCAATAGGGAATGGGCAATGGGCAATAGGTATTAACAACGGGCAATAGGGAATGGGCAATGGGCAATGGAAATCCCAACCGATTGCCTATTGCCTATTCCCCATTCCCTGCTATGGCTCCTAGTGCTTTGAGTGTAACTTTTTGAGCAGTTGTGATTCCGGTCACACCTGTAATGTTCAAACCATTGTATGGTTTATCGGCGCGTAAGGTTTTTAAACACTCATCGGTGTGTAAATCCCAAATCTTAATCCCTTGATCATGACTACCACTAGCTAAAAAACGGCCCTGAGCATCAAAATTAACTGACCAGACGGGGTGATTATGACCCTCTAGGCCCGGTTTAGGAAAAACCCTCACGCATTCCCCCGTAGCGATGTCCCACAATTTAACATTATGATCATAACTTCCGCTTACCCAAATTGTGCCACCCTGATCCAATAAAATTCCCTGGACTCGTTCAAAATCACCCGACCAAGTTTGCAGACATTCACCCGTTTTAACATTCCAACATTTCACCGAACGATCATAACTACCACTAACTAAAATAGAACCATTCGCAGTAAAACCCAGAATATGAACCCGATCACTGTGACCTTCAAGAACCGCCGAACATTCACCACTTTCCAAATTCCAAAGTCGAATCTTCTGGTCATTACTACCACTAGCTAAAATCGGATCTTTAGGACTAAAAGCCACCGCACCCACCCAACGCTCGTGACCTTCTAAAGTTTGCAAAAGTTCTCCCGTTTGCACATCCCAAAGTTTCACCGTTTGGTCATCACTAGCACTTGCCAATAGCATACCCTCAAGATTAAAAGTTACCGCTTGAATCCGATCACCATGACCATGTAAGGTTTTCAGACACTCTCCCGTCCGTGTATCCCAAAGTTTGATAGTGCGGTCATAACTACCACTAGCAACTAAGCCGCCATCGGGACTAAAAGCCACCGACCACACCCAGTCCTGATGACCCTGTAACCGTTTGAGACAGCGACCCGTCCCCACATCCCATAGTCGCACCCTATTATCATCACTACCACTGGCTAGGCGTCTACCATCGGGACTGAGAACAAACGACCAGATCTGATGACGATGACCGCGTAAAGTTCGCAACCGTTGTCCGGTTTGCACATCCCATAACTGCACCATCCGATCAACACCTCCCGTCGCTAGAGTTTGGCTATCGGGACTAAAAGCCAAAGAACAAACCTGACTTTCCAGTCCGGTTAAGGTCTTTAAACAAACTCCGGTTCTGATATTCCAAAGTTTCACTGTTTGGTCATCGCTACTGCTGGCTAATAATTCCCCGTCTGGACTAAAAACCACGATCCACACGGAGTCCTGATGACCGTGAAAGGTATGGAAACTGTGACCTGTATTAACATCCCAAAGGCGGATCACTTCTTCGTCGGTGCTACTAGCGATCGCATGAATTTTACCTGGAATTGAGGTCGAACGCACGAAAGCAACGGCCCAATTCCAAGCATTATCCCCGTAGAAGGTGCGTAAACATTCTCCGGTTTGCAGATCCCAGAGTTTAACAGTTTGGTCTTCACTGCTACTAGCGCATTGCCTACCGTCGGGACTAAAGATAACCGTGCGGATGCTATCAGTGTGTCCCGTGAACCGATGCACACATCGTTGTGAACCAATATCCCAAATTCTGATGCTCCGGTCATCGCTACCACTCGCTAACAAATCTCCTTGGGGGCTAAAACCAACACAGTTAACAGTTCCTTCATGTTCCCACCAACGGTTTAAACACTCTCCGGTCGAGACTTTCCACAGCCGCACAGTTTGATCATCACTCCCACTGGCGAGTAAAGTCGCATCGTTATTGAAGCTGATGGACTTCACCCCCCCCATTTGTCCTTGACAAACTAAGAGTTGTTGACCCTCTGCGACTGTCCATAAAATAACTTTGCCTTCTGCATCTCCGGTGGCTAAAATTCCCTGAGATCCCAAGGCGACAGTTAGGGAATTTCCTAGGGTTTTGGCAAAAACTGATCGAGATAAATCGGAACCCGAAAAGTCAACATTTTGTAAATTAGCATCTTGTAAATAGGCTTGCCAAATTGTTAATTGAGAAAAGTCATAGTCAGCCAAATCTAGGTCTAAGTTATGGCTCATATTCAATATATTACCACCACCATAACCAGAGGAATGACGGTGTTGTTTCAACTGCCCAACCAGGGTTTGAAATTTTTGCTTGAGTTCTCCTGAAATTCGATAACGGTTTGAGAGTTTTTGGACAATTGGCTGTAGAATTAAACGAGTTTGACTTTCTCTAATATAGTCTTTGGCTTGGGATTTTATTAACGGATATTGATTCAGAATATTAATAGTTTCGGTTTCGATTTCTTGGAGCATTTTTTCAATAAACCGTTCAATTATATATTCCATAACTACTGGTTGTTGAGTAAAGCCCCCACTACTTTTTTCGATTAGCGATCGCCGACTCAAGGATTCTAATGCTTCGATTAGTTCAACGGGGGAATTCATTGATAATAAATCTTTTCTTAAATCTGCCATAGTACAGGCTTCTCGATTAATTGCTAACCAGTACATTGTTTCTAGTTCTAATTCAGAAATTCGTCCCAATTGTTGTTCTAATAAATCCCTAATATCCCCAAATATTGCGGTTCCCTGTTGAATTTGTTGTAAAAATTCACTAACATTTCCGGCAAATAAATCATAAATAGTAGTAGTAACAATTTTCAATGCTAAGGGATTTCCAGCATAGCGTTCAATTAATTCTTGCCATTGTTCTGGGGAACTATAATTTCCTTTAGCTTGAATGATTTCTTGACAATTTTTAGTATCTAATCCCAGTAAAGGCAAACAACGAACTTTTAGAGTTTGACCTTCTAAAGCGGCAATTTCTTTAGGTTTTTCTCGACTGGTGATCAATAAACAACTTTGGTGTTGGGTTTCTCCTAAACGTTTAAATAGATCGCCGTAATTTTCATAACCAGGATAATAGCGTCCAACTCGATTTCCTTCTTGTAGAATGGATTCTAAATTATCTAAAATAATTAAACACCGTTTTGCTCTCAAGAATTGCATCAATTGAGAAATTTGACGGGCGGGATCTGGGGGAGCAAGGGGAACAAGGGGAGCAGGGGGAGCAAGGGGAGCAGGGGAGGCAGTGGAGGCAGTGGAGGCAGTGGAGGCAGGGGAGCAAGGGGAGTAAACTCTTTCTATTCCCTGTTCCGGTGTTCCCGGTTCCCTGTTCCGGTGTTCCCGGTTCCCTGTTCCGGTGTTCCCTGATAAGTTACATTCGGTTTTATTAGCCAGAAATTGAATTAAATCAATTAAAATTTCTGTTAATGGCGGTGCATTTCTTAGCGATCGCCAAATTACATATTCAAAATGAGGATAAATTTGTTGAGCAAATTTTACCGATAAAGAGGTTTTTCCCATTCCCCCCATTCCTAATATCGCAATGACTCGACAATCTTCCTGTAAAGTCCACTGTTCGAGTACAGTTAGTTCTTGAATACGCCCGTAGAACTGAGACACATCCACCGCTTCTCCCCAGTCCACACTTGAGGGTAGGTCGTTTATGAGGGGGGCAGGGGTCGGGGTTGGGTCGGGGGGAGGAGTTTGGGAAAGAAGACGTTCAATAACGGCGCGAAAATTCTTTTTACCGATTTTTTCCCCTAACTCATCCGATAATAATTTCCATAATTTTGGCCCCACATCCTGCTTCAAATATTCAGGAGTACAGCGATATTGTAAAGCAATTTCATGATATTTTTGGCAATACCAAGTTCCCTGAAGAACGGCTGTTTGTGCGTCTGTCAAGTGTTTTCCGGTTTTTTTAAAAACCAATGTATCGGTAATTGCGAGCGCCTGTTCAAAGTTCATCAAGAAAACGGGTAATAGAATTACGAATTACGAATTACGAATTACGAATTACGAATTACGAATTACGAATTACGAATTACGAATTACGAATTACGAATTACGAATTAGAATTACGAATTACGAATTACGAATTACGAATTACGAATTACGAACGGGTAATAGGGAATAGGGAATAGAGAATATAAAGAGTTTACCTCCCCTGCTCCCCCTGCTCCCCCTGCTCCCCTTGCTCCCCTTGCTCCCCTGCTCCCCTGCTCCCCCTGCTCCCCTTGCTCCCCTGCTCCCCCTGCTCCCCCTGCTCCCCCTGCTCCCCTTGCTCCCCTGCTCCCCTGCTCCCCCTGCTCCCTATTCCGTGTTTATTTTTGCTGTTTATCTTACATTTTTCTATAGTCTCGCAGAGATTGTAACAGAAAGCCGTCGTATTGGTACTCATCTTTGATTTTTGGTCAGAATTTCGTTTTTTGTGGAGAAGATATCATACCAGTTAACCTCGCTGAACTTTGAAACCGTTATTTTTTGTGGGTTGAATTCTTAAATAAAATTAAAGTCAGCCTTCGGTGAAAGCTGACTTGGTGATTATTAAATTGAGATTGTGATCGTTGAAACCTTCTTATTAAAGACCTTGACATAGACAAAATTTTAAAAATTGGATTTAAGACATTTTCTCAAAACGGTTTAACCCACCGGAAATTACGCCGACAGAGAAACAGAGAGATCAACGGTTTCTTCAGATGAAGACCGAGAATAATCGGGATAGGAATACATTACAGATTTTGCTTCCATCATGCTCCCAAATCTTTCTAACCAATCAAAAATTCGATCCAGTTGTTCAAGTGTAATTAATCCATACTGCCATAGGATCATCGGTAACTGACCTGAATCCTGTTCCCTGTGGCGCAAAGCGGTTGCGATTGAGGAGGCCGGGATCGCTAATTCCCAACGTAAAAATTGAATCAGTTGTGCTTGTTTGGGTGAAATCATTTGAGGTTCCTACAAATAGGGGATAGAAAAAAGTTAGATTAAGGTAGAGATTAAATTCTACAATATTAATCTTACCGGAAATCTAGGGATAATCAGTGATTTAATCTAGTTAATCCTGTGATTTAATCAAGTTAATGATGTGATCATGGTCACAAGATAAACAATTTCTACACTCAGTCTCTACAAGATTTTATTTTTCGGGTTCAATCAAGACAATGCTACCACTGTCTGGACGAATATCGTTTTTTTATGGTACTTTACTTATGGAAGTTTGAGCATGGCGGCTAAAAATTATTTAAGAAAATTTAACAAAATTCGATTCATTAAAAAAACATTAAAAATTTCCGAATTTGATTAATAGTTTAAATGTAGCGATCCCTCTGGGATTTGTGCAAAAAAATCTTAGGGGTTTAGTCTCCAAAACCCTACAATAAAATTTAGTTAACCACAAAGACACAAAGAAGTTGTTGTCAACACTAACCTGTCCATTGCTATAGATAATAAATAATTTTTCCCTTTGGGTTTTGTGATTTGATATTATTTAAGGATATTCTACAAAAGTGTTAGAATCAAGGGATAACCATATCATGCCGGACGGGGGTTGCTCCCAAGTCTAATCAAAGGGTAAATTCCTTACACCTGAAAAATTCTAATTCAATGAGGACTATTATGCTAAACCGATTTAAAGCGATTTATAGGATAATGATTTTGAGTTTGGGGTTGGTTTTCCTACTGGGAATCACACCTGTTTGGGCTGCTCAGTCCCTACCTGAACCTAATCCTCAAGGTAACTATGTGAGCATATCTTCTCATCTCTATTGGCAAGTTGTTGATTCCGATCCTAATGGATTGAATTGTCGGATGGGAAATGCCAGCATTGAAGAAATTTGGAACCCCGATAACCCGGGATTTCCTAATATTAGTAACTGGCCTGCTGTCACTACATTCAAACCTGATGAGATCTTTCGGGCGCAACTGAGTTATAGTGGTTTTGTGGTGACACGCGATAATCAATTTTTACCTTGGATTTTTGTTAAGCAAAAAATTGATGGCACACCTGCAAACTGTTTTGTACGGGCGAATAGTGCGTTAATTAAACCAGTTGAAGAACCAACGAATAATAATATTTCAACTCCAACTGTTGAACTACATCCTCCAGTTAAATCAAATTACCTAAAATTATCAAATTTAGTAATTATGGTTCTTCAGATTCTTGGGACTTATCTGTAGGATTTAAAACCTTGCTAACCTATTACTAATTAACGGTAATTAGCCGATAGTTAGTTTCATTAATTATAAGAAAGTTTCATAACATAATCAGCCATTCTCCCAAGCACTTTTGACTTTAAATCCGTTGGTCTTTTTCTGCTTGCTTTTGACGGAAATATTCGCGGATCGCGTTAATACCTTTTTTGGCAATTTCAATTGGGGGATCTTCGAGGGGATTGCTACCTAAATTAAAATAGGATAAATTGGTGAGACGGGAGATAGATTCTGGTACGCTCGTCAGTTGGTTACTAGCTAAATTCAACGTTTCTAACCATTCCAACTCAAACACCTCCGTCGGAATTTCGGTTAATGAATTACTGCTCAAATTTAATTCAGTGAGGCGTTGTTGCTTGACTTGTTGAATTTTTTGGCGAATTTTGTCTCTAGTCATTTCCCTGTCCCCAAATATCTTTAAATATTACACTAAATGGCAAATCTGATCACGGATTTAAGAGGATTTCACGGATTTCACGGATTTTAATCTGTGTTAATCGGCGTAATCCTCTTAAATCCGCGATCCCTATTTTTTATTTTTCTTCTTGTAATAATTGCCAATCTCGAATTAACTCCTTAGACCACATCCAATTTTGAGATAATTCATTAGGTTCAAATTTAGTAGGTGCTTCACTCATCACTTTATTACTAAATTTAACCGCTTTACTCAACATAAACTCTTTTTCCTTACTAGGCAAAGTTTGAGCAAATCTCCACCAAACTAATCCAATTCCAGCATAAGCAGTTAACTTATCTTGTTGTTGAACTTGAGACTGGATATTATTAGCAGTTCCGGGTATAATTTTCCCTGATAAAGTAGGTTCCTCAACTTCTAAAACTTGCATCCAAACTTGATAGGCATTTTCTAACTTTCCTTCGGTATAATAAGCAAAACCCAAGGCGTTTTTATACTTCATAGATTTAGGATTTTGTTGAACTGCTTTTGCCCAATGTCGTCGCACGTCATCAATTTTATATTCCGTACTTCCCCTTTGAATAGATTGCCAAGCTAACCGACCATGAAGAAAATTAACCATAGGATCATTCAAATCTTGAAACTGTACCGCAGCTAGGGCGGCTTTAGCTTTTTGTAATGCTCCTCTATCTAATAATTCCGTCGTTGCTTCTTCTGCCGATAATAGATTTCTCTGATAAAATTGTTCAACGGCAATTCCTAAAACATAATCAGTATTTGCTGTTTTTAAATCCGTAGCTTGAGGTTGATTTGAGTTAATAGTAACTGAAGGAGTTTGTCTATCACTGGCTAATTTTTTCGATTGTAAAGCCATATTTTGCCACCACAAAGCCCCAAAACCCAGGGGAATGAGCAAAAATGGCAAAACCCAGAATAATCGTTTTCCCTTAAATAAATTAACCGCACTTAAACCCGATAAAAAGGTTTTAGAATCAGAGTTTAAAGACTTATTTGTAATAGGTTTTGGTGCTGAATTTAAGGATAAAAAAGGTATTTTTTCTGATGCTAAATTTGATATTGATTCGGTTTTTGTGGGAGGATTTTCAACCTTTGATTTATTGAGAAAATCTCCAATAAAGTCAAGACCATCTGAATCATTATCTAAATTATCTTCACAAACAATATCATCTAATAGATCTTCAATATTATCATCATTCATACTATCCAATTCTGATAATGATAGAGTTTTAGTAGTAGATTTTGGCTTCAAATCTTGTTCTGCTGAAGCAGAAGATAAAGGTAAAAATTCCTGTTCTTCGAGAATCGAATTATTGGCGTGACTCGCGGTTAAATATCCATCAAATTGTCGATGTAAATATAAAATTGGCAATGCCCAATATAATTGATCGGAACCATAAGCAGAAATTAATCCTTGTCTGGCTCGACTTAAACTTAAATCAATCGGATAACCCTGATTTAGATTTCTATATAATAATCGCGTTAAGGTCAGTGCCACATCATCGGGAATGCGTTCCGCCATCGCTAACACCCCTGGAATCCCGCGCTTAACGGCATATTCAGCTAGATTTAATTGGGCATTTTCATCGCTAACATTTGGTATATTTCCATAAGCTCCCCGACAGGAATTTAACACCACCATTTGTACACCATTATTAACTAATAATCCGGCTAAATCATCGCCATTTAGAGTTTCTGTTAACCCGGTTCTACGACTAACTAAATATAATTCTCCCCCAGATACACCTAAATTACTATGTCCGGCATAATGAAATACTTGATATTCTCCTTGTTCTAAAGCTTGGGTGAGTTGTTCTCGGTCGGGTTGTTCTAAAATAGTTAGTTGAATATCGGGGGTTGTGGGTGGCACAAAATTGCCGTTACTCCGTCTATTTTCCCGTCGCAATTCTTCTTGTAAATGCAACACTTCCCGCTTTAATTGTAGCGTTTCTTGGTCGGTGGGTGCGGCAATAGCAATTAAAATTTTTAAGGGTTGATGTGGTTTTTTAACTTGAGTTTGAAGAATAGAATTCATCCCCGGTTGGTAACGAGAAAAAACCACATCTGTTCCCGTCGCTATGGGACGATCTCCGGCGTGTAATACTTCCCAAGGTAAACTCGATAACCGTTTGCCTTTTACGCCTAACCGTAATTGTAATAATTCTTGACGATTTTGGGCGATCGCTTGGGCGCAAGTCCAACTATCATGTAAAGTTCCTTGAAATAAGCCATGATAAAGCTGTTGACCCAATTCTACCAAACTTAATAGAGGCGGATCACTGGTGGATTGAGTTTCGATTGTTTGGCCAAAACCACGAGAACGACGAACTGTTTGGCCTTCTAATAGACCTAACAGGGGATCATTCATCAATTGACGAGCCTGGGCCAACCATTCGTCCACAGGCCATTTAACTTGTTCTTCGGCTAAAGGGACACCGGATGCGACTTTTTCGGTTCGCACCAAATATTCATTTTCCCCAACCGGGGTAACGGAAATATGAAATTCCTGAGTCATAAAAATCTATGACGGAAATGTAACTATTTTGCTCCTGAGTCTAGGGTAACTAATATTAGGCAAAGTAGTAAGCCCTTCAGGGCTTAATCCCCTAAACCTAACACCGGAAATTTCCTGTAGTAAGCCCTTCAGGGCTTAATTCCCTAAACCTAACACTAATAAATTTAATCTCTTGTTATTGTTGTTAGGTTTTGCGGCTAAGTCTAGGGAAGAAAGCCCTGAAGGGCTTACTACTTATGACCAATCAAGAGCCAAAATTCCCTAGTCTACGGTATGACCAACGGCGGCGATCGCTTCTTTAATTGCGGTTTCTGAGGGTGTACCGTTAATATTGACTATTTTTGTCTCTAAATTAATTTTAATATCAGCTTCAGCATCCAAAGATTTAATCGCCTTAGTAACAGTATTAGCACAGGCTTGACAAACGATAGAAGAAACTTTGATTTCAACAGTCATGGGTTTTGGTGGTGAGCGATAATTCTAATTATTATTAACTTGCTATACCACAAAAAATATCAAATGTCAAGTTAATCGGGGTTGATAGTTGGTTAACACCTGAACCAGAGAAGGTATTAATTGTTAAAATCCATTAAGATATTAAGTAGCATAATATTGTTTCAGAAGTTAAGAGTAACCCTGCTATGACCTCACAAGTTTTAGTTGAAAAGAAAAAGTTAGAAAAACCTCCCTTGGAGATTCACTATTTAGGCGATCGCGTCTTGAGAACACCAGCGAAACGAGTTGCCCGAATTGATGATGAAATTCGCCAACTGGTACGGGAGATGTTACAAACGATGTACAGTGCCGATGGTATTGGTTTAGCAGCGCCCCAAGTTGCCGTGAATAAACAGGTAATTGTCATCGACTGCGAACCGGATAATGCCGCCAACCCGCCATTAATTTTGATCAATCCTACTATTATTAAATCCAGTGCGGAAATTTCACCCTCTCAAGAGGGATGTCTGAGTATTCCGGGGGTTTATATGGATGTAACTCGCCCGGACGTGGTGGAAGTGTCTTTTAAAGATGAAAATGGCAGACCGCGCACTCTGAAAGCGACGGAATTATTAGGTCGTGCTATTCAACATGAAATGGATCATTTGCATGGGGTTTTATTTGTGGATAGAGTTGAGAATAAATGGGCTTTAAATGAAGAATTAGCCAAACATAAATTCTCACCCAAAGCTGTTAAATCTGTTAAATAATATAGGATAATTAAACATGGTTGGTACTCCAAAAAGTATGGTTTTGTTATTAGGTTCTTGTGTGGCTGCGATCGCGGCTGTGGGTTCAGTATTTGAACTTTCTTCAGGAAATCCAGAACTGGGAAGTTTAACCACCAGTGTAATTTTAGCCTTGAGTATTCCGTTAGGCATATTTCTATTTTTTGCCGCCGTTAAAGATGCTCAAATGAATCAAGAATAAACCTCTACTTCGTAGTAAGCCCTTCAGGGCTTAATCCCCTAAACCTAACACTAATAAATTTAATCTCTTGTTATTGGTGTTGGGTTTTACTACTAATTCTGGGGAATGAAGCCCTGAAGGGCTTACTACTAATTCTGGGGAATGAAGCCCTGAAGGGCTTACTACTAATTCTGGGGAAAATTGCACCGCCTTGAGGGTTTAAACTATCAATTAATTCTCCGGTGTGTAAATTCCATATATTAATGGTTTGATCAGCACTACAACTAGCTATTATATTACCGTCGGGGCTAATGGCAACGGTATAAATCCAATTTTTATGATGATTTAAGGTGCGGAGGAGTTGACCTTTTTGCAGATTCCAAATAAAGATTTTACCATCATCGCTACTGGTGACAATGAATTGATTATCGTGACTAATTGCTAAGGATCTAATATAAAATCGTTGAATTAAAGTTCGGCAAATTTTCATATTTCTCAAGTCCCAAATAATAACTCGTTTATCCCGGCCGCCACTAACAATAAAATCCCAATTGGAAGTCATATCAACACAATCAACTTCGCCAGAATGTCTATAAAGAGTTCTCAGGTTTTCTCCGGTTGCGACTTTCCATAACTGTACGGTATGATCCCAACTACCACTAATTAAGTTTTCGCCATCGGGAGTGAATTTTAAACTGGTAATATAATGGGAATGAATTGTAATAGTTTTAATTAATTCTCCGGTTTTCAAATTCCAGAGTTTTATGGTATTATCACAACTACCACTAGCAATTAAGGAATTATTCGGACTAATAGCAACGGCATAAATATAATCTCGATGTCCTGTAAAACTATGTAATATTTCTCCAGTTTGGGGATTTAAAACCTTAACGGTTTTATCTTTACTTCCGGTAACTAAAATTTGACCATTTGCACTGATATTACAGCAAAAAATATGAGCAGAATGGGCTTTTATGGTTTGAGTACAATTCCATTTTGGCAAGAAAGGGAGAACTTGATTAAGTTTTTGAGCATCTCTAATGATTAAATTAATATTTTGAACTGCGTTAATATTGCCTTGTTTTGAATATAAATCGGAAGCATCTAATAAATTATCAATTGCTTCGGTGTTTTTGCCTAATTGAAAATAAGCCAAGCCGCGATAGCGATAGGCGTCTGCATAAGTTGGTTGCAGTTTTAGTGCTTTGGTATAGTTTTTAATCGCTGAGGTATAATCTTTCTGTTGTTCGGCACAATTTAAGCCTGATTCTAGGTAAAATTCAGGATTATTAGTTAATCCTTTTAAGAAATTTCTCAGACCATCGCCATAATGTAAGTCACTAATATTCAATTTAACAATACTTTTATTCTGATGATATTCTAAACCGATTTCTTTTTGTTCTATGCGTTTCTGAAGTAAACTGGCGGGTAGAAACCCGGCAATAATTGCGGAATATTCGGATTTAAACTCATCAAATTTAATAATAGTCTGAGAATCGGAATAAATTAATATACAAACAATGGCTTGATTTTTAGTAATTTCTTCCCAACTTACCCACCATTGGGCTGAAGTTGGGAAACTATAGCGAGTTTTAACTTGAATTCCGATAGAATCATCCGTACTAATACGGAGATCAATTCGACCATCGCCACTTTCGGGGATAATTTCATAGTTAATATTACTGACAAAATCCCCTAAGTATTTCTTAACTATTTCTTCTCCCAATTTTCCCATCATCGTATTCCTGAAAACAACCTGGGGGTCAGCTTTGCTATATTTTCTAACCAGATCCCAAGCGTGTTGACGGATGGGGTTTAAGTCTTGACCAGAAATGGTTTTAATCTCTCCATAGATTCCCTGTCTTTGATAACAGAGTAAACTGCTTAATCCAGTTTTAAGGCGATGAATAAATTCTGCTTGTTTGTCTTTGAGATAATCATTCATGTACATGAGTCTATCAATCCCCTCTGATTTGGTGAAATCACTGGTTTTATTTTAATGGCTTGGGGTGATAAAATTATTAAAAATATAGGTGCTCCATCGCAGCGAGCACACCCTAAACTCCCCTATAGATCAGCGATATTAGACTTGTATCACGAATTTAGTAGCAATAATATTCCTTCTGTTAGAAAAATTGCAGAGTTGGAGTTAGTACCTGAACATATATAATTAAGCGATCGCAAATTCAGTAAATTTACGACTTTCTGGATCATGAAATGCTAAAACAATATCTTCTTTTGGTACACCTTCATTTAATAATTCAGTCGCAATTCCTGCCTCTGTCCAATCTTCCTCAATATAAATCTTTTCGTTTTTAATACGAACATAAACAGAAATTGATTGAACTCGTTTATTATTTTTCCAGCCAATATTGAACCAAAGATATTGACTTCTTTCGTCATCAAACATTAACACCTCATCTATATCAGGATCGGGGACTTGTGATGATATTCTTTCATATTCAACTAAGATTTGTTTAATTACACCTTGATAATGAGTTAGCTTTTCCATTGCACAATCTCCTCTTTGTTAACGTCAACAACCAATAATTATACTAACCTAAAGCCCCCTCTAACTTGGGCATGAGAGGATCAAAAAATATCAGAATCTTCGGGTTGAGGAAGCAAATTAGATGGGGGGCGATCGCCACTCCAAGCCCACCAAACACAGCCACATTGACAGGCATAAAATTCCTGCCATTTGCGATGGTTATTTTCGCTGTAAACTGGAGAACGACGGTTAATCCAAACCTGTTGGGCTTCTAAACTACTAGCAGAACATTGAGGACAGCAAAATTCAGAAGCGTGAATTGCATCGGTTGTCCAATCTGGTGGGGTGGGTTGAAACGCATCCATTGGCAAAAACACTGAAATTAATGACGCCTACTCCCCTATTATACTAGGAATTAAGGTCAGGAACTTCTACAAATTTATGGCGGGAGGATAAACCCGATTTAATCGTAATTTGGGATTTGGGAACTCCTAAGTGTTTGGCTAAAAATTTAATTAATTCTTGATTAGCTTTTCCTTCCACCGGGGGAGATTTGAGATTAACTGTAAAACTGCCATCAATTTCTTCATGGAAAGATTGCTGTTTAGAATTGGGTTTGACTTTGATTTTTAAGATTGCCAAGGTTTTAAATAATTGCGATCACTAATATTAATATAGGATACAGCAATTTGGTATCCTATATTGATATTAGATGATTTTAAAATTAAGCTGTCAGGGGATAATCTAAACTTTCTAACGCCTGTTTTATAGCGACTAAATTGTAGGGAAAAGGTGGTTTTAAGGGGCGATAATCTCGTTCGTGAGGTTCTCCATGTCGCAATACTGCATTCACCATTAAACAGTCTTCTATGCCCAGATTAACTGCACCGTGAGGAACTCCTGGGGGAATTTTAACAACTGTTGGAACCCGATCACTTAGGGGAATATAACGATATTGACGATTTTGTAAAATTACCAGGACAAATTGACCCCGGACAACTAATAATTGATCGGTTTGAAAACGATGGACAAATAACTTCTCTACCGCGCCCGCCTCGACCTGTACTATTATCGTTTCATCGCTAGTTTGGGGGGTAAAAAATTCAACCATTCCAGACTTCATTGAGTTGAGTCTGCGAACTTCAACTTGGTGGATCAGACCCATAATGTAGTCCTCACAGTACAAAATATTGTGCTTTTGTCAAGTATAAACGGTGTTTTTGTAAAATTTTGTAATAAAATTAACGGAATTGGGTAATAGAGGCATAAATGCCTCACTACGGTAATAGAATTAACGAAATTCGAGAATGGAGGCATAAATGCCTCACTACGGTAATGAAACACACTCAGTACAGAATGCGATCGCCCTTTTCTACAATTTCTATGAATTTTTATAAATTTTCTCTGTTAATTTCTCTGATTAGTTTAACCCTAACTTCCTGTGGGTCTTCCCCAAATTCTACGTCAACAAACCTAACTAATTCTAATCAGCAACCCGCAGAAAAAACCCTAAAATTATTATATTGGCAAGCGCCAACAATTCTGAATCCCCATTTATCAACCGGGTTCAAAGATTCCGAAGCCAGTCGGATTAGTTTAGAACCCTTAGCCAGTTTTAATAATCAATTAGAATTAGTACCTTTCTTGGCCGCAGAAATTCCGACCTTAGAAAATGGAGGAATTGCTAAAGATGGGAAATCCGTGACTTGGAAACTGAAAAAAAATGTTAACTGGTCTGATGGTAAACCTTTTACAGCAGATGATGTAATTTTTACTTATGAATTTATTAGTAATCCCAAAGTTGGGACTACCACATCCGGGACTTATGAGATTATTAAAGATATTGAAAAAATTGATAGTCACACCATAAAAATTAACTTTAAATCCGTAACACCAGGATGGTATTCTGTGTTTGTGGGAACCGAAGGAATGATCTTACCTCGTCATATTTTTGAAGCCTATAATGGGGAAAATTCCCGACAAGCACCTGGTAATTTAAAACCTGTAGGAACCGGGCCCTATCGAGTTGTAGAATTTAAACCAGGGGACGTAGTTATTTATGAAGCTAACCCCAATTTTCGAGCAGCTAAACAGTTAGGATTTGACCGCCTAGAATTAAAAGGGGGGGGAGATGCAGCATCAGCAGCTAGGGCTGTTTTGCAGACGGGAGACGCGGATTATGCCTATAATCTTCAGGTGGAATCTAATGTTTTAAAACCCTTGGAATCGGCGGGAAAAGGCAAGGTTGTTTCTAATTTTGGGGCTTTAATGGAACGAATTATGATTAATCAAACTGATCCCAATAAAACTACACCCGATGGAGAGAGATCTAGTTTAAAATTCCCCCATCCTTTCTTTAGTGATCCTAAAGTACGTCAAGCCTTAAGTTTAGCAATTAATCGAGAGATTATTGCTAATCAACTCTATGGAATTTTAGGACAACCTACTTCTAATTTTGTGGTCAATCCGGCTCAAGTTGTTTCCCCCAATACAACATATCAATTTAATTTAGAAAAAGCCGCAAAACTATTAGATGAGGCGGGATGGAAAGATACAAATAATAATGGAATTCGAGATAAAAATGGAGTAGAAATGAACTTAGTTTTTCAAACTTCTGTTAATCCATTACGTCAAAAAACCCAAGAAGTGATTAAACAATCCTTAGAACAATTAGGAATGAAAGTAGAACTCAAAAGTATTGATCCAACTGTGTATTTTTCCGGTGATCCTGCTAATCCCGATACCACAGAAAGATTTGCGGCGGATTTACAATTATTTAGTACCGGAAATACGAATCCTGACCCAACTGCGTATTTAAAAACCTATACCTGTGATCAAATTCCTCAAAAAGCGAATAATTGGACTGGGGATAATTTTTCTCGCTATTGTCATCCAGAATATGATGGACTCTGGAAACTAGCCACGATTGAAATTAACCCCGAAAAACAAAAACAAATCTGGATTAAAATGAATGATATGTTAGTTAATAATAATATTGTGATTCCCTTAATTCATCGGGCGGAAGTGGAGGGAGTCAATCAGAATTTAACGGGTGTAGAATTAACCCCCTGGGATTTAACCGTCTGGAATATCAAAGATTGGAAAAAGACCCCGTAGTAAGCTCGTAGTAAGCCCTTCAGGGCTATCTTTTATTTGATTTGATTAATGTTTTATCACCCAACATGACCCGATACCTAATCAACCGGATTCTAACCTCCATTCCCACCCTAATAGCTATTAGTATGGTCGTGTTTTTAATCTTAGCATTAGCCCCAGGTAATCCGATGGGAGAATTTGCCAATAATCCTTCAATTACACCCGAAGTCAGAGAAAATATTAAGCGATCGCTAGGTTTAGATCAACCAATTCCGATCAGGTATTTAAAATGGATTTGGGCATTTTTACAAGGAGATCTAGGCTATTCTTTTACCAGTCGTAGCCCAGTTTTAGATTTAATTTTACAACGTTTACCGACAACCCTTTGGATTATGGGCTTGGCTTATGGTTTAGCCGTTTTAATCGCCTTTCCCTTTGGGATTATTTCAGCTTTAAAACGCTATTCTATTTTAGATCAAATCATCACAACGGTTTCCTTTATTGGGTTTTCCTTACCCACATTTTTTACCGGGTTACTGTTTATTATTATTTTCAGTGTTCAACTTAAATGGTTTCCTTTCATTTATAATAGTACCTTAGAAGTTACTAATTTACAAACATTTTGGCAACAAATCCAACAGTCTATTATGCCCGTTTGTGTGTTAGGATTCTATCAAGCTGCGATTTTAATGCGGTTTATTCGTTCTGCTTTTTTAGAACAGTTGAATCAAAATTATGTTCGCACAGCTTATGCTAAAGGTTTACCGAAATTGAATGTAATTAATGGTCATATTTTAAGAAATGCTTTAATTCCGGTGGTGACATTAATTGCGTTACAAATTCCTGGTTTATTTGCTGGATCATTAGTCACCGAACAGGTGTTTAGAATTCCTGGAATTGGGGCGTTATTAATTGATTCAATTTTTCGCAGTGATACCCCCGTAATTATGGGAATTACGATGGTTTATGCGATTTTAGTCGTAATTTTTAATTTGTTTGCCGATATTTTATATGGATTATTAGATCCTAGAGTTCAATATTAATTATTAACTATGACTTTAATTAAACCTTCAGAAACAGCCCCTAAAACCCGACAATCCAGAACTCTAATTCAGACCGCTTGGCGACAATTTAAGCGGGATAAAATCGCTCTTTTAGGAACAATTATTTTAGGATTAATTATTTTATCTGTAATTATTGGCCCTGGGATTTATAGAATTTCTCCGACAGAAATTGATTTTGTTAATTCCCTCTCTCCTCCAAGTTGGAAACATCCTTTTGGAACTAATGATTTAGGACAGGATCAATTAGCCCGTTTATTAATAGGAGGACGAGTTTCTTTAACCGTTGGTGTCGCAGCGATGGCGGTAGCAATTTTATTAGGAACATTAGTAGGGGCGATCGCCGGATTTTATGGCGGAATTATTGATAGTTTGCTAATGCGATTAACAGATTTATTTATTTCTTTACCCCAATTACCTGTATTATTATTAGTAATCTATTTATTTAGAGAATCTATCAAACAAATTGTCGGGCCAGAAGTCGGGATTTTCCTATTAATTATTATAGTAGTTGGCGGGTTAAATTGGATGTCGGTGGCGCGATTAGTTCGGGCGAGTTTTCTAACCACAAGAGAACAGGATTTTGTTACCGCAGCTAAAGCTATTGGTGCGTCTTCTAAGCGATTAATTTGGGTACATATTCTGCCGAATGTTTTGAGTCCGGTAATTGTAGCAGCGACTTTAGCGGTGGGAACTGCGATTATTACAGAATCCACCTTGAGTTTTTTAGGATTAGGATTTCCTCCCGATGTTCCTACCTGGGGAAGAATGCTTTATGATGCTCAAAATTATTTAGAAACCGCCCCCTATTTAGCTTTATTTCCAGGGTTAGCGATTTTTTTAACGGTTTTGAGTATCAATGCTGTGGGGGATGGTTTAAGGGATGCTTTAGATCCCCAATCCCATTAATTTATTGTTAAGGACACTCTTATGGTAAGCTGTTAAGCATCTAAATTATCTAATCAGAAATCGTAGACCAAAAAGTTGAGGAAATCAGTATGAAGATATTAATTAAACACAGACATTACGAGAATGAAATCAGTGGAGTTCTCACCTACATCAACTTTATCCAGAGAGAACTGGAAAGTAACGCTATCGAAGTCAAAACCATCTCCACTGCTCAGAATTCAGTTATAGAATGGCTATCTCAGATCATTTGGGCAGACGTTGTTCACATGAATTCTAATCATCTGGGCTTTGCGCTACTTTGCAAACTTCTCCATAAGAAAATTATTATTAAATACCACTATCTGTTTTATCAATCTACTCATACTGATTATCAGCCCATGAGTTTTGAACAGCGACTGAAAACAGAGATAATTCAGTCGCTGCCGAAAGCCAATTTTCCCCTGAAATGGAAACTGTATACAGTCGTTAAATGGGCAAGATTGTTTATCCGTCTGGCTACATCCTACTTAGCAGATTGCCATACGGCTTGTAGTCATTTTTTAGCTGAATCTTACGCATTTAAACAGCCAATTCATATCTTATATAACCCGATAGAACTTAACAATCAGATCACGCCAAAAACCCTACAAGATATTAAACAACCCTATTGCTTTGTGTTTGTCGGACGCCTCAGCCGAGATAAAGGTGTGGATGTGCTGTTGCAAGCGACTCAAATCCTCCAAGCTCAGGGTCAGGACTTCCAGGTTCTGATCATTGGAGATGGAACAGAATCTAAGCCTCTCCAGAAACTCGTCTCTGAGCTAGGTGTGGAAGATCGGGTGCAATTCTTGGGTCAGTTGCCCCATGCTGATGTACTGCAAACGCTGCGTTCAGCATTGGCTCTAGTTGTGCCGTCGAGATGGCAAGACCCAGCCCCTTATGTGGTACTCGAAGCCTCTAGTGTTGAGACCTGTTCGATTGTTTCCAAAATGGGTGGATTGCCAGAGATGGTGGGGGCTGAGGGTTTGTTGTTTGACAACGAGGATGCCTCTGGTTTAGCTACTTGTATGAAGACTTGCCTGGAGAACCCCCAGGCGGCTTTGGAGCTAGGCATTCAGGCAAGTCAGTTTGTAGCACAGATATTTTCTCCTGCTAAGGCTAGTGAGTCTCTACTCTCACTTTGTCGCCAATGATCTTTCCCCATTTATTGTTAATAAGCCAAGGAATAATTTGGATCCAAATTAAGCAATTTTAGAAAAAGGGTTTAAGTCCATTAATCAACATAACAATTAATCAGACAATAAACAAGTGATTTTTAACTTAGGAATTGACATGATGAATTTTATGTGTTATTAATTAAGTTATAAAATCAAACATAGTCAACCATGAAATATAAATTATTGGCAATTTTAGCCATGTTTACACCCGTTATTTTTGTAGCCCCAACAGTTGCTCAATCTAATACAACTGATCCGGCTGTTTTTTTAAGACGGGATGGGGGTGCTCGTTCTTGTCAAGGATGTAATTTACAAGGCGCAGATTTAAGTAATCAAAGCCGAGTTAATGCTCAACTCAGACAAGCTAATTTAAGCAATGCTAACTTTAATGATGCTAACTTTCGAGGAGCATTTTTTACCTGTGCAAACCTCTCCAATAGCACCATGAGAAACACTAATTTTTCCTTTGCTAATTTTGTCGATGCTAACTTAAGTGGGGTCGATTTAAGTGGAGCAGATTTAAGTAAAACGGACTTAAGTGGGGCAATTATTGATGAAAGAACTAATTTTTCTGGAGCCAACTTAACTGGAGCAAAACTCTGGGATGCGGCCACAATTTTCCGGCCAGGAATGGATTTAAACAGCATTCCGCGAGACTCTAGTTTAGAAACTCAGCGAGTTAAATGTAATAACAGAAGATAAATCAGTTATCAGTTATCAGTTTAATTTGGAGGTATTTTGTCGCCAACTGGTGGAATAAATACAATTAGGTTATGGTGGCAAATCTCCAATTAATCTGAATTTAAAATTAACCATAAAAATGAATCTAAATTTACTGTCCCAATTATTTAAAAATTTCCCTAAAAATCTAGGTGCGATCGCTTTAAGTATTCCTTTCCTAACAATTCCGGTTCCATTTCTGTCTCAACTCCCCCCTTTCCCCTTACAAATTGCCGAAAAAATAGCCTTATCTCCCGCCGAAATTAATACCATTGCTGGAGAAATTACCGTTAGAATTGATGGGCCAAAAGGTGGGTCGGGATTTATTGTGGAAAAACAAGGAAATACCTATTATGTTTTAACCAATTGGCACGTTGTTGATCGAGTTGGAGACTATGAAATTGTCACCCCGGATGGTAAACGCTACTTTGTTTATTATAGTTCAATTCAACAACTTCCTAACCTAGATTTAGCCCTAGTTCCCTTTAGTAGTTCCCAAAGATATCGAGTTGCAATTCCATCTGACGCTAATAATATTCAGTCAGGTAGTCCTTTATATGTAGCCGGATGGCCCCGTTCTGGAAGTTCTCTTGGACAGCGACTTTTTTTAAGTACCAGTGGCACCTTTAGCCAACGTCAAAAACCTCGTTTGGGATATAGTTTAGTTTACACTAATTTAGTCAGAAGTGGGATGAGTGGCGGCCCTATTTTAGATGGGGAAGGAAAAGTAATTGGGGTAAATGGAATTGTCCAATTAGGCAATAATCCTGATAAAATTGTCTCCGCAGGAATTCCAATTAATTATTTTTTTGATTGGCGAAAAACAGCTAAATTATCTTTAATTCCTACTCCACCTAATACTTCTGCTCCGATTACAAATAATCCCGATCTTAATTCTTCTAATTCACCCTCAAAGCCATCAAATACAATCGCTGCGGTCAATAATTACTTTAGTTTGGCCACGACTTTAACGGAAAAATCAGGAGAAATATTATCGATCGCTTTAGCCTTTCCTTATGTTATTATTGGCAATAGTAATGGAACTATTTCAATTTGGAATATTACCACCAGTGGACTAACTCGAACTTTGCCCGCTCATCAAGGAGCAATTTATGGAATTAGCTTAAGTAAAGATAACAAATATTTAGTTACAGGAGGGGAAGATGGGTTAATTAAAGTTTGGGATTGGGCTACGGGTTTACAATCTTCAACTTTGCCCTTAATTCAAACAATTCAAGCCCATAATAATCCCGTTTTAGCATTAAAATTAAGTCCCGATGGTAAAATAATTGCGAGTGGAAGCTGGGATAAAACTATTAAACTTTGGAATCTGCAAACAGGTCAACTTTTGAAAACTTTGATCGGACATGAACAGTTAGTCGGTGCGATCGCATTTAGTCCCGATGGTAAAATTTTAGCCAGTGGAAGTAAGGATAGTAGTGTCAAATTATGGAATGTTGAAACTGGAGAATTGATTCGTACCTTAAAAGGTCATGAATTATCGGTTTTATCCCTAGCTATTAGTCCCGATAGTGAAACTTTAGCTAGTAGTAGCGCCGATGGAACTATTGGATTATGGAAATTAAAAACAGGTCAACCCATTCGTCGCTTAAGCGGTCATACCGATGGTGTTTGGTCAATCGTAATTACCAGTGATGGTAAAACATTAATTAGTGGAAGTTGGGATAAAACTGTGAAACTTTGGGACTTAGCAACAGGTCAATTAAAAGGGAATTTAAAAGGTCACTCCGGTTATGTTAATGCTGTTAGTATTAGTCCCGATGGTAACACCTTAGTTAGTGGTGGATGGGATGGACAAGTGAAGGTTTGGAAGCATCCCTAATCTAAATATTTATCCCATTTAATAAAAATAAGTGTTATAATGGAGTAACTTAACATCTTCTTTTGCTGCCTTTCTTACTACTGGCATTTTATACCCGAACTTAAAAGTGTCTATGATAACTGGTTTTAAAATTCAGGAGAATTATTAGATATGGGTGCAATTCGTAAGTTGGTTAACCAAACTTTAGAACAGGGTTATTTAACCCTAAATGTTGAATCAGAACTCAGATATCTGTTACAAACAACCCGTTATAGTAAGGAAGATTTTGAAGCGTTTATTAGATTACAAAATGCTGCTATTGATGGGTTGGTTAAACAAGAATCCCGTGAACTCTTAGACACCTTAAATACAGCAGTTATTTGAGGAGGACTAATTATATAGCAGTTGTAGGGTGCGTCAGGCGGAATTTTGATCTGGGGAACGTGCAGTTATAAATTAATCCGCCACACGCACTTGAATTTATACTGTTAATTAAAAGTTGGTGCTGTTAATTAACAGTTGGTGCGTGCGCTTTGATGGAGCACCCTACGGGGTTTTAAGGGTTAATTGTTGGAAAATATCAGATAAATTCTGAGCAAATTCTTGAGGATTCCAAAGAGAAGCTAAGGATTCAGATTGCTTAGATTGAATTAACTTTTCTTGAACTAATTTTCTTAAAATTTGATCCTGACCTAAACGCACTCCCCAGTTAATATAGTCCTTCCAAGACTCAGCAATTCCTTCTTGAATTGATAATCCTTGTAAAAAAGAATAACCCATCCGTGATAAAAATTGTTCACCTTTTCGAGTCACCACAGGAACATTAAACCAGAGCGCTTCTAAGGTATGAGTTCCACCATTATAGGGGTAAGAATCCAAGAAAATATCGGAAATTGCATAAATTTGACGGTGTTCTTCTTCCTTGGGAAAACGAGGTAAGAATTTAATTCGATGTTTCCCAACTCCTAAAGTATCACAAACTTGACGATAGGTTGAAATCACAACATCTTGATCCGCTAAACCTTTATAAATTAAAATACTATCGGGAACTTGCTTGAGAATTTCTACTTGAGCTTTGGCAAATTCCAGATTGAATTTCCGACCCGATGCTACACATAAATAAACAATTTGATCCGAACTAATTCGATGGGTTTGTCGCAATTGTATCGGATTAGTTTCAACTCGATCAAATCCAGAAACCGCCATAAAGGAATGCGGCATTTTTAATAATTGTTCAGTATAATATTTTTCCGTACCTTTGGGATGGGTATATTCGTCACCTAAAAAATAAGTTTTATCAGAAATTTGTAAAGCATCAAACCCTAACCAAGAGATACAAATTGGGGCGGGTTTTTGATAAAAAATATCTCCATGAATTGGTAAACTTAAAGCATCTAAATCCAAAATAATATCAATTTGATCGTTAGTAATTTCTTGAATAATTTCTTCAGGTGTTGGTAATCCATTCGGATAGTGTTTAGGGATAAAAAACTTATTGGCGATCGATTCAAATAACGGTGTCCGATCATCCGCCTGTAGACGATCAGTACAATAAAGATATAGATTAACAGGTAAATTAGATAACTCGCGTAAAACATCTAAACTACACCAACCTACCGAATGACGATTAAAATGGCTGGATAAAATTCCAATTCTTAACGGAGAATGGGGAAATGTAGCCGGAATAGAATTAGAAACCTGTTGATATTTAGGTTTGAGAGTCGTCTCAATATATCTTTTAGTAATTCGATGATGTAGTTTGGTATTCTTACTCAAATCATCCCTTAAATATGGCATACTAAAGAGTAAATTAGAATACAGAGATTTAATTTCTACTAATGTTGTTCGATCTAATTTAGAATGTAGTTGAGATTCTAATTTTAAAAACCGATCTTTGGCGATATGATTTAACCCCGATACTTGATAGGTGCTAATGCTATAAATTGCCGACATAATCGGGTCAACTTCACTACAATATTCCAGATAACGATCCACCGCTTGACGGGCGGCGGCTAAATTGCTACTATCACGATAAATTCCACATAAATGTTGATGAGCTAAGGGTAAATTCGGTTTAATTTCAATCGCTTTTTGTAATAAAGGAATAGCCTCTTTATATTTGCCTTGATGTCGTAAAACCATCCCCATTTGACCATAAGCTTCGGCAAAATCTGGCTTCAACTCAATGACTTTTTGCCAGACGGCGATCGCTTCTTCAATTTTGCCTTGTAGTGCTAATTGATTACCTTGATTAAATAGTACATCAGCCCCTCCCAATTGAGGATTTAATGCTAAGGCGCGTTGCTCTGAAATTTGAGCTTCTGCATCCTGTCCTAAGTGTTTTAAAACCTGCGCTAAGTTCCAATGGACGGCAGCTAAATCCGGCTGTAAATTCACCGCTTGACGATAACTATTAATCGCTAATTCTAGTTGTCCTTGTCGGTAAAACATACTCCCCAAATTGACATGGGCTTGGGGTAAATTCGGGTTAATTTGTAATGCTTGTTGATAGGAGCGAATTGCTTCTTGAATTTGATCCTGTGCTTGATAAATATTCCCCATTGTCACATAAGCTAAGGGCTCATTGGGCTCGATGGCGATCGCTTTTTGACAAGCTGCGATCGCCTCAGAATACAATTTCTGAGCATAGTAAGTTTCCGCCAATTGTGTCCACCCTTGGGGACTATCAGGCTGTATTGCGGTAGCAGGATCAGAGGATTGATTCGGATTCACGGACATTAGGAAAATTCGATGAAGGTATCACCTTTGATTTTAACTGCTAAAGGCATCGGGGGAGCAGGGGAGCAGGGGAGCAGGGGAGGCAGGGGAGGCAGGGGGAGCAGGGGAGGTAAACTTTTGCTATTACCCATTCCCCATTCCCCATTCGTAATTCGTAATTCGTAATTCGTAATTCGTAATTCCCAATTCCCAATTCCCCATTACCCATTACCCATTACCCAAATCTGCTATCCTAGACTTTGATTTGTTAGTACCGAGTGCGCTAAATAGCTTTATGGTAAATTTCATCCCCTCTAAACTTATGAATTGGCAGCAAATGCTCCCTGGAAAACGGAAAACCAAACTCAAGCCCCAAGCGATCGCCGGAATGGTGTTATTAACCCTAGCATTTTCAGTTGCGATTGGTAGCCAAAGTTGGGCAAGAAATAAAATTAGAAGTGATTATGAAACCAAATTATTTAATGCGGCTTTAGGATTTACTCTCTATTTTGAAGGAGGATTCAGCGATCATCCCTCCGATATTGGGGGGAGAACTTATCGCGGAATTACTCAAGCTGAATATAACGTCTATCGTTCTAATAGAGGCTTACCTGGCTTAGATGTTAGTCAAATGTCTGAGACGGAATTAGTTGAAATTTATAATAGTTATTGGCAGGGAAGTGAATCGGCAAAAATGCACCCTTCCTTAGCAATTGTGATGTTTGATACTTCTGTTAACTTTGGAATTAATAACTCAATTACTTTTTTACAACAAGCATTAGGACTGCCTCAAACTGGAGTATTTGATCAAGAAACCCGTGCAGCATTAGAACGTGGAAATAACCAATATACAGCCCTACAAATTATTAACGAACGGATTTTATATCGTTATAAACGGGTTCAAGAAAATCCCAGTCAAATGGCATTTTTTCACGGTTGGTTAAGTCGAGATTATAGTTTATGGGGTTATGTAGAAAAGATTAAAAATTAAAGCCTGAAAGGGGCGATTTATGAACATTGGTGTCAACTTAGGCGTAAAACTGGTTATTACAACTGAGATTAGATCACCCTAAATCCCCCTTAAACAGGGAACACCGGAACACCAGGGGATAAGATATTGCCTATTCCTTAGACTGAGGAATCAAATAAATTAAACCTGAAATTATGGTTAATCCTACGGTCATCCAGAATAAAATTAAACTGGGAGTTTGCCAAGATAAGGGTAAAGGTGCTATTAAAAAAGCGATCGCTAAAATTTGACTAACTGTTTTTAATTTACCCCAAATATTCGCTCCCGAAATCTGGGTTTGATTGACTCTCCATCCGGCAATGGTTAGTTCCCGTGCTAAGATTAAAAATACTCCCCAAGCGGGAATTTGTCCTAACTCTATTAAGGCAAGTAAGGGCGCGAAAACGAATAATTTATCAACTAAAGGATCAAGAAATTTCCCTAAATCTGTGACTTGATTCAGTTTTCTAGCTAAATATCCATCTAACCAATCGGTACTTGCTACTACTAAAAATATTCCTAAACAAATCCAACGATTAGTAATAGTTGGATCATGTAAATAATACAATAAAAATGGGACTCCGAACAAACGGGAAACCGTAATCCAATTCGGTAAGTTCATAAGTCAGTGATCAATTGTCTGGGATTTTTGCCAGGGTCAAGACTAATTTAACCACAAAGACACAAAGACACAAAGAAGTTTTGCTGATCGCTCTAATGTTGACTAAATAATCAAGCGTATGCCCACACTCGCCCTTATAAAATTATAGCCTCAGCCGCGAGTTTTGTCAACCCCCCTCTGTACTTTTTAATCGTCAAAATCAAGATTTTATTTCTTTCCTTGATAACTGATTACTAAAAGGTTCTTCCCAATTTTGTAGGGAATTTAGACTTAACTGTGCTAAATATTTTCGGGTTATATCTGCGCGTTCTAAACTGATAAAATAATTATTATCGACATCTTGATAAAATAACGCGCCTTCTAGTAAGATTTGATAATCAGGATTTTTTTGAGATTCTAAAGTTAACCAGATCGTATCAGAGGGTGAAGGAATTAAACCTGGGGGTAATTTTCCCTTTAAAATGGCTAGAATTCTATTTGAGACAGAACGGGTATTTACCCCGCGATTTTCTAAGAGTTGATGGACTTCTGATAAAGATAAAGGTTGTTCTTTAAAGACTCGCAAAAGTTCTGCTAAAAGAAAATAATCACTGTATTGATGTCGAGACACATCTAATACTTGAAAATAAAGGGGTAATACAGCTAAACCCCAAGCTAAACGACTACAATGGGAATAATTATTATCACGATTATATTGATCATGGGGACTATCTTGGGTAATCAACGCATTGGGTAATTTTTGGCGTAACCAACGGCTAAATGTCGGCCAAGTTCCATTTCCGCCCGTACAAATTGCTTGACTAATTCTAATCGGAGAAATTCCCTGATCACTGAAAAGATGATTCAGTTCTTTATTTAACTGTTGGACAAAGGGAAGCAAAATTTTTTGTTCTAAATCCCGTTGAGAAATTTTCCAAGAATAACCATTTAATGTTAATGTATGGTGTTCGCTTTGTTGCAGTTTAAATTTTAAAGTTTCGGCTATTTCTAATAACTTTAATCCCACAGGATCACTGTGTAAAATCTGTTGTAAACGATAACGTTTTACTAAATCAGGATGTCCAGGTTGGGGGAATTCTAAATCTGTAATATCAAATTCTGGGAAGGGTGAACCCTCTGGTTGAATTAATAGTTGAGTAATAATATCCTGATTTAAGGCATTTCCAGCATAAGCTAGATGATGACAAATTACCTGGGAATTCGTAAAGTCGGTTACATCCTGGGGGAGTTTGGCTAAGGCGATTTCAGTGGTTGTAGCGCCGATATTAATAATTAAAATTGTGCTATTGGGATCGGGGAGATGGAGATGGAATTGATATAATAAAGTTGCGATCGCATCCTCAATAATAAAAATTTGTTCAGGGCGTTTGACGATTCCTGCTGCTAATATGGCTTCCCTAAGATTGAAACGATAGGCCTCTGTAGAAGCCGTAGAACAGCCTAAAATCACCCCATCTAAACAATTTAACGCCTGCTGAAATTCGACCGCATCGAGTCCGACTGCACCGAGGGTATAAATATTAGGTAAGGCTACGACCGGGGGAGTTTGATGGGGTCGGTGGGTTGATGGGGGGATTCTTTGGCCCGACAGAACCCGACTAGGATGTAATGTGGATAATAAGGCTGTCCAGGCTTCTCGAAATCCCGCCAAGGGTAGGGACTGTTGTTGTGACCACTGAATCATCGGAATCTCCTTTAATTCAGGGGAATTGATGGATTTATGATAGGGAATTCCCAGATTTAATAAGGGTTTAAACTGTTGTATTAGGCTTTGAGTTGTCTGCTGCTGGGGATCTAAATAGTAGACTGAATCCTGAAGACGAAAGGTGAAGGGTATCTCCTCAACTTCAGAGAGTTCTGTCTGTTCTGCTTGCCAATAAATCGGATAAACTTTCTGGGTTTCTCGATTTAACAAGGCGGCGGATATTCCCGTTGTTCCTAAATCAATTCCTAAATACCATTGAGTCATAATCAAGTATTCGCATTATCATTAAAACGGGCAATAGGGAATAGGGAATAGGCAATAGAAAGACTGGCAATAGGGAATAGACATTCTTGTTAAGATTCATCCATTGCCCATTGCCTATTCCCCATTCCCGGCTTTATCGGTTTTGGGAAAACTCCTGACCCAAGGCTTCGAGACTGAGTAAATCTTCCTTGGGTTCGGTATCCCAGTTTAGGGTTTGTTCGTCAGACAGATTCAAACTGTTGAAAACATCATCTAAAGTCAAATTGGAGAAGCCCTGATCTGATGCCAAATTTTGAGTTTGCTCGCCCAAACCTCCCGAAAACCCACGGACACGGGGGGATGATTGAGATTCAAAGGAAATAGAAGGAACAGATTTAGCTGAACTAGGTTCCATACCAATATCTCTAAATAAATCCTCAAAGGTAATCATTTCTTCGGGTTGAGATACCTTAGAAACTGCTTTACTTTGTGATTTTTGAGCCGGAGGTTTTGGTTGAGTATTTGTTGATTTTTCTGGAGAACGTGGAGGAGAAGGAATCGTTTCTGATTGTTCTAAATTAAATAGATCTGATTCCAAATATTCTAAAGTATTGCGATCAATTAATAAACGAGAATCGACTTGTTCACTATCCTCATCTAAATCTGGGGGAAGTAAATTTTCACTTGGGGATGCTTGAATATAAATATCATTATCTAAACTGACTGTTTTGTTCTCATTCTGACGAGGAGGAGACGCCACCGGGCTAACAATACCCGTGAGCATTTCTTGGGTTCTCGCAGACACTATACCGTTCGTTTGAGGGGAAACATCCTCAAAGGTGGGTTCTTCAAAAACATCACTTAAATCTTCCAAGGTTTCATCAAAGAGATTGGATGTAGAATTATGCTTAATTTCATCGGTTAGAGGAGACACCAATTCAACTTCTGGTGCAAAGAAATCCTCAGACTCTAGGGATACAGAATTGACTCCATCTGCGGTTAAGGATAGGTCAGATTCTAGGTCGATATCTTGATCAGGCTGACCGAATATATCTGAACTGTTCAAACTTAGGAAATCATCCGTTTCATTGGGGGATTCCTGTACAATCATATCCTCTGATTTTGTTGTTTCTACATCCCCAAATAGATCTTGGGTGTCTAAACGGATTTCTGATTCATCTTCCACCGGAGCAGATATTTCAACATCATTTTCCTCATCTAATAATAAGGTTTCTATATCATCGGCAACATCATTTTCATCTAACTCCTCAACGAAGGCAAAATCATTCCCAAATAAATCAATATTCCCTGGTTCAACAACGGTTTTTTCCCTAGTTTTGGCTTCAGTTTTTAGATCAAATAAAGATTCTAATTCTGCATCTGCATTAGGAGGTGACTGTTCTAAGATCGACTCATCCCAATCAAAGGAAAGAGACGGCTCTGGTGTTATATCTAAACCATCCGATCTATCAACTTTATCCAAATTAAACTCTAATTCATGAGTTATTTCTGGTAGTTCTTCGTGATCTAAATTTTGATCAAGGGGGGTGACACCAGTAGTCTTTTGTCTAGGAACTTCCGCCCCCGCATAGGGTAAGATTTCCTCAAAAGCTGAGGATAAATCCTCTAATGGAGAAATAACTGCCCCCTGTGGACGGGGGGTTTCGGGGGGTTGGGGAGGGGGAAGTGGTGAATCAGTGGGATCAGAGGGGGTTTCGGATTCGGTTAGTTGTAAGGAAGACTGTAAATAAGAAGAAGTTTCTTGACCGACCTGTTGGGCCAATTGGTTAACTAAAGTGGTAAACATAACTTCCCCCTGTTTACCCAAACTGTGCATTCTTTCTAGGCTTTGGGAGAGGGAGTCAGAATAGGTTTGTAGATTTCGTTGTAATGCTTCAAAGATCACGCTCAGACTTGAATCTAAAGTCATCAACAAATGATCCGATTGCGCTTGTAACTGTCGCATCTGTTCTAGGCGTTGGGCCGGAGTCAGACTAGATAAAGAACTGACTGGTCTGTCCACAGGTTCAGGAGCTAGGACAGGGAGGGAGTCAGCCTCAGTTAATAAAACCGAATCTAAAAATCTGGTTTCAATATGGTTAAGGGTGTCAGTAACATTATGAATCAGACTGTCTTGTAGTCGAGTCATGAATTCTTGCAAAAATTCACGACTGACTTGTTGTTGATAGGATTGGGGCCCGATTTGGGCGAGCGCTTGGGCTTTTCGGGCTTCTAATTGTTGAATTTCCTGTACTAAATTGCGTTGTTCGGTACGCAGACGATCCACTTCATCCTGAAGGGGTTGGGTTAAATGGCTGCGCAGATAAATCATTTCCCGCCGGATTGCTTGCCAAAGGGGTTCTCGCATTCCGGGAGATATAGATGGCTGATTGGTCTCCAAGGCGACACTGGCAGCCTCCTCGTCTACCTGTTGGTCAAGAAAGACCAAATACTTTCTGACGCGCTCTAGGACTTGACGGGAGCGTGTGACGTTTTCCCCAAAAACTACCCAAGGTAAGCGCAAGTTGGGCTGGCTTAGAACATCGTCAATTTCGGCGATGAGTGCTTGAATCTGACCTTTCTGAACATTCAAGGCTGAACCCCCTCAATATATCGTTGGTGACAATGGGACTGGTTGCTCCGTTCTCCATAGTTGCTTAATCTCAAGGATTCCCCAGATTAAAGCAGTTGTGATCTACATAATATGTTAGGCTTGGCACGAAGCAATCAAGTAGCTAAGTTAAGATTTGGGATTGATAGGCTAATTAGGCCCGAAGGCAAGACGGTTACAAACTAAACCAGTTAAACTTTTACTAAAAATCCAATTTCTTGATTAGCTACTGCTGAATGGGAATTTATAGTATTATCACACCCTCATGGAAGATCGGTATTTCTCCCGTGACAATCACTCTGATATCCACAAGATGATCTGCTCAACGCCTTTCTTTCAAGGCTTGCCACCGGATGCGGCGGATAAAGCAACATCTCATATTGTGGGTCGAAACCATCCAGCGAACCAAGTGATTTTGTTAGAAAATGACTGGGGAAGTTCGGTTTATTTTATTTTGGATGGTTGGGTCAAAATTCGTACCTATAATTTGGACGGTAAAGAAGTAACACTTAATATTTTGGGTAAGGGTGAACTATTTGGAGAAATGGCAGCATTAGATGAAGTCCCCCGGTCTACTGATGTTATTACATTAGCACCAACATTAATTGGGAATATGCCCGCTCAGGATTTTGTGGAGTTGATCACAACTGAACCCGTTGCTGGAGTGCGGCTGGCTCAGTTGATGGGACGGCGTTTACGTCAAGTGAATCGACGTCTGAGATTGCGCGAATCTGATAGCACTTCCCGGGTGGCTGATATTCTTCTGTTTCTGGCCGAGGGCCAGGGCATCAACTCAGATCAAGGCGGAACACAAATTCCTAATCTTCCCCATCGGGAGTTAAGTGGTTTGAGTGGTCTAGCACGGGAAACGGTAACTCGCGTTCTCAGTAAATTAGAGAAAAAGGGATTAATTCACCGGGAGCGAGATATTTTGAGTATTCCCGATGTCCACGCCCTAGAACGGATATTAGTCTGAATCTTAAAAATGAGTGATTCTTCTCCATCGAATTCCGATTCCAATTCTTTAATTCTAGTAGAAACGGCTTTTTTGGCCAGTGCAGCTAGTTTGATTTGGTTTGTTAATTATTATTTTCCGATGGGGCCAGTGCTGAGGCTGTTTTTCTCCTTGCCGATGGCATTATTATATTTACGCTGGGGAAAACGATCTGCGGTGATGGGGGCGGTGGCTTCATTTTTATTGTTATTGGTATTGATGGGGCCAACTCGCAGTATTGTGTTTTTAATTCCTTATGGTTGGTTGGGCGTAGTTTTGGGGGGAATGTGGAAACGCAAATCTCCCTGGTGGATGTCCATTGGAACGGGTTCTTTAATTGTGGCAATTGGTTTTTTCTTTAAGTATTGGTTACTTTCAATCCTTCTGGGACGGGATTTGTGGGCCTATAGCACCGTCCAAATTGCTTCTCTTGCAGAATGGATATTTATTAAGTTGGGGATTTTGGCGGAGCCCAGTCTGATGTTAATACAGGCGCTCGCAGTTTTAATGATTTTAATTAATAGTATTGTTTATTTATTTGTAGTTCATTTGGTATCTTTATTATTATTAGATCGCCTCAATAGTCCGATTTCTCGACCGCCCAAATGGGTACAAGTTTTATTAGATTACGATAGTTAAACTAATTACGAATTACGAATTACGAATTACGAATTACGAATTACGAATTACGAATTACGAATTACGAATTACGAATTACGAATTACGAATTAC
>JFJP01037984.1_pt1 | contig 44321 bp, 59 predicted proteins | sample 431651 | NCBI WGS metagenome assembly JFJP01 (sample SAMN02602958, study PRJNA72255) | Microbial mat metagenome, whole genome shotgun sequencing project. | biome: fresh water; feature: sink hole; material: water; isolation source: purple microbial (photo- and chemosynthetic) mats found in...
GAGCACTTGAAGTGCTGGACAGTTACGACGCTGAAGAATTTGCAAAAGGGGCTGATCTGATGGCCGATATTCGCGCAGAGCTTGCAAAGCCTGAGCTGAGAAACGTAACACCCGCTGAAGATCAGGTACTTCGACGCGCATTGCTACGCACCGGGAGAGGCATCATGAGTGGACTGAAACTTTCAGGGTATGAATACAAGCAATTCATTCGTGCAGACTGGGACGCACTGCTGGGCGTGACAGAGGCATACATGGATGCGCAGGAGATCACGGTTAACGACGCAAATGAGCCAGAGGATGTCAACCTAATACCAGATGACGCGAAGGTCGTGATCCATAGCGGGTGCGTACTGGCTGAAGAGGTGCTTGATTTGAGCCTTATCTCGGCCTGCCTGAAATGGCGCAAGAGCTTGTCAACAATCGTGATGACGATTGAGGTGCCAAAGGAATCTGCCAGCCTTATTAAAGAAATGTTGAAGGCACACAAAATGAGGGTCATATCATGAAAGAGAAGGTAAAGAGAAAAGGTGACGTGGCAGAAGTCTACGCAAAATCAGGATACTCTGAGCACGTCAACGGAAAATTGTTGTGCCGTCTCAAGAACACAGGCAATGGCTATATCGCCAAATTCCCCGGCTTTGGCTCTACGCATAACGACAACTATGTCGTGTTGGATTATTCAGAGGCTAATTTGCTGTATCAGGCGATGCAGGCTTTTGAGCGGGAGCTTGCGCCATGAACTTGCCACCACTACCACCCGGCATAGAGCGGGATCAAACCCAACACGGACGGGTTTACTACACCATGCGCCAGATGCGTGAGTATGGCATCAGGTGCGCAGAGTCTGCCGTGCTGAATGTTGACATGTCGAGAGCAAAGCACAACACCAGCGGACAAAAACCAGATGACACCGTGGATTATCTGCGGGGAATGATGGGGATGAAATGACAACAATCACAATAACCTACACCGACGACGAGGTGGACAAATTCAAGCGCGCGACATAAACCAGACTTTCGACTGGTCCTACACGCCCAAGCAGATGATCGAATACGGCACAGCAGCCTTTGCCAGAATGCAAGTGCCTCTTGCCCAGTCCGGGTTATCTACGCTCACAACGATGCTTAGATAAATCGCCGCATGTTCCTCGGGCATGACATGGAGGCCGTGAAAGGTCCAGTGCCAGTCGGAGCGACTTATAGCGACGGCGCACCAATCGTGCGTCCCGTGAATGTCCGGTGGCGCGATGTATCAACTGGTGAGGTATTCGACATTGATTACTGGGTACTCTAGGAAGAACATAAAATAATTTGCACAAAGTTTAAACTAGTTTATAATTACTTATCGAAACAAACAAAAGAAAGTGATACAGATGAAAAAAACGAATATGCTCTCTGCGATCCTTGCTATGCTGTCGCAGATGATGATTGGATGGAATTACTTGGCTCATGCGATTATTTTAATGAACCAATTGGAACAATTAAAGGATTCAAAGTTTATGCTTTTGATACGATGTATGGCGATGGATCATATCGTGGAACCGATGGATTCACATATGGTGTTGATGCCGGCTTGATCGGATTGACGCCCGTCGAATACATGGGTGAAAAAGAGCTCGGAGAAGTGTTCGGTGATCGTCCTCTGGGCACTAAAATTACATTTTCAGTTCCGACTTATTGCAGCCGAAGCGAAGATGGCCTGCTAAAATTTGGCGATGTACACATTAACACCGACGAGTACGACGACGACGAAGATGTCATTGATGAAGATTATGATTTTTAATAAATTACAATGGATTTTCAAATTCGTTAATTTCAAACAAGAAGCTGTTCCAGTCATTATTCCAATGTCTAATTGGATTTATGCTGCTAATGATGATGTAATGTATACCAAAAAGTGATTATGCAATGAGAATTATTAATGTGAATCCGGATAAATCTATTACTAGAGAAAAAATTTGCTAGTGCTGCGGTGTAACTCTAGAATATGTTGATGTAAAGACTAAATCGATATCAGATTATCGAGGTGATTGTGATATCATAAAGTATATTGTTTGCCCAAATTGTAATGCGCAATTGCATGTAAAATGATGAATAACCGAATTAAAGAACTTGCTGATAAATCTAATGCTTGGTACCCAATGGGAGTTCCAAGTTCAGAGGGTGGTGATGCAGCCTGGGAAAATTTAGTAATATTCGAAAAAGAAGATTTGCAAAAGTTTGCAGAATTGATTATCAAAGAATGTTTAGCGTGTGCATTGCCAGATGACTATTCTAGAGATGATTGGTTTAAAGCAAAAGTTGATGTATGCTCACATATTATAGAAAAATTTGGGCTTAAGAATGAATAACCGTATTAAAGAACTTGCAATTGAAGCAGGTATTATTGTTTCTGAGTACAACGGATTTGATCGAAATATTTTATTCCCTAAAGAGATAAAATTTGCTCGCTGATTATCAAAGAATGCTCAGAAGCAATGATTGAAGAAGATTGTTACTACTGCGAATGGCTGTCTAGAGTTATTAACGAGCGATTTGGAATTGAATATGTACGAACTGATTAAAGAACTGTTAGAACAGTCTGCCGTGTATGATAATGCAAGTGGATATTTTATTAAAACTGATCAAGAAAAATTCGCTAAATTGATTATAGAAGAATGTATCGGAGTCGTTTTAAAAGAAGAAGAGTTTGGCAGAAATAATAATAGACATGATGATTATTGTCTTGGCCTGTATGAAGCGTATCGTGAAATCAAAGACCATTTTGGAATTGAACAATGAATAACCGTATTAAAGAATTGGTGATCGAAGCTGGCATTATAGTGTCTGAGTACAACGGATTTGATCGAAATATTTTATTCCCTAAAGAGATAAAATTTGCTCAGCTGATCATCAAAGAATGCTCAGAAGCAATGATTGAAGAAGATTGCTTCTACGGTGAATGGATGTCTAGAATTATTAACGAGCGATTTGGACTTGAATATGAATATTGTGATGACTAGAGATATGCAGACGTATGTAAATGAGTTTAAAACCTCTTACGCAATTAAACGCACTATCTACAATGATTATCAGAAGGAAGTTTCTTCTCGTGGATTCAATTTCTCGAAAGAAATGTTCGTTAAAGAAAAATATCCTCGATTTCCGAATCGACTTCGGAAAATTTTAACTACCCTTTTATAAGGAAACACATGACAAATCCAACACAACAACTTGAAGATGAAATCGTTGCCAAAGGCGCGGCAGTTGCACCTCGCATTACACCCACAAACATTGAGTCTAATATCGCCAGCGAGCATTACTTCACGGCGCTCGATGGTCTGAACGGCGCCGGATCGTTCAATCATACAGGAAGCGTACACGACACAATTAAAAGCGCGTCTGATCTAACAATGATTGAATGCTCGCTTAAACTGCTAACATTTTGCGTTCTCGTCTTGAAAAATGGGTTTACTGTAACTGCAGAATCTGCGTGTGCTAGTCCTGAGAATTTCAACGCCGAGATTGGTCGCAAGATTGCACGTGAAAACGCGGTGCAGAAAATTTGGCCTCTGATGGGATACGAATTGCGTAGTAAACTTTCGCAATGAAACTGGCTCGTGTAAAAGAAGTGTCAGAATATAATCGTATCAGATACGCGCTTATAATTCGGGATGTTCTAAGACTGGTTCAAAAGCAGGGATGCGGTTGCAATGTACCGAACTATGGCGCTTCTTATTACAATAACTATAACAAGACGTTTGACCCGATTGGGTTAGTGCTTGGGTTCGAAGCAATTCGAAAGCATTACGGAGTTATTTCTGCTCCAGAGCAAAAGCCTTTGATCAAAAAGTTCGCGCGTAAGTTCTTAGTTAACATAGAGACAGATAAAACGTACTCGGAATTCGTAGACTTTATGCAAGAACTGCAAGACATACATGATTTCGCGTTTGATGAGTTCTATCCATCTGTGTTAGATCGAATGCTCGTGTACGAGGTTCGAATGAAAGAATTTTACGACAAAATTTATCCGCCATAAATAAGAGTATGGACAAACAAATTACACTTACCAATTCGCTCCCGAGCGTCATTAGCTATCATGCGCCAGAGGGCTATGATATCTGACGAGAGTTCTGTTTTCTAGAAAAGATCACAAGGACTCTAACAAGAGTCCTTTTTGTTAATTTGCACAAATGATGCACTAGGTTATAATTACTTATCAAAACAAAATTGATAGGTAACCTGAGAACCTACAGGCAAGCTTAGAATTCCATCGTGGATTCTAATGATAGTTCTTTAAAATTTTGATTGTTGGTTGAAACCGAGATTATCATACGTGGACACAATGAGAAACGTACGTTGATCGTAACTTCAACTAACAGTTAAAGATTTTAATTTGCACAAACTACTCGATGGGTTATAATTAATCCATCAAAACAAACAAGCTAAATAAGTTCATCGAAATTTATTTAGAAACATTCTTTACAAATTTATCTGATTGATTTTCCTCGATACGAAGGTTAAATTCTTCTGTATGTCGGGATGGCAATGAAAGTTGTCGAGGAATCATATTCAAGTTTATAATGAGTCATTTATGGGACTGATATAAAAGGTATGCACTGAGGCTCGGAATCTCGGACATTATAAACAATAACAAACAGAGGGTTTTGCAAGACCTGTGTTGGTATAGCTCTGTGCTTCGGAGTATCCTGTTCGATTCAGGGTTTGTTAAGATGGTTTTCATATTGAAGCATTGGGTTCGTTACCCTCAGCGCGAAGCCTAGAGAGACTAGGATGCTTCAATATGATAGAATTTGGGGACAGCAAAAGGTTGCGGATTTGCCTTGCACGCAGATTGACTAGCTCGGAGCGATACCGACGGTCTCCAAATATGTTTTGGTTCAGATTATTGATGCTCCACCAAAAATGTGGATTTATTAATAACGTAAAATATATTTGGATACTCCTATGAGTATCATCATATTTTAGAATTCTCATTCAACGAAGCTCTTGGCTGCAGCCAAGCATGTGGTAGATTGAAGACTCACCTTGAGAGCAACGTGTCTCGATAGAACCAGTTAGTAATCGGAGGTCATATGCCGATGGAGTCTGGGATCACGAGAATTCTAAAATATGATATAATAAAAATAGGTGATTATTATGAAATTATTGACGGAGAATGAAAACCGAATACTTGCAATCATGTTGCATGAGAAGACTATTCCAAGTAAAGTGTATGATATTAACGAAGAACATTTAATTGCTTTTATGCATACATATGTTCATGGGTTTAATAGAAATTCATATAAATTGGATACATCTGAATATAGATATGCAAGAAAATTAGCAGGTCTTTCGCTAATGAAACACAATGTTCTATTAGGTGCATCTGTTAATGAGATTAAAGCAGGTATTGTATATGTCATAGAAAATGAAATATTTCATGAGCATTATAAAATTGGAATGACGGTTGATCTAGATGCTAGATTAAATTCATACCAAACATATGATCCTCTGAAGAGATTTAAAGTAAAACATTATGAATTCGTTCTTAATAGAAGACATACAGAAGAACGAATTTTAAAATCATATCATCTAGATTTAGAATCAGGTGAATGGGTAAAACAGAAAAATTGCATTAATGTTTTTAGAAATATAACATCGGGATACAAGAAAATATTAGCTTAACGGAGAGGATGTTCTAATGGTAGGACAGCGGGCCGTAACCCCGCCACTTCGGTACAGTAGGTTCGATTCCTACCCTCTTCACCAAAAATTATTCCATCTTAGCTCAGTTGGTAGAGCGCAACGCCGTTAACGTTGATGTCGGGAGTTCGACCCTCTCAGATGGAGCCAAGAATTTTGCCTCTTTAAGTAAATAGTATACTAACGTGCTGATAACGCGTCATCGGTGGAGCGTAACCACCAAGAGGTACCAGATTTACAGCAGATTAGTAGAACGGATCTACACTGGGTTCATACCCCTGAGAACTTGGTTCGACTCCAAGATCTGCATCCAATTATAGCTCCTTAGTGTCAGCAGCAGCACGGAGGTCTCCAAAACCTTTAGGGTTCGTGCAAATCGAACAGGGGCTGCCAGAATTAGGTCTAGTCATATAATGGTCATTATCGCGGATTGTCTATCCGTAGATCGCAGTTCGATTCTGCGCTAGATCGCCATAAATACTTTATGTGTCCACAGCATTTGCGGTTCCATCTGAGTTCCGATGTGGAAGAATTTTCTCTCTTAAAGCATAGATAGCGATGCAGGGGTCCTGTAAACCTCAGAGGAGCGCGCAAGTCGTTCTGGGAGAACCATTATAATAGAGTCTATTCTGTCCGTAATTCGCCTAGTCTGGTATGGCACTCCGTTTGGGGCGGAGAATAACGTTGGTTCAAATCCAGCATTACGGACAGAGTAGATTTTATTATATCTTTATTACCATATCTATTTATACAATTCAGAAATATAGGTTAGAATCTATCTGCTCTGACCAACAAATTTGAAGAACGACAACGTTGCCTGTACTAGAATGTCAAACAGGACTTCATCTCAATTTATTAACCGTCTGATAGGAGAACCTAAATGAAGACAAAAAGTGTGAAGCGGTCGGAAGCAAATACTCGCAATAGTGAGTGGGCTAAGTTAAGCTTAGTTCAGCAATTGGAGTATTTGGACAGGATGGGATTGGTTGCCAAAAAGCAACGTGCCAAGATTGCTAAGAAAATGTAAAGTATTTGCCCTTGTAGACAAATTGGTAAAGTCAGCGGTCTTATGCAGAATATCTTCTAACGAGGGTATTCGACAGAAGCCGTTATCTGGGAGTTCGACTCTCCCCGAGGGCACAAAAGAATTGATGATAGTAGATGCCTAGAAATAGGAAAGAAGTGAAGAGAAAATAAGCGTAAGACCCGGCTTCGTCGCCGGCAGCTCCACCAAAAGTACACTGCCAATGCCTTAGGCGATCACGAAACGAGAGGCGAAAGTGGTGATCTTTAAAGTGTACTTTTGATGGGGCTGATTAGTTATCGATTACGTAAAGAAGTAACAGAACAGACTATTCGACAAACGATCGTCGTTAAAAGATGTAAACAAAAATAAATGCAGAATATGCACTTAACGAAAGCTACGCCTTGATGGCATGAGCAATCTGAAGTTTTGAATGTTGTACTTTATAACCCGAACAACATTCACAGAATTTATGCGGCGTGTAGTGTAATGGCAACACATCTCTCTGTGAAAGAGATATCTCAGGATCGTAACCTGACCGTCCGCCCACCAATTATATCGTGGGTATAGTGTAGCAGTAACATATCTGTCTTCCAAACAGAAGTCGGCGGAGCATCCCAGCCTACTCACACCAAATTTAGGGAATAAATCGATAAGAGCAGATACTAGTCTTTGAAACTAGGTGAGATGGAGCATTACTATCATTCCCTGCCAGAATATGTGTGGTTGGCTGAAAAGATAGGCACTTGTCTGCAAAACAGGTAACAGGTTTATAGGATGGCAGAATTCCTACCACACTCCAAAAGAATTTGATACGTGTTTGCATAACAGAGGAACTGGGATACTTATGATCAGATTAAAAACCTGACGCAATGTGTGGGTTCGAATCCCTCCGTATCAAATAAGAATTAGGAAGCGTGGCAGAGTCCGGCTTATTGCGCCAGTCTTGAAAACTGGAGAGTCTTAAAATGCTCCGTGAGTTCGAATCTCACCGCTTCCTCCAATAACGCAGTGATTCTGACTACACGAGAACACCGATAGTTTTTAGTAAGTTCCGGATACACTAAAGATAGGCTCGGAAGAATGGGTTAGACTTTAGGTTCAAGTCCTAAATCACTGCTATCTATTTGGAAAGTTAATTAGCAAGGTTGCTAACTTGGATTGCTAATCCAAAGGTCTCTGAAATATGGGATGGAGATCGATACTTCAGCTTTCCGCCACACTTCAATCAGATGAATTTTTAAAGAAACTTCTAACAGCATTTATTATGAAAAAAATCTTAGGTCTAGATGTTTCTGGTAATCCACGCGCTTGGTTGTCTCTAGAAGAAGCAGTGACTTATCATGCTAAAGAATCTGTGGCGTGGTCGCTCGGCCCTGTTCTATACACTGCTCACGGTGGGTATCAAAAGTCTGGTATTCAATCTCAAATCTCTACTGCGCCGATTATAGCAATTCGTGCCGCGTCGGGATTTACCATGGACAAGATTCATAAAGAACTTCCTGTGTCTAATCAGCTACTGTTCAAACGCGATCAATTTCGCTGCGGATACTGCGGCAAGGAATTTCATCCAAAGAATTTGTCTCGTGATCACATCATTCCAAAATCTCGCGGTGGTCTAGACGTCTGGGTTAATGTCGTGGCTGCATGTCATGATTGCAATTGCGCTAAGGATGACTTCTTGCTTTCCGAGTGCGGCTTAGTTCTACTACACAAGCCGTATGCACCGACCCGCTCTGAGCTTTTATTCACTCATAATCACTGCATGACAGACGAACAGTTCGAATACATGCTACCGATGCTGCCGAAGTACTCGCGCATGATTAATTTGCACAATAGAGAACTTAGTTTATAATTACTCCATACTCTAAAACGCAAACAAGGAAACTTAAAATGGCAAGCAACGAACATTACAATGAACTCGCAGAATACGCTAAAACACATTTTGTTCAGATGCACTCTCGTTATTCGTTTGAATGCATGGGATTTGGAAAATCTGGAAGTGTGATGGTCGATTTGGAAAAGATGACTGTTACTGCTCGTTATGGCGAAGTTACGCCGTTTGACGAGGAAGATGATTTGTTTCAAGTTTTGGAGTATGTCGAAACGCGTTGGAATTAATTTGCACAAGTGATGGACTAGTTTATAATTGCTAATAAGCATTAATAAGGAATAAGTATGAGTGAATTTGTTCGTAAAATGGCAAATGGCTTCTATTCAAGAAGTTAATGGCGTTTATCCTATAAGGTAAGTATAGCAATTTCTATTATCGTTTTTATTCATAGGAGTGTTTATTGTGGAATATGTGAGAAAAATGGCAGAGGTTCTTCAAATTGAAGAAATTAAACCAATACTTAATGCAGATAAAATTTGTTTATTATTTATTGCTCGATTGATTCATTCATTCCTACCGCAATTGCGCCATTTCTCACTAAACCGGGACACTGTCCAAAAGTTTATAATGAAGTAGAAGGCGAAAAGCTGCGCACAATTAAACTAAAGAAAGTATTATCTCAGGGATTGATTTTGCCGCTTTCAGTCTGCGATATGATTGAATCTGAATTGATGATTGGTTTGGACGTATCATTTCCTCTAGGAATTCAGAAGTGGGAACCGCCTCCAGAATTCAAATCTGCTGATACCAGAGGTACATTTCCGTCATATTGCCCTAAATCAGATCAAGAGCGAATTCAGAATTGCTTTAATGATATGAAAATGTATTTCAGTACAAATACGTGGGAAATGACAGAAAAGCTAGAAGGCCAGTCTGCATCATATATTTTGTACAATGATGAATATCAGGTTTGCTCTCGTAACTTGTCTCTAAAAGATTCTGAAAACAATACATTTTGGAATGTTTCTCGTACTTACGATGTTGAAAACAAAATGCGAACCCTAGGTCGTAATCTGATGATTCAGGGCGAGCAATGCGGCCCAGGAATTTCTGGGAACATATATGGTCTAAAAGATTATCAAATGTTTGTATATGATGTTTTTGATATCGATACACAATCTTGGTTAAATCCAACCGAGCGTCGTCAATTGACTGAACAACTAGGTCTGATTAATGTTCCAGTTTTGACTGAAAATTTTATAGTATTTCCATTCGAAACTACTCTTGATGCAATTTTGACCTATGCTGATGGTAAATCTGTTATTGATTTTACCGATACTCTGAGAGAAGGTCTGGTTTTCAAAATGAATTCTGATCAGCGTGTATCTTGGAAATCAGTTTCGAATAAATATTTGTGTCAGCTAGATGAAAAGGAATGAATTATGAAGTTTTGTAAAGATTGTGAATGGATTCGCTATAGCTCATTGCGAATCGGTATTGATTCAAAGTGCGCATCTCCGGCATATGATAAAGATCGTGATATGGTTGATGGGCATTATTGTATGCTAAACTGTTTTGATCTTCGAAATGATAAAGACAAATGTGGTAAAGATTCTCGCTGGTTTGAAGAAAAGAAATACTCTTAAATGACTATCGAATTTCGTAAAGGGAATTTGCTTGATGCAGCCAATGGCATTATAGTCCATGGCTGTAATATGCAAGGCAAGATGGGGTCTGGCGTCGCCAGGCAGATTAAATTCAAATACCCAGAATGCTATAAGACATATAAAAAGCAACTGCCGATGTGTAGTCTTGGTGATTGTATTTGGCATGCCGAATCAGAAAAAATTTGGATTGTTAATGCATTAACACAAGAATTCTATGGTACTAATGACATTCATCTAGATTATGATGCTCTGTATAATTGCTTAAATTCTGTCATAAATTATGCGTCTCGATCTGATAACGATATTCATCTACCAGATATGATTGGTTGTGGATTAGCCGGTGGAGATCGTAATCGAGTCATCAAGATTATTGAAAACTTGGTTCATAGAAATAATTTCTTTAACACTTTAACTATCTGGAGTTTATAATGGCGGGCAAAGCTAAGTCGGTGTATCTGAGCGTAACTGATCTCACAACGCGAAAAGTAGTTTTTCGAAAAGTGTTCTTCAAGATGGCCGATCTAAATTCATACGTCAAAACAGACGAATTCAAAGAAAAGTATCCAGCAGAACAATTCTATCTGGACAAAGAAGTCTATTGATATGAGACCATTCATGACTGTTGAACATGCTTCTATTTCTGATTGCAAAAGACTGTATCGCTAGATCAAGAAAATGAAAAAGTTTGATGCATATATTGAGCCTGAAGAATGTACAGATGAATTTATCGGTGTTTTCTGGAATGTAAAGCTGTATTGCCCTAAAGTACACATCGATCGTCTGGGCAATACAGCAATCGTGAGGAATAAATAAAATTTTACATTCCGTAAAAATGGATTAAAATTACTCTATTAAATACTTTTGTCTCTGCCTGTCGGGACTATACTAGACAGTTTCTAAACTTAAAAAGGAAATAAAATGCTTGATTTTTCACAATTGCTTGCGCAGATCGACACAGTCACTGCCAAGAAAACCTTCGACAATGGTACTGAAAACTATTGGCGCATGACTAAAGATAAAGCAGGCAATGCCTCTGCTGTTATCCGGTTTCTCCCAAACAAAGAAATTACCGACGTTCCATTTGTACGAATTTATACACATTCGTTCAAAGATGCATCGACTAATCGTTGGTACATCGAGAATTCACTTTCTTCTCTGGGTTTGCCAGATGCTATCGGTAATCTGAATTCAGAGAATTGGAATACCGGGACTGAAGAAGGTAAAGAACTTGCTCGTTCACGTAAGCGTAAACTAAACTTCATTTCGAATATTCTGGTTCTTAAAGATCCAGAAGCGCCACAGAATGAAAGCAAAGTTTTTCTGTTCAAGTTTGGACAGAAAATCTTTAATAAGATTGTTGCCGCTGCCAAACCAGATGCCGATCTCGGCGAAGACCCAATCAACGCTTTCGATCCAGAGTCTGGAGCCGACTTTCTTCTGAAGCAGACTCAGGTCGCAGGGTTTCCGAATTACGACGGCTCTAAATTCTCATCTAAGAAACCTATTGTTGGTGGTGCCAAGCGTATTGATGAAGTGCTGTCTCAGTGCTTCGATATCAATCTCGAAGTAGCCGCTGATAAGTTCAAGACTGCCGAAGAGTTGGAAAAGAAACTCAATTGGGTCTTGGGTCTAGACGACAAATCTGCTGCTAAGAAAGCTGGTGCTAAAGCTTACGATGAAGAGCTAGATGAATTGACCAAGATCGCTGCAGAACCAACTCCGGCGCCAAAGCCATCTAAGAAAACGCCGCCAATGCCTAAGGTTGAAGATGTGACGACGGATGACGAGGATGACGCCGAATTTTTTCGCAATTTAGTTTCGTAGATAATTTACACAAATAGCAATTTAGCTTATAATAAATTTTCCAAACATAGGAACTTATTATGACCGCCGAAAAAGCCAAATTGTTCTTTGACGAGTACGAAACACAACTGGAGATTGCTGTCGAGAAATACCCGCAAGAATATGCTTGGGGTTTTCTTCAGCCAGAGCAAGTGCATGAAGTTGCAGAGAGAATGAAAGCTGCCTTCATTCGTCAATCTTATAATAAAGAAGGACGAGCTGTAAAAGCAGTATGCAAAGCTCTGGGCATTCGCCATACGTATGCCGCTATCAATGAATTCTTGTCGAATAAATAAACAGAATTCAGCAATTCTTGAAAAAAGGACTAATGTTTTTAGTCCTTTTTTTTCGCCTACATTATGATCAAAAAATTATTACATAAAATTTCGCATTTGTTTAAGCTTAACACAGGACGCATAATCGGCTGGAATGAAAGTGGAATTGCGTATATCGGATTCCAATGCGATCGGTGTGGTCTGGTCGAAGGAAAAACTGTTTCTATTTTTAACTATGAAAAGGATGAAGAAAATGATTCTACTATTGAAACAAAATAATGGAACGGAGATTATTCTCTAATATGACTGAAACTATTAAACTCACTTTAGACGAAATCAAATCAGAAAATGTAAATTTTCTCACTCAGCTAAAGATCTTTGCATGCTCTATTGCAATGATTCCGGTCGCCATGGTTATATTTCTGTCAACAGCAATGCTAGAAATGATTCAGATTCCGAGCCAAACTATTGACATGATATCAATGAACGAAAAATCAAAACTTGCTATCAGGAGAAAACTACATGCCGACCTATGTTTGAAATAATGCGCTATCTTTTTGGTTGATAAAGATGCGTAATTTCACCAGATATAATAAGGTGTTCCGGCTTTAGCTGTCGCTGAATCTTTAGAGCGAAGATAAGCGTAAACATAAAAACGAAACTTATTAGTTTTGTCTTTAGCTTGGGTAGTTAAATATCTTTTAATGCTGGTCATATAAGCCTTTAGATCGGTTGACTAGAGTCATCAGGATTATCGAGATCCGTGGATGACATTTTGTTTATAACGTTGGTTCATCGTTATATTATTTTTTAATAAAATAGAAATGTATATGCCTACATACTCATACAACTGTTCGGTCTGCAAAAAAGATGCAGATCTTTTTAGAAAAATTACTGACCGAGATATGACAGATGAAATGATTTGTCTTCAATGCAAATCAAAGGGAAGCTTGGTCCGTCAAATGTGTTCACCATTAATTGGTTATCATACTTACATCAATGGGGGAGGGAAACCGCCAGACGGATTCCGTGATGTATTACGTAAAATTCATTCTACAGCGCCAGGGTCACAGCTAGATAAAACGTCATCATTCTTATAACAACCTTTAAAAGGGATATTCATGGCAAGAGCACCGGTAACTCCACGTAAATCTTCATTAACTTCTGGTACAGATCAAACAGAACGTACAGCCAAACGAATAGCCAGACAACAAAAACAATTAGAAAAAACACTTATTAATGAAATGACCGTCAAAGTTGCGCCAAACGCAGGCAAGATGGTCAAGTACTCGGATATCAAGCCAATAACAGCATTGACAGATACTCAATCAGCATTCTTTGAAGCTTGGAATAATAACGATGCAGATGGATTTATTTTGCATGGGACTGTAGGAACTGGAAAAAGCTTCCTGGCAGTTTATTTTGCATTGCAAGAAATTCTGATGCCAGAGGCAGAATTCAAAAAACTAATTATTATACGTTCTTCCGTTCCTACTCGTGATATGGGCTTCTTGCCAGGTGATCTAAATGAAAAAATGGCTGTGTATGAAATGCCATATATTCAAATTTGCTCAGAATTAACAAATAACAAATTTGCTTATGAAAAATTAAAAGAAACCGGCAAAATAGAATTCATGAGTTCCAGTTTTCTACGCGGAACTACATTTAATGATTGTATCATTCTAGTAGATGAAATTCAAGATCTTAACTGGCATGAAATTTCAACCACTATTTCTAGAATCGGGAAAAATTCTAAATTAATTTGCTGCGGTGATGGTAAACAAGATGACCTGATTAAATCAAAAAATGATGTATCTGGTTTTCATAATTTCCTAGCTGTCACTAGATTAATGCCAGAATTTAGATCATTTAAATTCACAGTAGATGATATTGTGCGATCAGAATTTGTGCGATCATTCATTGTAGCATGTGAGAAATTGGGTCTCTAGAGTGACAAAACGATTTACATGGTGTAACCAACAGACTACTGGGTTTGAACTCACTAGAGACGATTCTGGCCCATCGAGAGTGTATAGATTGCCAGATGGGTCGGTGTTTGAATCGGTAACTTCATTCGTTGGTAAATTTTCTACCGGCAAGGCAGACATTGCAAGATGGAAAGAATCTATCGGAGAAGTCGAAGCTACCAAAGTTCTAAAAGCTGCCGGAACTAGAGGAACTGCCATCCACGAAGCATGCGAATCATTGTTATTAAATCAGCCCGAGCAGAATGTGTCAATGTTCTATAAGCAAGATTTTCAGACAATGAAGAAACACCTTATCGAGCACGTAGACAATATCTTTGCTCTAGAGCATCAGATGTATTCGAGAAAGATCGGACTAGCGGGAACAGTAGACGTAATTGCCGAATATGACGGTATTATGTCTATTATCGATTTTAAGACTTCGAGTCGACTTAAATACTCTGACGAGATCAATAGCTACTATCTTCAAGAAGCAGCTTACGCTTTAATGTGTCAAGAGAGGTACGGATTATTCTGTAAACAATTGGTGACACTGATGGTAGTAGAGGGTGATCCGAAGATTCATGTCTTCATTGAACCGACCATCAAACGCGCAAAAGAACTTATAAAACTAAAGGAGACTTATGTCTGATTCTATTATCGAGCTGTTGACCAACGGAGAAGAGCCAGAACAGCGATCTTCGATGATCAAGTCTCTGAAACAAGAGATTACGCAATACCAAGTCTTCATTGACGAAGAGATTGGCGAGCCTAAAAAGTATAGAGATCTGATCGCGAGTCTTTACTCTGCCGGGTCTAATGACGTGTTCAATATCATGATTAACTCGCCAGGTGGAAACTTGTCGACGACCATGGCAATTATAGAAGCAATTAAACAGACTCCTGCCATGGTCGTCGGAGTCATCAATGGCGAATGTTTTAGCGCGGCAAGCTTCTTAGCTCTGAGCTGTAATCATATCGTCGTAACAGACAATGCGCATATGCTAGCTCATACTGCATCGTATGGCACAGGTGGAAACGCAGGTATGATTCAGAAGCATGTCGATTTTTCTACCAAACATATTCATAAATTACTCGATACTGTCTATGAAGGCTTCTTATCTAATGTAGAGTTAAAAGAAATGAAGATGGGTGTAGAGCTATGGTTTGATTCTACGCAGATTAAGAAGAGACTGCTACAGAGAGAAAAGTATTTTGCAGAAAAATCAGCCAAGACAAAATCCGGTAAGAAAGCGAAATCTGAAACTGTAGTCGAAGAATAATTTTTACATCCTTAAAATTTGATGATATAATTCAAATTTTAAGGCGCTTATTATGATAAAACGTGAACAAGAAATTGCAGCTGCATTTAAAGTACTTGGTTATCAAGCCAGAGATAACCAAGTACAGATTATCTCAGATGTAGTGTCAGAATTTGTAGATAAAAAGAAAAAGAACGTAATACTGATTGCAGATACCGGCGTCGGTAAATCACTGATTGGCGCTGTTGTGTCAGAAGTGCTGAGCATCATTGAAGATCAGAAACTGGCAGGTATATTTTTATCTTCTACGAATTCGTTGACTTTACAATATGCGGATTCATTTAAGAATCTGTCAGATATGAAATTCTTTCGTGTCAAGGGTGCCGCGACTTATTCATGCGAATATTTTAAACAAAAGGGAAATGTCACAGCTACTGCCGAAGACTGCGTCACTAAAGAACTATCAGAGATAGAGCAGCAAAAGTACTGCGTCGGTTGTGAATATAAAAATGCGCAAAAGATCATTAATAAGACCGAGAATCTTATTACAAACTATGCTTACTTCATGATCAGCAAGCTGAAGTCCGAGCATCTCGTGGATCGAAATCTTCAAGTTTTCGATGAAGCGCATTTATTAAATGATGTATACTGTTCTCAAGTCAGTATCGAATTTTCCGTAGATCTGGTTAACAAACTGTGTAAAGATTTAGACTCGTTGAACGGAAAATTTGAGAATGAAAAAGCTTCGCTAATTCTTATCAAAAACGATCTCATTAACAAGCAGATACATTCTCGCAATTATCTAGAAGTACTGAAAAAACTGGCTGATCTGTACAATAACATCGGAGAGAAGTGTAACACGTTTGCGATCATGATTCCTGACATGAAAGCTAAAATGAAGACCAAGAAAGTTGGAAAGCGTTTTCTAGGTCTGGCTAGTCTAATTGGTGGATTATTCACGCATAAGTATGATCACGTATTCGACGATACAGTTAAAGATACATTCTCGGTAAAGCCTATCTTTATCGGCGACATGATGCATCTTTTGCTAGGACGATATAATCTATTCATGACGGCAACGCTGAGTCCTAGTTTTGCTGAGACTACGATGAAACTAGATCATGAAGAGACTGCGTATATCGAAGCGCCAGGAGTATTTCCAGCTGCAAATAAGCCGCTTCTATTCATTGGTAAAGAGAACCTCAATTATCAAAAAATGCAAGAAAGTGCCACTTTCACAGATATGGCAAAAGTTATAGGAATGATCGCATCACATCATAAAGGCGAGAAGGGAATCATTCTTGTGCCTTCGTTTCAAACCATAAAGCGTTTAACTATGTCATTGGATAAAAATGTAAACTGGTTTATTCATGAACAAGGCACTACTATTGCGAATTTAACTAAAGAGTTTAAAAAATCTAAAAACGGAGTATTAATTTCTCCGTCTATTTTTGAAGGTATGGATTTTGCCGGTGATGATTCGCGTTGGCAGATTATTTGTAAGACGCCATATCCAAGTTTAGGCGATATACGCATTAAAAAGATCGCAGATCAATATGGATCTATCTACCGTGAAATTGCGCTATATAAAATTCTACAAGGAATCGGTAGATCTATTAGATCTGCAGACGATAGCGCTATAACTTATTTTTTAGATAAATCTTCAGAAACAATTTTTAAATCTTCGTTGAATATTTGGAAAGAAAGATTTTCTATATTATCTTGAGCATTAAGTTTACATTTATCATGATGATATCTTGACATCAAGTTAACTCCGCCCACAACGCCACAATGTATGCATTTAACTTGGCGTTGTGCTTTCCGCATATTCTGACGATGCGCTTCAGATTTTGGTTTTTTCATTTTTTTCATAGTATCTTCTGATCTAAATTTTCCTTTAGAAGAATTGGATTGTTTGGTTTTAGATTCCACGGATCTAACTTTTCCAGTCAATGAATTGCTGATTTTTGCACGTGATTCTTCTGATAATTTTTTTCCATATCTTGGGTGGTTCTCGCCAGCCATAGCTTTACTGTGATTTTTTCTCCATTCATCCGTATGAGGCCTGCCAAAATGTCCAGAACCAAACCCAGTAGACGTTTGCTTAGCTTTATTATAGAATTTTATGTTAATACTTACATCAAATTTGAAATGTAATTTTATTTCTCTAGTTAGCGCCTCTTTTTCAGACTTGAAAACTTGAACTATTTTATATCTATAATTTTGCGGGTTCAGATTTTGATCTAATATGAATTCTTTATCTGTGCTAGATGAAAAATATCTTTTACCTAGATCTAATTTTGGTTCAATTCTAGAACTTCTTTTACCGTAGTAGTGTTTCTTTTCTACTATATTGGTAATTCTATAAACATAATGATAAATAGTATCGCTGGACATAATAGCCTTTCGTTGGGTTGTCTAGAGGTAACGGAAATTGATAGTTTCGCGGTTACCATTCTTATTTAATATTAACAGTATTATGGCAAGATCGATTCGTGATCAAGAGTTAAAATTTTACATGTAAATTACATGTGTTATAATGAATAAATGATAATTGGAGAGTTTTATGGACAAAAAACATAACCACTATTTCAAAGATGTGAGTCATCTAGACTACATCGATGTTTATCGAGTATGCCAGCTATTTGAAGTCACAGACCCATGTTTACAGCACGCTTTAAAGAAATTGTTAGTAGCCGGTGGTCGCGGACACAAAGATATTGTCCGCGACGTACAAGATGCGATAGATAGCTGTCTTCGTTGGCAAGAAATTCAGACAGAAGATCTAGATCAGATTAATCCTAGGAGAGTGATAGATGAGCAATAGTGATTTTAATACTTTACGAGGAGATTGATAGATGAGTGAAGAATATTCAATTCAAATTGACATAGAAACTTTTAGTCAAAAGAAAAATGCAGCAATTGCGTCTATAGGTGCAGTAAAGTTTAACAATACAACGATAATAGATACTTTTTCTATAAATATTGATCCGTTGTCGTGTAAAGAAGTGGGCTTAGATTTTCAATTAGAAACATTGCAATGGTGGAAGAGTCAAAACCCTGAAGCATATGCTTCATTAAAAAATAACAGAGTATCTTTAGCTGATGCTTTATCAAATTTTTCAAAATGGTACGGTCCAAAATCTGTTGATACTTGGGCATGCGGCCCAGATTTTGATTTAGTTATATTAGAAAGTGCATATCAATCTATTTCTAAACACACACCATGGAAATATTATCATGCAAGGTGTTTCAGAACATTTAAAGCAATGTTCAAGTCTAATATTTCTAGACTTGGAACATATCATGATGCAAGAGATGATGCAGTTTATCAGACTAATTATATTTTAGATGTTATTAATAGATAAGAAATTATTATGTAAAATAATTTTATTTTTGTTAAGAAAATCTGTATAGTTATTAGTTGTAAATAATTTTGAATTTTTTTTCAAATTATTCATCCATCTATATACTGAAATAGTATACTTTAAAAAGTTTTTATCTTCTATATGAGTTAAATTTTTTGTTATTATGTTTTTATTTTCATTAAAAAATAGTTTAAAATTTTCTGATTCATGAAGTTTAACATCATTGTCTAGACAATGGATCCACTTATAGATTTTTTTAGCTAAAACGTTGACTCTATTTCCATTTGAAATATTATTATAACATGTTTCACTAGTATCATTTAGTTTCATGTTGATATGTCTAAGTTTCATCGAATTACTTGTTTTTTCTGGATTTTCTTTTCTCTCTTTCTTTATTTTTTCGCTCATATTTTTTCGCTCATTTATATCTTTAAATCTGTTAACATTTTTAATTGATTGATTTAAAGATCTTTTTCTTTTTTCTTCTTCAGATGAATGTGTATAGGTGTCTCCTCCAAATCCACCAGTTGTAGAATTATACAACGTTCCAAATTCACTGCTTGTGCTTTTAATACCAAAAAATTCTATGTAAAAATGCTCTAAATTTAATGCATCATATGCATTAATGTTTTCTTGAATTTTATAGATAATTGGATAATATCCAGTGTTCAAAATGCTAATCAGTTTATTTTTAAATTTAGATTTATATTTGCTATTAGTTTTTAAATGTTCGTACATGCGCTTACCCTTTCCTTTTCCAACATATATCGGAAGTTCTGTAAATGGGTCTAAATACACATATACATAATATTTAGTATCTGATAAATTGAACTTATTTGGATCTAAGTTTAAAGAAGTATAAATATTCATGCTGATGATCCTTTATTGATCGTTAGAGTTCTTGGGTATTTCCAGTACCGCGAAGAACATTTTTAATTTTACGCATCACATATTCGTGATATAATTATTTAATGAAATTACTAAGTAGGAAATAAATGAAAAATAAAATTATTATCTTATGTGGGCAGGATAGGTGCGGAAAAACTACGTTAATGTCTCAGCTATCAAAATTACTAGGGCCAGGAGTTATCTGCCATCATTCTGGAACACCGCCTAAACTTGACTCGATAGAAGCCATGCAACGATGGGAAGAAGATAATTATTCTATGTTGTTTAGCCGGTTTTTAGATCTTAACGAGAATACGACAGTTATTGCAGATAGGTTTCATCTTGGAGCGGCAGTTTATGGACGTAAATTTCGTGGCTATCCGAAAGACTATACCTGCGCAGATCTAGAACAATTTTTTGAATATTACGAAGATGATCAAGTTTATTTGATCGTGATCACAGACTATGCAAATTGCATTAAAGATCGCGATGATGGTGGGTCTCTTGAATCGACGCCAGAAGAGTATGAAGAGACTCGCCAAGCATTCATTTCTGAATATGAAAAGTCGACAATTCAGGATAAACTATTGCTAAATATCACTGACATCGGTGGTTTTGGTCAGTTGTATCCGACAGTAGTTAAGTTTTTGGAGCTATAAATGCAAACAGTACAAGATATTAGAGAACAATTCCTAGAAAAGTTTCTAGATAAAGAATTTGTCGGAAATACGATTGAGATAGTTGGAGCGACATTTCTTGCTAATGAACCTTCTATATTTGGAGAAATAAATCATGATTGGAATCAGAGAGAATTAAAATGGTATGAATCTATATCAAGAAATGTCAATGACATTGAAGGTAACATCCCTGCAATATGGAAAAGAGTTGCAACGCCAGATGGTCGAATACATTCAAATTATGGATTTATGATTTGGTCTGAAGAAAACGGAAGTCAGTATAAAAATGTATTAGAAACTCTATTAAAAGATCGAAATTCTAGAAGAGGTGAAATGGTTTACGTTCGTCCTAGTATTCACAGTGAATGGAATAAAGATGGAATGTCTGATTTTATTTGTACAATCGCAAATATGTTTTTTATACGCGATAATAAATTGGTCAGTCATTACATTTTTCGTAGTAATGATTCAGTATATGGTTACAAGGGTGACGTTTTTTGGGCGTCCGAAGTTCAGCGTCGTTTAGCAAAAGATTTAAACATTCAAGTTGGCGATTTGATATGGACAGGCTCATCTCAGCACATTTATGATCGACATTACTATCTGATAGATCATTATGCTAAGACTGGTGAAATCAGCATTTCTAAAGCTAAGTATGCCGAACTATATCCTAATTCAGAGTATCTATGACACAGATTTTTCTACACCGCCAAAATAACATTTCTGCCATAGTAGAAGACGGTATCGAGATTGATGTTCGAAGTTCTATCAATGGATTAGTGTTAAATCATGATCGGCTGAATCATGGCGCGACATATCCGCTTCTAAAAGATAAGCTACAATTCTTTAAGAAAGATAAGAAGATTATTCTAAACATTAAAGAATCTGGCATCGAAGAAGAACTTATCGATCTAATGGAAGATCTAGAATTAGATTACTATTTTCTAGATTCTCAGATACCTGACGTTCTTAGACTGTGTAAAAAGTTTACTTCTATCAGTCATCGATTTATAATTCGAGTATCGGATGTTGAATATCCTACAACGACTATGCTTAGCATAGTAAATCCATCATACATGTGGTTGGATTACGCTGGGTTTGGTAATTTTGATCCTGCAGAATATAAAAAATTCATTAGAAGAATTGTGTACTTGATGCCGAAATATCAGAGATTTATCGTAGTCTCTCCAGAGCTATACTCAGTAGATTACTTAGAATACGTCTCTGACGTGAAAAAGATAATTCGTGAGCTCGTACCGGTGTTTTCGGTGTGCACTAAATATCCAGAAGACTGGAGAACTTGTGAATGATTAACCTGAAAAAATTAGTAGAAAACTACTCGACAATTTTTATCGACGTCGACAATACGTTGTTTAACTACACCTATGCACATGAGAAAGCTTTAAGAGAAGTACTTCGTCGTTGGAATCTTACCAAGGCAGATTATTCTCTGGCCAAGAAGCAACTTAAAAAGCGTGAACTAGAAGTCAATGATCATCGTAAGGAATTCGGATTCAAGATCATTTGTGAAAACAAGCATCTACATTTTACAGAAACTTCTAAGATGTACTCTTGCTATGAAGACATCTTCCATGCCAATATGTATGTTGATAAAAGCATGTTATCGATGTTAAAGTATGCTCATGAAAATGATAAAACTGTAGTTGCGATCACTAATTTTTATATTCTTCCACAGATCAAGAAACTTGAAATTCTTGGAATGGCGCAGTACATTGATCACTTGGTGACAAGCGAAGAATTTGAAGTCGAAAAACCAGATAGAAAGCTATTCGACCGAGCTCTAACGCTAGCTGGAAGCCCAGATCCCACCCGAGTCATTATGTTCGGCGATTCTATGGTGGATAATACAAATCACCTAGGAATCACCTACTACCCGTACAATTGCACTAAATTGCTAATCAGCATTTCTGGAAAATCTGGCGCCGGCAAGTCTACGATTAATGAAGCGTTGAGCGAAGTATGGAACTGCTCTGTTATAGAGGGCGATGGTTATCATCGGTTTGAACGTACCAATCCGATATGGAAAAAACTAACTCATTACAATCCGAAGTCTAATAATCTGATTCAACTCGGATTAGACATTAAGTCGATTTATCATGGAATCAATCGTATTGATGTTCCTATCTACAATCACTACAATGGAACATTTGATGCTCCGATTAGTTTACAACACGATGAATTGGATGTAGTAGTAATCGATGGTCTGCATTCGTTGTATAAAGAAGTGACTGGAGATTATGTCAAGATTCGTATTTATATTGATAATCAGCTAGCAGACAGACAAAAAATAAACAGAGACGTCGCTTCTAGACAAAAATCTGAATCTGATGTACAGAAAAGCATTGAAGATCGAGAAGATGATTTTGGAAAGTACATTGCTATTCAGAAAGAATTTGCAAATTTTCTGATCTCTGTCGACGCAGATCGTCGCTATACTATCACGATAACTGATGAACTAGAATTTAAAAAGTTTACACATGTCAATGGTAAACTTATAATTACTGGAGACTACTCAGATTTACTGAGAATGGTTAAAATATTGATGAATGATCTGAAGGAAAATCGTTATGAGCCTTAACTCGGCAATTGAAGAATACAGCAAGCTTTGTAAATTGATTACTTTGCTAGATGCGCCTGGAAAGGGTGGAAATATTTCGGTAAAATACAATGACATTCTATATGGTGATATGTTGTTGATTAAATCTTCTGGTCAAGACATGAAGAGTAGACATGTAGCCACTATTTGCTATGTAAAAGACGGCCCGCTAGTTAGTTATGATTTTAAACGCGAATGTCTGATTAGCAAACTTAAGCCTAGCATGGAGGTTCAGATGCATCTGAACCTGAAAGCTAAATATGTTTTTCATTACCATCCGGTGTATGTGCTTCCATATCTATGTTCTACTAAATTTGCACCAACTTACGGCCGGGTGATTAATTATGTCAATCCAGGACCAGAATTGGCTAAGGCTGTAATCGGAGTTGAAGAAGAAGTTATTTGGCTTAAAAATCATGGTGTAGTTATTCAGTCTGACTCTGTTGATAGAGTGATCGACCTTTATGAACAAATTAAGCTTCAATATTTCGTAGAACATTTGACACCTTATACTCCCGATGATGTAGTAGATGAGAATAACCCAGAGCTTTGGCTATTTCGTCAATACATTGAGTTGATAGCAATTCGAGAAGATATGGTGTTGATTAATATTGATAGACGAGATAGAGCAATGCTCAAATCGGATCCAAACGAACAGTATAGAATGGAGTGAAATGAAAGTTATTATTCCCGCCAGCGGAGTCGGCCAAAGATTTCGTGATGCTGGTTACAAAAACATTAAGCCACTGATTGATGTAAATTCTTCTGTCAAGATTATCGATTATGTCATCAATTGTTTTGACAAGAGCAATGATGAGTTTTTCTTTATCAGTTCTCCTGAAACATTCTATGATCTAGATCAGTATCTGGTAGAGTGTGTTGGTCTCAACTATAAGCATCTAATGTACGCGGGTCCTAAGCTTGGGCCAGTCGGCGCCATTATGGGTGTGAAAACTACGCTGTCTGGATTTATATCTGCCGATGATAAAGTTATAGTCAGTTATTGTGATTATGGCATGAAATGGAACTACGAAGAATTCTTAGAATTTGCTAATGAAAGTAAACTTGATGGCATCATTCCTTGCTATCATGGCTATCATCCGCATCTTGAAAATGTAGAGAATGTATACGCCGCCTGTAAGACCGACATTAACGAACATGTTTATGCGGTATACGAGAAATATAAAAGTGATAGACGCTATCTAGAGAATTGGTCTGCCGGCTTGTATTACTTTTCTAAATTCTCGACAATGAAATTGGCGTTTGAAAAGTACATTGCTAAGGGAGTCAAGCTTAATGGCGAGTATTATGTTTCTCTGGCGTACAATGAAATTGTAGAAGATTTTAGTGTCGGTGTATACGATAAGATTGAAAAGTTCTATCAATTTGGAACACCCGTAGATTTTGAGTATGCTAAGAAAAAGCTTAACATGCTAGAAGATCTAGACAATTGTTCGACGATTTTATCTAACACTGTTGTTCTGTCTGCCGGTAGAGGTGAGCGTTTCTTAAATCTTGGTTATAATCAACCAAAGCCGTTCATTCCGCTCGGTGAATCTGATTTTATTACTCGCATCACAGATTCTTTTAAGAAAGTTGACACGAGAATTACTTATGTCGGATCAGAAGATCATAAACATTTCTGGAATGGATATGATGCGCGATTTGTGACTCCTAATAAAATTGGTGCTGCTTATTCATATCAGCAAGCATGTTCAGATATTCGTGGATCTACACTGATCGTCCCATGTGATCTGGTGGCTAAGTATACTACCGCCGATTTTTATAAACTAAAACAAACTGCCGACGTAATCATTTTTACGGCCGATCCGACCGAGTATGCAAAGAATAATACTGCCAGTTTTGCCTGGGTAACTCCTGGCTCGAATAATTCTATCGGCAATATATCGATCAAAGAATTAAATGCTCCTCTGACGGATCAAACTGTGCTTATTGGCAGTTTCTGGGTTCGTAAGAATGAAGTGCTTATCGCGGCAATTGCAGAGATTTTTAGACGTGGATTAAAAACGAACAATGAGTATTATCTAGATGACGCGTTTAAACTTATGCTAAGTCAAGATTTGGTTGTCAAGTTCGTCAAGCTAGATAAATACTTTTCACTCGGAACGTACGAAGAATACATTGAAAATCAATATTGGCTTACAGTATGAATGAAAAATTAAAAAACGAAATACAGAGATATCTAGACACAGACGGTATTGGCGCCAGGCAAGTTAAAGAACATCTGAAGAAATTTAGAGATAAACCGACTTACGATATTCCTGTCTGTATATTGTCGCATAAATTCGATAAGCGCAGATCTAAGTTCTTAGTCAATCTAGAGAAAGAAGTAGTAGAAAATCCAGTTCTACACAGATACTTTATCTTTACATACGCAGATCAAAAAGATTTATACTCTAGATTTGAGAAACTTCAGAATGTAGAAGTGATCTATATTCCTCTAATTAAAAATCATTTGACGCTGTCGGGTAAACGACAATACATTCTCGATTGGAATCTTTATAATCAGAATAGTAATGCTTTCTTCATAGAAGATGATTGCTATGACTTCTGTCTGCCGATCGGAGCAATCGGCAAAGAATCGGGAAACTTCAGAAACAACAAATTCGTGATGAGTTTAAATCTCACTTTCGGTCTGTGGGAATATCTGATTAATACTTATAATCTGAAGTACTCTGGGCCAGTTAACAACATGGAATTTACGTTCCGCAATCTAGACGAAAATCCATTCATCAAACCATATTCTCAGACTGTGCAAGCCGTGCACATCAACACAGTGAATTGCTATAAAAACAAGTTGTATTTTGATGAAGAATCTGGGTGGGATGATTATGACATGATCATTCAACAATGTGTATATGCAGAGGGTTCTACGGCGATTATTTTTAGCTACAATACTCCAGCTCTTAAATCAGGAGTGTCGGCAATGTCGGCTACTGCCGACGCGCTTAAAGAACGTTGCATCAAGAACACTAATGCTCTGATTGCCAAATGGGGTCTTGGCTTGGTTCGGCTTGACACCAAGAAGGATCTCTACAATGCCAAGATTAATTGGTTTACAATCAAACGCGCAATGAGAGCCAACGTAGATCTAAAGCGGATTATTAAATTGAGTAACGAAGAGTCTAAGAAAGTCATAGATTCAGTTGAAATTTTAACATTGGAAGAATTTGAATGAAGGAGGTTTAGTATGGGAGTGGTTTATAAAACTACTTATATTCCGTGGATAGATAACATTGATAACAATCCGTGGATGTATATTGGGTCAACTAGTAAATCAGGAATTCTTTATGAAAAATATTTCGGGTCTGTTAAGTCAAAAAGATGGAAAACTTGGTGGGAATACGAAGTAAAACATAATCCTCAAATTTTACAAAAGAGATTCTAGAACAACTAGGTGACGATAATCATTCTGCATTAATAGAATTAGAATATTTCTATCAAAAATTAAATGATGTTGTAAATTCTGAAAAATTTTTTAACAACGCTTATGCAACGAAAGGTATGTTTGGGCGTAATGTTTCAGGTGAAAACAACCCAGCTTATGGTCGAACAAAAGAACTGCATCCTTTTTATGGCAAAAAGCGCCCTGAACATGCTGAAAAGATGACTGGCGAAAATAATCCTGCAAAACGACAAGAGCATAAAGACAATCATCATACTAAGACTGATCAATTTAGATATGAACAAGCTGAACGTTGGAAAACTAATAATCCAATGCATGATCCAAAAATTGTAGAAAAGGTTAGACTAGCGATTAGCGGTCCTAGACCAAATTCTAGAAAACCTAAAAATAAAACTCCTTGCACATATTGCGGTCTTCTTTGCGCACCGCATATATTAAGTCGATTTCATAATGAAAATTGTAAGCTAAAGAACTCAAATGTATAAAAAATTAAATTGGATTGCTCATATTCCGTTAATCGGCGGGTTTGTTATTGCTGCAGAAAGTGTCATTGGCCAACCTCCAAAACGAGTATACTCGTTGCCAGGATTTTGGGCAAATGATTCTCAGTGTATGAATTATCAAAATAAAACTTTGAATAGAAACATTGAATATATTGTTTTAGATAATAATGATAGATCATATAAGGAAAAGATTAACATAGTTGTCGGTTTGCCTCCGTGCGCAGCGCTAAGCGGATTAAACAGCGGTAAAACTGAGATGTCAGCTGGACCTACTTGTAATAAAAATGAATTTATGTATATTATTGCTGAGCAAGGAATTAAATGCTTTGACGCAGATGTGATAATTATTGAAAATGCTCCGGCGTTATCGACAAACAAGGGGAAGATTGTTGCTGATCATTTATATGAAATTGCAAAATCTTCCGGATATTCTCTGACTCTTTATGCAACATCTACAGAATTCCATGGAATTCCTCAAGCTAGAATGAGAACATTTGCATTTTTATGGAAATCTAAATCAGTTCCCAAAATGGATTGGTTTAGACAACCTAGATTAAATTTTATTGATTATTTGCAAACTACTGATACGTCAATTCAACATGATTTAATTATTAACAAAAAATTGATCGATGAGCCATATGCACTGTATATCAAACATAAAACTGGGAAATCTGCAAAAGAAATTTGTGTGCAATATGGTGTCGCGACAGCTTTTGGATGGATAAACAAACAAGGGTTATTGGCAGAAGCTAATAAATGGTTTAAAGAAACATGTAACGAAAAGGGAATTAAGTTATCAGATCATGCAATTAAAAAAATTAGCAACGGCCTATCGATTTGGGATTCAAGCCAGCATTGTTTTGGTGAAACGATGAATGCTGTTGTAGGTAGAGCTATGACTAGCACTATTCATCCAATAGAAAATAGATCATTATCAATACGAGAAGCGATGCATATGATGGGTCTACCTGGAAATTTTGAATTAGTTGGCGGTTTAACAAACGCAAATAAAATATGTCAGAATGTTCCAGTCTGTACTGCTTCGTCAATGGTCGATCAAGCAGTTAAGTTTATCAATGGAGAACTTGAATTTTTAAATAACGATTATGTAAAACAAAATAATCATAACATGACTATCGTGGATTATGATACTGATAAAATTTTACAACATGCTAAATCAATGATACAATCAGATCAACCAACGCTTGAAGAATATTTTAACTAAAAGGAATTACATGAGTCAATATTTATACAATGACATGAAGATTATGCATACTAAGTTTAAAGTGAATAAAGCAGTTCGCGAACTTAGTCCAGAGATGCTAGCAGAATTTTTAGATTTCCGCATTCGTTTCCTGGATGAGGAGCTAAATGAGCTTAAGAAGGCGCGAGAAGAAAAGAATTGGTCTGAAGTAGTCGATGGCATCACCGATCTTATTGTCGTCGCTAGTGGAACTCTAGACGCTTTTGATGTAGATGGAATTAAAGCATGGGATCGTGTTTTTGATGCCAATATGACCAAGAGTCCTGGAATTAAAGCATCTCGTCCAAACAAATTTGGGCTACCCGATCTAATTAAAAATGCAGATTTTGTTTCTCCAAATCACGAAGACAATGTCGGTTTGCTAGCAAAGATCGTATAAAAATTTTACATTCACACAAATCATTCTTTATTAGATAAAAACCTAAATCTTTATAAGTTTTATTGTGTAAATTTTCCCAATTAAAGTTTTCATTTAACCATTTACATCCTTTATAAGAATTTAGATGAATAACTTTAGACGAATAACTGCACCATTTCCACAGTGCAGTTTTTGATATTAAAGGAGCTAGCGCTCCAGGGTTATCAAAAACTCCAAAAGGGGTGACATAATAATTTTTAAAATTTCTATTTTCACTACCTGAACATTTTCCTTTTAATAATTCACTCAATTTTTTACAATGTTCTTTGGATTTTGGTTTTCCAGTTAATGCTAATTTTATTTTATCAATTTCTTCTACTGTATGTTTTCTACCACTTAATGCTAATTTATGAGCTTCTGATTTAGATACACCCTTTCGTGCTTTAGACATTTTATCGCGCGTTTCTTTCGTCGGCCTAATTTTAGATTGAGCTGCTTTTTGCTCCGCAGTCTTGCGTTTTCCAGTATTTGCTATCCCAATTTTAATTTTTGTTTCTTCAGTCATCGTACCTACACTAAATTTGTTTGAAGTTTGATTAGCTTTATTGTAAAAATTGGGATGAGATTTTACATCAAATTTTTTATGTAATCTAATTTCTCTGTTCAATGCTTTTTCTTTAGTGCTGAATATTTTAACTATTTTGTACTTATAATTTTGCGGATTTTCTTTTTGATCTAGAATAAATTCTTTGTTCGTTGAAGAGCTGAAATATGTCACGCCGATGACTTTAGATGAGTGAATGCTGGAAGATTTATAACCGTAGTAGTGTTTCTTTTCTACTAGGTTAGTGATACGGTAAACGCAGAAATAAATAGGTTTGCTGGTCATATAGATCCTTAATACAAAAAGATTTTACATTTTCGTTTCTCAATATATAATTAATTTTTAACTAGAAAGTTTATCATGAAAATCACAAAGACGACCTTAGATGTTTTACGCAATTTTGCATCAGTTAATCAAAACATCTTGATTCAAACTGGTAGCAAATTGACTACTCGAACAGTAGCAAAGAATATTTACGTCGAGGCATTGGTGGATACTGTGTTTGAAGTTCCCATGTGCCTGTATAATTTGCAAGAATTTTTGGGCATCGTTTCTTTATTCTCTGACCCAGAATTTGAACTATCAGAAAATTCTGTCGTTATTCGTCAGGGTAAGAACAAAGTTCAGTATGTATTTGCTTCCAAGGAAGTTCTGGACTATCCTGATAAGCCGATTAAAATGCCGGCGACAGATGCTACTTTTGAATTGACCGAAGAAAATCTGAAGTCTTTGCTTAAAGCCGGCGCAGTTCTATCGGCAACCGATCTGCTGATTCAAGGTGAAGATGGTACCATCAATTGTATTGTTCTCGATCCAAAGAATCCAAGTTCGAATACATTTTCTATTGAAGTCGGCGAAACCACCCGCACTTTCTCTGCCTACATTAAGCTTGAGAATTTGAAGATGCTGCCCGGAATCTACGAAGTCAATCTAAGTTCTAAGAAGATTGCACAGTTCAAGTCTAAGACTCTTGACTACAATTATTTTATCGCCAACGAAAAAACTTCAACATGGTCTTAATTTGTATCATTAAGTAAACTTTTAATACATAATGATTCATTAACAATACAATAATGAAAGAACATAATGAGTTTAAGTGATCTGATCTGGGCAGAAAAATATCGACCAAAGACTATTGACGGAGTAGTTTTGCCCGCCAGCACCAAGAAGATGCTTAAGGAACAGCTTGCTTCTGGCAATGTTCCTAATTTGATGCTGTCTTCGCCAAGCCCTGGTACTGGCAAGACTACGGTCGCTCGTGCCATCGCAAATGAATTGGCTGCCGATGTTTTGTTCATCAATGCTTCTTTGGAAGGTAACATTGATCTGATCAGAACAAAGCTGATGCAATTTGTTTCTTCCGTGTCATTCACAGATTCTAAGAAGATCGTAGTACTGGATGAATTTGATTATAGCTCGACGTCGGCTCAGCCGGCCATGCGTGGATTTATTGATGAGTTCAGTGCTAATGCTACATTTATCTTTACTTGTAATTATCCAGAACGAATAATTCCAGCCGTACAGTCTAGACTAACACGAATTGATTTTAAATTCGATAAAGACGAAAAGCAATCTGCTATGATGCATATGCTAAAATCTGTCTGCTTAATTCTAGACAAAGAATCAGTAAAGTATGATAAGAAAACAGTTGCTGCTTTGGTACAGAAGAATTTTCCAGACTTTCGTCGAACTATTTCAGAGCTTCAGCGTTATTCTAGTTCTGGCGAGATCGATTCTGGAATTCTTGCTACTATTGACGACAGTGGAATGGCTGAACTAGTAGCGGCACTAAAAGAAAAGAATTTCAATAAGTGCCGTCAATGGGTGGCTAATAATCAGATGGATACGGCTCAGTTTTATCGTATGTTTTATGATAAAATCTCTCTGTTGCTAGTTCCTCAGTCTATTCCTCAGTTGATTCTGCTTATTGGTGATGCTCAGTTTAAAGCAGCTCACAGCATTGATCTTGAGATCAACTCTATGGCATATCTGGTTCAGTTTATGAGCAGCTGCTCGTTTAAGTGAGATCATATGAGCAGCCCTTTCGACATCGCGAAAACAATTCTCAACACTAAAGAGGATTGTTATACTACCGAGGAGCTATTCAATAAAGAATATTCTCCATTCATGATTAATCGGATTCTGTCTAATGCAAGTAATACTGTCTTGTTCGCCGAGCAGATGGATCGATTTACCGTTATAGATAAAAAGCTTCAATATGACTTTTACCTAAAAGGAATTCCAAAAGCGCGCGGATATCAGAAAATGTGGAGCAAGAAGGAAGAGAATTCTCATAATAGCGAAATAATTGATTACGTCTGTGAAAAGATGAATGTTAACACTCGTCGAGCAACCGCCATTTTAAAGCAGATCGGCGAAGAAGTAGTTAGAATGGAGATGGAATCAAAGGGAGGAAGAGTTCCTATTAAATAACTTTCATACTATTACAAAAATGAAAGTTATTTATGGAAGCAAAAGATGGTGAGCCAATCGGCGTAGAGATTGAATTAAAAACGCCAGATGATTTTCTGAAGATACGTGAAACGTTATCTAGAATTGGCATTCAGTCTAAGACTAGTAAAACTCTTTATCAGAGTTGCCATATTTTGCATAAAAGAGGAAAGTACGCAATTTTACAATTTAAAGAATTGTTTAAATTAGATGGAAAATTTGCAGATATATCTGAAGATGATTATAGAAGGCGTAATTCCATTGCACGTTTACTTTCTCTCTGGGGATTGTGCACAATAGTAAATAAAAAGGACATCGAGTTTTTAGCCGAACCCGGCGATATAAAGATTGTTCCATATAAAGAGAAAAAAGACTGGGCGCTGATTCAGAAATATACGATCGGCAAAAACGGTGAAAGAAAATAAATCTGATGTTTCAAAGTTTTTAAGATCTTCGAGTGAAAAGATCTTAAACGATAGATTTGCCGTCAAAGCAAGTGTATTAAATACTGGAGCGTTTAGATCTAGTATTCTTATAGTGGTCAGGGATTTGTTGGAGAACAATTTTAAAATGAAGTTCTTCGACTCAGAGGACGAGGCAAATAGCTTCATCCATTTGTTAATGCAAGCATGAAAGTGATATATTATGGCAATTGTTGATACCAAGCAACTAAACATTCCAAGCGATCCGGCGACGATCAAAAAGATCTCCGATGCAATGAAGGAATGCTCGGCGAGTTATGTGCGTATGGAAGGAGAAAAAGATTTTCTTAAAGAGCTTTTTACAGAGCTAGCTAAAGATACTGAATTGCCTGCCGCATATTTGCGCAAAATTTCTCGAATTTACCATGCACAGAATGTCGCAGAATTAGCCGTCGATAATGAAAACATCATCGAACTTTATGAAAAGATTTTCGGTACAGGAGAATAATTATGATCGCAGAAGTATATGTAAGCGTCCGCAAACTTGATGGCGGATATATTTTGGATAACAGTTGTGAGAAAACTGGAGAAAATGAAAGCAGAATTTTTGTATCACAACAAAAACTGCTTTCCGAAATTAAACGAATTCTGTCCCAAGATCTTGTATTAAATACAGAGACCGACTAATTTGAGATGATTTTGTCTCAAATCGACAGATGCCTTCGTGGGTCTGTCGCAAATTAAACTGCCTTTATAAGGAGTACTACAATGTTTTTAACCGCACCTAAATATCTGCGTCCAGCTAATAATACTTACACTGCCTCTAAGAGTGTAGATTCTATTATTAATGATGCATTTAATGCCTTCGACTCTCAATTTCCAGATATCTGGTCTATGACTGCAGCGAATTTTCCTCCATACAACATTATGATCGATAAAGATGGTAAAGAGTATGTGATCGAGATTGCCGCGGCCGGATTTAGCCGAGACGAGATTCAGATTGAATCTGAAAATAATCTGTTGACAATCACTGGTGTTCGCGAACCTCGTGATCAGACCAAAGATAAAATTACTTATCTGACTCATGGAATTGCTTATCGCAATTTCACTCGGTCGTTCACTCTGGCGCTGAACATCGTTGTTGGATCTGCGACGTTCGAAGACGGGCTGCTAAAGATCAAGCTTATACGAGTTATGCCAGAAGCTAAGAAAAAGAATTTGATTCAGATTACTTGATCTACTTGGTGCTTGATAAATGATATAGGGCTCCGAGCCCTATATTTTTGAGATGCATTAAATAACAATAAATTATCACCTCCGAGAGAACCAACCACATGAATAAAAGTTATACCGATGCAGTCGCATCTGCTTTAAAGCAGATCAGCGAAGCAATTCGCCCGCAAGATTTTAAAAAGTCTGAGACGCTAATTCTTCAGTACATCAAGAAGAATGGATTTTCAAACATTGTGCAGATGCCTGGCTATGAGCCATTCAAGAACGCCAACGAAATCGGCATCGGTATTAGATACTTTTACGGTGCTGCTAATTCAGTTCGCATTAACTGGGCAGTAAATTCGACAGCGACTTCTAACATTAGATCGGCCGACATTTGGCTTGGCGATGGTAATTTACAGACCGGCGGTGGATCGGATATTCATATTGATTTTGGTAAGCAAATCTCTCTAGTAAAAGCTCTTCCTTCAATTGTTTCTATTATGCATGATCCAAAAGTTGGAACAGAGTATATTTTCGAAAACGTCGGAGAAACTTTATTAGAATCCGCTGCATCAGTGTTGACCGAGAATGCTATTAATGTAAAGCTTGACGTTGCTCAAAAATTCGTCGATCAGCTAGAAGACGGAAAAAAAATTGTCGAAATTCTTAAAGCCTTCGGTGGTGCAGGCGTTAAGATCTTAAATCGTCTTAAAGAACTTTATCCAAACTCGTTTGAAAAACGTGGCGTGGCAGTTTTCTTCGTTGGCAGCAATAGCCATATTGATATTGACGCAGTATTAGGCTCGGCCGGCGGTGTTAAAGTTACTGTCACCAAGGGACCATCTGTAGAAAAAGTAAGCAATACTGCCGCAGAAACTCAACTAGAAAAAGATGGTGATCGTCTAGTCTTTGAAGAACAACTTAAAGATCTAGAATCTGTTACCAAATTGCTAATCTCTGGCGCCGCATACAGTATGTTCGTCGCAGGGAAAGGTGGCGTTGGAAAAACATATACATTAGAGAAAGTCTTGCATGCTGCTGGCAAGACTGATGGTGATGGCTATTTTAAGATATCTGGTTCAGGTTCACCGATTGGGTTATATAAAGCTTTATACCAAAATAGAACGGGTATTGTTTTAGTTGATGACGCAGATTCTCTATTAGATAGTCAGGAAGCAAGAAATTTAATTAAAGCAGCTACTGATACCAAAAAAGAACGCAAACTAAATTGGATGAAAAAGGGTGGCAAAGAATTTTATGACCCATCTGTTGAAGATGGCGATGATGAAAATGGAGATTCTGAAGAAGAACGGACACCAACCAATTTTATTTTTACTGGCAAGTTCATTATGATCACGAATCTTCCAATGAACAAATTAGATCCGGACGGTGCGCTTAGAACTAGATCTTTCGTTGTGAATATTGACCCGACTGATTTGGAATTAGTTGAATATATGTCAAAACTTGCTCCTTCTATTCAACTAGAAGACGGATTATCATTATCATTAGAAGAGCGTAAAGAAGTGACAGATTTAATTAAAAGTATGGTGGGTAAACGCACAGGTTTATCACTACGCAATCTTGTTAGAGGGTTAAACATTCGCGCTTCTGGCATTTCTAATTGGGCAGATATTATTAAACGTTATGCTTAAGCAATAATTTTAGCATACCAACCAACGAAATTTATCCATCTTAATAAAACTTTGTTGGTTGGAGATTTGTTGAGCAAAATTTTATCACCGTTATTTGAATATGAGTGCACTAACTGACTTTGTGGTAAATTGTTAGATTTGCATACTATTTTGAAATTTCCTAAACATTCGTATTTTAAATTGTCGTCTGCATCAAAAATATGAATAGTTTTTGCTTTAGGATTCGCGAATCCTAAAAATTGTTTTTTCTTTTTTGCAATTTCTACGTCAGATTTTACTATAGTAGTCCATCCAACAACATATCCTAATTCTATATCGTCTACGGATTGTACTCTTTTATTGTTTACTCCGTTAGTCACCCAAAATCCTGATTTAAACAATTTATGCAGCACAAAATGTTCTCTAGCTGTAACATTTATTCTATTAGAACGATTATTATCACCGCCCATAGATTTTGGTATGATATGATGATTTTCTACATATTGTGTTTTAGTTTTGACGAGAATTTCTAGTTTTCTTTTTTCAACTAAATTTATATACGTTTTGTAATATTTGTTGATAACAAAATTTGGATGATAAATATCCACGCTGATACTCCTTGAAAGTGTTAGAGTCTATGGGTAGTCGCATACCGTGATAGACATATCTATTTAATAAGAGAACTTATGCTAAGATGAAAAAGGCTTCTTCGGGAGCCTTTTTTAATTTTACATTCAGGTTTCGCTATGTTATAATGATTAATACATAATGACAATGGAAGGTAATAATGTCTCAATCTGTGATCTACACTTCGGTTACTCAAAAGTTCAATAAACTATTTTTCCGTGGCTACAAAGACGGGAAACGAATTCAATCATCCAATGTTCCGTACAAGCCGAGTCTGTATACCCCCTCGGGTGACCAGATGGGCCCGAGATCACTTTATGGTGAGAACCTTGTAGAAACTACATTCGACACCATCGGTGAGGCTAAGGCTCACATAAAACAATTTCGCGATGTAAAGAATCTACACGGCAACTCGTCGTTTGAATATGATTTTATTCATCGCAACTTCAAAGGCGAGCAGCATGTAACCATATCAGATCTGACCGTATTATCTTTAGATATAGAAACTACGGTGCATGAGGGTTTGAAACATGGTGCGTCTAGTGGTTTTCCAGATGTATTTGATCCATGGGATGAAGTTTTATTAATTACTCTGCAAGATATTAATACTTCTAAGCTAACCACGTTTGGTTGTCGTCCTTATTCCGGAACAGATACTAATTATGTGTTATGCAGAGATGAATCAGATTTGCTGACCAAATTCATTGAATTTATTATCGAAACTGATCCTGACATTATTACTGGCTGGAACGTAATTAAGTTCGACATTGCGTATCTTGGTTCTAGAATCATTAAAGTCTTAGGTCAGCGCGCATGGGATAGAATTAGTCCATTTAACAATGTCGATCGTAAGATCGATACTATTATGGACAAAGAATCTCTGCGTTATGATATTCAAGGTCGCACTGTATTAGATTTGCTCGAGCTTTATAAAAAGTTCCGCTTCATTAACCGCCCGTCGTACAAATTGGGCTACATTTCTCAAGTTGAACTTGGCGATACCAAACTTGAATATGCTGGTTCTTTTAAAGATCAGTACACCAATAATTGGGATGGAACCGTAGCAGAAGCTGGCTTTGTTGCATACAACATTCAAGACGTAATTCTAGTATCTAAACTCGAGATTAAGCTTGGATTAGTGTATCTGGCAGTAACTTTGGCATATTTGACTAAGGTGAATTTCGATGACGTCTATTCACCCGTACGTACATGGGAGTCATATATTCTTTCGCAGTTATATGAAGAGAATGTATTTTGTGAATTGAAGCATTCTAACAAATCTGATCATCAAATTATTGGCGGATACGTTAAAGAACCAGTGCCTGGAATGTACAAATGGACTGGTGTTATGGACGCTACCAGTATGTATCCTTCGTTTATCATGGCGTTGAACATGTCGCCTGAAACAATTGTAGATATGATTCCGGACGTCAGTGTAGACTTATTGCTGAACGATAAAGTTGTCAACGAATCAGATTATTGTTTAGCAGCAAATGGTTCTAGATATCGTAAAGACGTCTATGGTGTTATGCCGAGGTTAACTAAGTCAATGTTTGATAAAAGAAAACAAGCAAAGACTGAAATGTTGAAGTTGAAATCTGAGTATGAAAAAACTCATGATGAAAAAACTAAACGTGAATCTGCTCGTTTTGGTGTGTTACAGCTAGCTCTTAAAGTAACACTAAATTCGCTTTTTGGTGCAATGGCTAATCAGTATTTCATCTTCTTTGATAATAGAATCGCCGAAGGTATTACTTCAACCGGACAATATGCGATTCAAAAAGTATCTATGGCTGCCAATGCGTACATGTCTAAAATTTGCAAATCCGAGTCTGATTATGTTGTATACAACGATACAGATAGTTTATGCGTATGCTTTGACAAACTTGTCAAGATGAATAAGCGAGTCATGACAGAAAATGAAACAGTTGATTTCATACTGAAGTTCAATAAAGATTATCTGGGTGTAGAGATTAACAACACCACAGAATCTATAGCTAAGCTGCTTAACTTTTATACCAATACGCTATACTTTAAGCCTGAAGCAATTTCAAGTACGACGATCGTTTTGGCCAAGAAACGTAACATGCAACGCGTTCTAGATAATGAAGGCGTGAGATATGCAGAACCAGAAATAAAAGTAACTGGTGTAGAAACTAATCGTAGCAGCACGCCAGACTTAGTTCGCGAATGGCTTATGGATGCCATTAAATTGACTCTAGAACACTCAGATCGTGAGATGTTAATTCAATACATCGAGAAGCGTAGAAGTGAATTCAGATCATATTCTGTCGAAGAGATTGCATTTCCTCGGTCTGCGAATAATTTGTCTAAATTCTCTGATGCAGAGAATATCTACGCCGGCGGTACTCCAATTGCAGTTCGTGCAGCATTGCTATACAACAATTTAGTCAAAAAGCTCAAGCTTGAATCAGAATTAGAAATGATTCAAGAAGGTCAGAAGATTCTCTACACTGCTCTGGTCGAACCAAATACACTCAAAGAAAACATTATCGGGTTTCCATCAGAGTTACCGAAACAATTCAATCTACATCGATATGTAGATTATGATACTCAATTTCAGAAAGCATTCCTTGATCCGTTGATTAAAATCATGGATGCTATGAAATGGAAACTTGAAGAATCGAACGATCTCGATTCATTTTTTTAAACTTATGAAGGAAAATAAATGGCTACAAATGCAAAATTATTAGAAAAACTAAAAAAGAATACTACAATTAAGATGACTTCAACAATTGACGAAAGTATTCTTTTTACAGAAAATGAAACTGTCACTACTACTGTTCCGGCGGTGAATATTGCTTTAAGTGGTTCAGTAAATGGAGGATTTGGCTCTGGATTGTTTTTGTGGGCCGGTCCATCTAAACATTTTAAAACGAATTTTACTCTATTAATGATGAAGGCGTATCTGGACAAATATCCAGATTCAATTGCATTGTTTTATGATAGTGAGTTTGGCGCAAATCCGAAATATTTCGAAAGTTTCGGTATTGATGTATCTCGTGTTGTTCATACGCCAGTGACAAATATCGAAGAATTGAAGTTTGATATTATGCAACAATTAGACAATATAAAGCGTGGAGACAAAGTTTTTATTGCACTTGATTCCGCGGGAAATATTGCATCTCGAAAAGAAGTAGATGACGCAATCGAAGGTAAATCAGTGAGTGATATGACGCGTGCAAAGCAATTAAAATCGCTTTTTAGAATGATCACCCCGCATCTAACACTTAAGCAAATTCCGATGGTTGTAGTGAATCATACATATCAGACGCAAGAAATGTTCAGCAAAGCAGTTGTGAGTGGCGGAACTGGGATTTATTATTCGGCGTCTGCTATCTTTATTATTGGACGTCAACAAGAAAAAGATGGCACTGAACTCGCTGGATACAATTTTATTATCAATGTCGAAAAATCTCGTTTTACTAGAGAAAAAAGTAAAATTCCAGTACAAGTTACTCACGCTTATGGTATGAATACATATTCTGGTATTTTGGATCTAGCGCTTGAAGCGGGCGAAGTTATGAAACCGTCTAATGGATGGTATTCGTTAGTAGATAAATCAACTGGCGAAATTGATGCAAAGAAAGTTAGAGCTAAAGATACCGAATCAGAGGAATTTCTCGGTGTAGTTCTTCAGCGTGATTCTTTTAAACAATGGGTCAAATCTAAGTTTGAATTAAGTGGAATGCAAGGTCTACAAGATGCTCAAGACGAGTCTAGCTCGGCAGAATAAATAATTTTACCAACTCGGTCCGGTATGATATAATAAGTCATACCGGGCATTTCTATTTTATATGCGAACAGAATCACTTATTTTCTCTCAATTAATGTCGAACGAGGAGTACTCGAGAAAAGTACTTCCGCATGTTCGCGAAGAGTATTTTGCGTCGGATGAAGATAAGATTTTCTTTAAGATCTATAGCCGTTACTTTCAGAAGCATAATTGCATTCCAAGCCGTCAGGCAATGTTCGTAGAGATCGAGAATCTCAAGGGATCTGTAGATATATACAAATCTCTGATCGAGGTGACTAAGGAAACCGAGACCTTTACAGAAAATTTACAATATCTGATCGACACAACAGAGAAGTTCTGTAAAGAACGTGCGGTCTATAATGCTCTAAGAGAAGCAGTTCTAATCGCGGATGGTCAAGATAAAAAGAAAACTGCCGACGCGATTCCATCTATACTTCAGAGCGCACTGTCTGTTTGTTTCGATACCGCGGTCGGTCATGATTACATCGAAGACTCCGATGCTCGTTATGAATACTATCATGCGGCCGAAGCCAAGATTCCGACCGGAGTTCGCGAATTTGACAAAGTGACTAAAGGCGGATTTTCGCGTAAAACACTTAATCTTATTCTGGCACCTCCGCACGGAGGTAAATCTCTTATCATGGTCAATATGGGCTGTGGTGCTTTGCTCGCCGGATTTGATGTTCTCTTTATCACACTTGAAATGTCTGACATGGAAATGTCTAGACGTTTTGACGTCAACCTTATGGACGTCGATTTTGATACTCTTGACAGTTTGCCAAAAGATATCTACAAGAACAAGTTCAGCCAAGTAGTCAAAAAGTCTCAGGGTAAGCTAATCGTCAAAGAATATCCGACGGGTGCTGCTCACGCCGGTCATTTTAAAGCACTATTAGAAGAACTGAAGACTAAGCAGAATTTCAAACCAGATCTGATCATCGTAGATTATATGGGTATCTGTACATCAGAAAAATACAAGGCCGCGGCTGGCGCCAATAGTTACACTATAGGTAAATCGGTATCAGAGGAATTAAGAGCACTAGCTGTAGAAAATAACATGGCAGTAATTTCTGCGATTCAAACTAATCGTGCCGGCATAAACAACAGTTCTATCGAAATGACTGAAATTTCTGAATCGATAGGCAGTGCGATGACCGCTGATATGATAGCTGCCATCATTAATACCGATGAGCTGAAAGCTTTAAAACAAATAATGATTAAACTTATCAAAAATAGGTATGCCGGGTTGGGCTATGATAAATTTTTACTTGGCGTAGATTACAATAAAATGAAGTTGTTCGATCTAGAAGAATCTTCGGTCAAGTTTACTCCAAAGAAAACTAGCAAAATAGAGACAGCGGCCGATACATTTTTTGATAAACCGAAACCGTCTGCTTTTGACGGTTTTTCGTTTGATTAAATAACAATAGGAATTCAGACCGAATTCTTGCAATAACCCAATTTTAAGGACTCAATATGCCACAAACCGTCAACACCGTTAACAATGCCTACGAACTAAAACTTATGAAAGCCGGTCTTACCGAGCCTCTGACAACGTTCATGGCCGACACTACAGATGCAGAGCGTCTGGCAGCTGGCTTTCCAGTTACTTTCTCTGCCGTCGATGCTAGCGCTCTACAAACTGCTTATCCTGCCGCTACTTATCCAGCAGCATTTGGTAAAGTTGGCGCGGCCGCTCCATTCACTCTGTACTTCAGCACCGGCTCCGCTTGGAAATTGGTAACGATTGCTGCTTAATTGAAATTCTGAGCTTCGGCTCAGACTCATTATTATGAATATTTTGTTTTACAAAGCCGAGTATGGCACGTGGCTGGATAAGCTAATTTCTGTTGCGACGTTCAGCAAGTACTCGCATTGCGAATTACAATTCTCTGATGGAATGTGTGGAACATCGTCTATCAGAGATAATGGCGTGCGTCTGAAGATGATACAATTGCATCCGAGCCACTGGGACATCTTTAATGTAGAGACAGTTCAGGCAGAGGGTGCAATTCGATACTGGTTTAAGACGTACGCGGAAGAAAAGTACGATCATATTGGTGCGATTTGTTCTGCTTTCGGATTCAATCCAAATATTGACAACAATAGATGGTTTTGCTCCGAACTATGTGGAATTTTTACATGTGGAGAAAATGATCTATCGCCCGGTGCTCTCTATAAAAAGCTAAAGAAGACAGGGAAGATTAAATGATAGAACAGAAATTATTGGGTACAACTTTAGTTAGTACCGCAGAATTCAAAAATGAATCGATGATTCGAATCATCCCAACGACAGTCAATATTAAATACAAAAAGCCGGCTGGGCAAATTGTTACTATACAAGTGCAACCAACTGTAGACGAGAAATTTACTGCTTCTATTCTGTTAGATGAACCAGGAACTTGGAACTTTAGATGGGAAAGCGTTTCAGGTAATACAGTGGCAGAAGAATTCTCTATTGCTGTTTTAGATACAACCGTTAAATAAAGGAAAATAAATGGATAACACGAAAACTAAAGATTTGCTTGGCGCATCTGTTACGCGCGGAAGTAATATGAACGAAGACATGGAAATTGCTGGTCGATATTCTGTCGAATGCTTAGATGCTCTGGGTAATTTAAAGTGGGCAGAAAATTTCGACAATCTAGTTACCACGCAGGGTAAAGATCATCTGTTGAATCATGGTCTGGCCGGTCCTGCTACTGCCGTTGTTTCACGTATGTCATTTATCACTTCTGGCACTCCGGTTATTGGTGATACATACGCAACACATGCTGGCTTTGCAGAACTCGGTTCTGGTGTAATTGCTGCTCGCGGAACTCCTTCTTGGGCTGCATCTTCTGCGGGTGTTAAGGCTACTTCTGCCGCGGTATCTGCTTCTATTATCGGAACTGGAACAGTCACCGGTGTTGCGATTAATGTGATCGTTGGCGCCGCCGGTAACTTAGGTGTTGTCGCCGATACCGCCACTGCTTCTGCTATTCTTTATTCGGCTGGAACATTCGGCGTATCTAAATCTGTCTCTAGCGGCGATACACTTAATGTGACTTATTCTTCAACATTGAGCTAAGGAAGTTTAATTATGACGCTATATCAAGAAATCGTGGCTAAATGTACGCCACAAGAGATCGCTGCCGGTAATCACCACGTTGTCGCAGCCAAAGTTAACGTTGATCGCGTTAAGACTGTAAAGACTCCAATTGAAGACGTCCAGGCGTATCTTCAAACTACCGGAGCTTGGTGGGATATTAAAGCTGTAGCAGCTAATCCTGCGCACGCTGCTTTCGCGGCCGCCGATGCGGTAATGGATGTAGCTAATGCTAGATACAACAACATCGATATGAGCTTGCCGATTGTTGCTCAAATGTTCGGTGGACTGGTCGCTGCAGCCGTGATCACTCAGGAGCAAGCAGATTTTCTAATGGCAATGGGTACTGTAGCAGATCCGGTTACATATCTACAATGCGGCGACGCAATCGAAAAAGGAGTATAACTCATGGCACTTAATTTTGGAACCTCTGCCGCGCTAACTTGCACTAGTCTTAACAACCTGCCAAGCTCTACTACACAGTACGCTTTTGCTCAGGCACGTGATGTCAGCACTACAAATAACATTACAGATATTATGATCTCTGTTAAGGTTACTGTTGGTGCGTTTACTGCTAGCTCTAGCACAAATGTGTACGTATACGCCTATGGCGTTGAGGACTCTACTGGTTCTCCAACATATCCGGGCGGATCAGCTACTGCCGAAGTTATTACTGGAGCAGATACTACCGCCGCGTCTAATATGTCTGCTACCTCTAATAATTTGAAGTTCCTAGGAAGCATTAATTGCCACACTCAGTCAATTCAGTTTAAATCTGAACCTATGAGCTTGGTAAGCTGCCTAGGTATGCTACCTCGTAAGTATGGCATCGTCGTGCAAAACCAAACCGGTTCGAATTTAGCGGCTTCGGGTCATGGCATTTCTGCTACTGAGATCTACTACAACTAAGTAGTTGTATTTGCGATAACTCTTGTGATATAGAGTTATCTACTAATACATTTACGTGATGGGCATCTGCCCGAAAGGAATTTTATGGCAGATATTGGAATGTTTGTAGACGTGCCTTGTACTTCGCAGCCTGCATACAGATATGCAAGAATGTCTTTAGTAGATTGGAGCAACTCAATAACTAATGGTCTAGAGTATATTTGGACTCCTTCAGATAGTGATTCTAAATCTAATATTGGTAGATTGGGCATATTATATACACAGTTAAGTGTTCTAATGTCAGATAGAGTGCGATCAGGGACTTTAGTTACGACAGAATACAGAAATGCAAATACTTCGGCTGCTTGGAGTGAAATATTTGGCATGAGATATGAAAACGCTGGGTATACAGAAAAAGACTATTTCATGTTTTCTTCGCGAGATACCGCAGTACATAGGAGATATATTTCTGCTAATTCTGGGTTTGTTACAGAAGGTACATGTGCTGCGCTACCTACACTAGGAAATTCAAGACATCATGCAATTACGTGGGATTTCAGAGGTACTACAACTAAGGTTAATGAATACGTCAATGCTGTAGATCAAGGAGCATTGACGCCTATAATTAATGAGAACACGCCTTGGGGAACTGGACGCAGCAGACTTCTTGTGGGAGGTAGCGCAGCATGGGGGGTAAGTGTAAACCACGTATTTCTTTTTAACAGGATTCTATCTAAAATAGAAATCAAGTCCCTAAGTGAAAATCCATGGCAAATTTTCAAACCCAAGCGTCAGTTTATCTCATACTCTCCTAAGTCCCCATGGTCTATGCGAGAATCAAAGATGCGTGGAATCACGGATTTGGTTACTACGACTGTGCAGGAGCCTGCTTTTACTAAGCCTTATCCAATTGTGCAGACTAGGCAGCCGCAGGGTGTTGCGGAGATTGATTGGAGTAATCCT